>Ga0181594_10002134_pt1 | contig 18315 bp, 9 predicted proteins | sample 071ome_18_FD_145603 | JGI IMG/M metagenome (GOLD analysis project Ga0181594, IMG submission 145603) | Coastal salt marsh microbial communities from the Groves Creek Marsh, Skidaway Island, Georgia - 071413BT metaG (spades assembly) | ecosystem: Environmental > Aquatic > Marine > Intertidal zone... | reverse complement strand
CAGACAAGCGAGGCTCATCAAGCCGGAGAGAATCACGTAAACGAGCAACTCAGGGTCCTTTTTCACGACACCCATGCTCAACTTGCTCATTTCCCAGCCGCGTCCGATGGTTGCAAAGAACCCCATGCGAAAGAATCGCCTTTTCGGCGCTATAATTCACTTTCCCCGTAAATTCCGCTGTCGCAAGGCTTCCACGGCAAGCACGCTCACCGCCACTTGAAGGTTGTAGGACGGCACGAACCCGTCCATGGGGAGTTTGACCACCGCATCCGCAGCCTCCAACACGGGCGCGCTAACCCCGTTGCGTTCTGCGCCCACGACCAACAGCACGTCCCCAGTCAAATCGGCATCCCACGGCCCCTGTTCGCCGACATCCTCGGCGACCACAAGGCGGACGTTGTGGTCTTTTGCAGCGGCGAGCACGGCTTCGGTCGTGGTGTAAATCACGGGAATGAACCGGTCCGCTCGCATGCTGGCGCGGCGGATAGTTCGCCGTTCTTCATGGGTCTTGCTGACGTTCAACACGACGGCGTCTGCACCCGAGACCTCGGCCGTTCGAATCGCAAAACCGAGGTTGGTGGAGTATTCCACGCCGTCGAAAAACCAGATGCAGCCGCCGGCGGCCATCACCTCGTCAAGCGTATCGTGTTGAGGGCGTCCGGTCAACGCCAACGCGACTTGAGCGCCGTCGGCTGACATGCGCCACAAGTCGTTGGTTGAACCCTCCTCCAAAGGCACGCCGGCCGCCTCGCACAGGGCGCGCAAGGCGGTCGTGTCGTGGGCTCGGTCAACCAGCACCCGGTCGATGGCTTGGCCGGCTTCAAGCGCCTCCATCACGGCAGCGAGTCCGGTGATCTGGCCTGCCATGCAGACGGGTGGTGCGATGTGCTCAAGAGGCTACCTCTTGTCGCAACGGCATGGCCAAAAAGCACAGCCCACGCTTTCTTGCCGCATCCGAAGTCGCTCGCAGCGCCGTGAGCGAATGCAGCGCAGCCGAGCTTCGAGCCATGATGAGCGACGGTCAACCTCTGGTGGTGCTCGATGTCCGGGAGCGGGAAGAGTTTGATGCCGGGCACCTCGAGGGCGCCGTTCACCTTGGAAAAGGCGTCATCGAGCGCGACATCGAGAAGCACAACTTCCCCGACGACCTTCGCTTGGTGCTCTACTGCGGCGGAGGATACCGCAGTGCGATGGCCGGAAAATCAATTCAGGACATGGGGTGGACGAACGTCCTCTCCCTGTGGGGCGGCTGGCGCGCCATCCAAGCCGAAGGGTTGCCGCTAAGGCATCCTTGAGGTCGCCAAAACCGCGTGGGCAGGCTCATAAAGGGGAGATTGGTCGGCAAGACGCTGAGAAGCACAGGTGAACTCCATGGCACAAGGATTGTACCAACACGTTCGTGAAACATGGCGACGTCCAAAAGACGCACTGCCCCACATGTACCGCCAGCAACGCATGGCTCAGTGGCGCCGCGAACCCGTCAACTGCCGCATCGAGCGCCCCACCCGTCTCGACGCTGCTCGCCGCATGGGCTACAAGGCCAAGCAAGGCGTAGTGCTCATCCGTACCCGCGTCCGCCGCGGTGGTCTTCGAAAGGGCAAGATTCACATGAAGCGCAAGCCGTCCAAGGCCGGTATCTCCAAGATCACCATGGCCAAGAACACGCAGCGCATCGCTGAAGAGCGCGTGAACCGCCACTTCCCCAACCTCGAGGTCCTCAACTCCTACTGGGTCGGCCAAGATGGCAAGCACAAGTACTACGAGGTCATCCTCATCGATACGCACCACCCTGCCATCGTCAACGACAAGCAACTCGGTGTGTTCTCCCGAGCCAACGGCAAGACCTCCCACCGAGGACGAGCCTACCGAGGCAAGACCTCGGCGGGCAAGCGCGGTCGCGGTCTGCACAACAAGGGCAAGGGCGCCGAGAAACTCCGTCCGTCGCTCCGTGCAAACCTGAACCGCGGCAAGTGAGTTGGCTTCCTCGCCGTTTGAACGGGCGGCTGAGGGGCCTTTTCGGGCATTGATTTATTGAGGGTCAGTCAACACCATCGCTCATGGTGGTCGGCAACGAGGTCATGTCCCGCTGGACCGGCCTCGACGTCTACTTGCCCAACGGGAAAAAGTTGGGCGTGGTTCACGACGCCGTCATCGATGCCGAAGGGCTGCAATGCACCCACCTCTTCGTTCGCGACACCCCCGCCGATTTGGTTGAAGGCTCCATTCCGTTGGCGGTACCGTGGCGTTGGATTCGCGCCATCGATGAAATCGTTCTTTTGCGTTGGTTCCCCCCCACGCCGATTCCGCTCCAATCCTGAGGTGCATGCATGGCCTTTGACGTACACGTGCTCGGGACCGCTTCGGCGCGACCGACCGCTGAGCGCGCCGTCAGCGGGAGCCTCGTGAAAGGTCCCGACGGCATCGCCGTCATCGATGCTGGAGAGGGTTTCCAATCCCGGTTCACCGCTCAACGTCGCCGCCTCAAGGCGCACGGGCAGGGCGACAGCCTCAAACCCGGAAACGTCGACGTTCTTGCGTTCACTCACGGGCACCTCGACCACACCTGGGGTGCGCTGCCTTGGTTGCAGTCGATGGATTTGGAAAACCGAACCGCACCTCTTCTCGTCATCGGCCCCTCCTCGACCCCGGCCCTTCATGCCTTGCTCAACGGTGAACCCTTTCCCGCCCACGTCCCTCCGGCGGACCTAGCTCGCCAATTCGTTGCGTGGTTTTCCCTCGGAGCGGCCGGCATCGGTTTCCCGATCCAGTGGGTGCTCGGCGATGCGGAGGCCGACCTTTGGGTTCGCCTCGATGCGGTGAACGAGGTTGCTGAACGCCTTGACGGGATGCCTCAACCGAACGGGTGGAAGCGGACACGGCTCGTGCCGTGCCCCAGTCATCACACGGTTCCTTCCTGCGGTTGGTTGCTCAATCACGGTCCCACCCAAGGGGTCTTTGACCGGGAACGGGCAGATGAATTGGCCTTGAACACCAAACAGCGAGCCCGCCTCGCCCGGGGCGAGGACATCAAAATGGGCGACGGAAGCACCCTTGAAGCGCAATGGTTCCGCGGTGAGGAATTGCCCGGAGCAAGCGTGCTGCTATCGGGCGACACCGCCTCGTGCCCTCCAGCATGGACGGCCGAGTTGGCCCCCAACCTCCTCATCCACGAGGCGACCTTCCTCAACGAACAGCAGGACAAGGCGCATCAGCATCTTCACTCAACGGCGGCCGGTGCTGTCCAAACCGCTCGTTCGATCGGAGCCTCGTTCCTTGCGTTGACCCACTACAGCAATCGCATCAAAAACCTCAGCGAAGTACTCGAGGAAGCTCACGGCTTGGCTGGCGACCTCCCGGTGGTTGCCCTCAACGACGCCGACCGGTTGAAGGTCAGCGACAGGGGCAACGTCACGCACCTTGCATGGGGAAGCGACGGCTGGAAGGTGGCGAGCACGGAACCCCATCGTTGAAATGCACTCAGGGCGACCCACGGCTATGCGCTGGATGACCGCCGTCGTGCTGGTGGCTTTGCTCGTCGCAGGTCCGATGGGTGCGCTGGCGGACGGTGGACGGGCGGCGCCCAATTGCACCACCGTCGCTGTTGGCGACCTCCAATCCACGGTCCAGGTGGACTCGGGCGAGTGCGTCATCGTTTGGCTTGGCACGCTGCAACCGGGCGATGTGTACGACCTAAGCATCATCGTTGTTGACGACGCCATCGACCTGCTGTTCTTTGATGAAAACGGTATCCAGCCCTACGAGTTGGGTCAATCCTACCGCTCCTCGATGGCCCAACCGGCCAGCACCGAATCGGCCTTGGGCGCCTACGAATTTCACTGGAAAGTCCCGGCTTCCATCGCCGCCAAGAATTGGTACATGGTCCTGGACAATCAGGCCCACGACGGGGACAACGGTGAGGGCGATCAGGGCGGTCAACGCAGCACCGTTTCCGCCTCGGTCGGCCCGTTGACGCAAGCCTACTGGACGCCCTATCACGACCTCGTGGCCGTACCTGCTGAGGATTACAGCGTCCTGCTCTCGGGCGACGACCTTCGCTTGGACGCCGGCACCACCGTGGTCCTCTCTGCGTGGGACTTGGACTTCATCGGGGACATCTACTTGCAAACGAGGGCCATGCACGACCGGTACGTTTCCGGAGCGGTCGGCGTTCAATTCATCGACGGGGGCGGTCTTCAGAACATCGATTCACCAAAGTCGCTGACCTGGTCCGTCCCCTCGTCGCTTGAAGGCGAAGAATTGCTGCTGGTCGTCGACAACACCGATACGCCCCTCGGCGGTGGCAACGGCAGCGAAGCCCTCCGAATGACCGTCCGCCTCGAGTTGGCGCCACCCCTGAGCCCCACCGTGGTGGACGATAGCGACGGCGTCGTTTCGATTGGACAAACGATCCGCCTCGATGCGTCCAGCACCCCCAATCGGCTCGGTCAGCGAGGAACGTTCACGTGGGACCTTGACGCCACGGTCGACAGCAACCTCGACGGAAACGACACCAACGATGCCGACGCAACGGGCTTGGTTGTGGAACCCTCGTGGTCAACCCCCGGCACAAAGACCGTCACCGTTCGCATGACGGCACCGTCGGGAGAGGTCGCCTCGACATCCTACACGGTGAGCGTGGTCGACACCCAAAATCCCGTGCCCAGAGTCCAAGCCACGGGCGGTGTGGCCATCGCCGAAGGATGGCGCGTGAACGTGGAGCAAACCGTGACGCTCAATTGCGCCTCGAGCACGGACGACGACGTCGTGGCGTCGTGCGCATGGTCAGTGGACGGAGCGGAGGCCGAAACCAACGCTTCCGTTTCGTTCACGTGGAGCGATGTGGGGACGTACGCTGTTGTTCTCACCGTGACCGATGCGAGTGGAAACAGCGCCCAAACCAACGTTTCCCTTCGTGTGGTCGACCCTTCCATTCCTGAAATCGGCCCTTCCGGCGGCATCGCCTTTCCTGAAATCGCTGATGAAGGCGACACGCTTTCGCTGACCGTCGACGTGAGCGACGCCTACGACGACCCTGCAAATCTCAGGGTTCACTGGGACCTTCAACCCACGACGGACAGCGACGGAAACGGCGACCCTCGCGACGACCCGGACTTCATGGGCCTCAGCCCCAAGATTGCGTTGAACACAGCAGGCAAGCAAGACATCGTGGTGACGGTGTTTGACGCTTCAAACAACTCGGCATCCTATGCGTTTTCGGTGATCGTCGCCCCGACGCCAGAGGAACCGGCTTCCCTCGGGGCCGGATTGCTTGCGGTCGTGATGCTGGTGGTTTTGGCGGGTGTTGGCGTGGTGGGCTTCCGGTTCTGGCAGCGGCGTTTGGCGCTTGACATGCTACTCAACCGAGGGCTGAGCATGGATGAAGCTCGAGCGCACATGGCGCTCGTGGCCCAACAAACCGCTCTGCCGATGTTGGCGAAAGCCGTGGCTTATGCGGGCCTTGACCAAGGCGAGGTGCGCCCTCAAGCCGAACGAGAAGCCGACGCCAAACAAGCCGAATTCGACGCCATTTACGGCTCGACGCAAGAGGTTGACCAAACGACCGCCTTTGCACCCCCTGCGTACAGCGCTGCCCCGATGTCGCAAGGAAGCAGCCAAGCGGCTTCTGAGGCTGCAGCGTTGCTTGCGGACGAGGGCGGTCTGGGCATGACGAGCACGATGACGCCGGGGATGGACGCCTTGAGCGCATTCATGGACGAGGACGACGTCGACGAACCTTCGCCCGCCCAGGCAGCAAACCAATCAACGGCACCGCCGTCAACCGTAGGCGGAACCGTCGCGCTTCCTTCGTCCAACGAAGCCGCACCGTTGGAGCCTGCGGGAGGCGCGTTTACGGAACCGGGGCCTTCGGCGGGCGTGGCCCTGCCACCCGCCCAAACCGCCCCTCAAGCGACGACACCCTCACCCACCGTGGCCCTGCCGGACGCTGATCCTTCGCCGGCGGTTGCCTTGCCACCAGCCACGCCAAGCGTTGCGCCACCCTCGCCACCTCCCCCCTCCCTCGTTCGCCACACGTGTTCCGCATGCGCCGCCGTGTTCGAGGTGGACGTTCCTGCGGGCTTGACTCAAGCCTTGGTGGGGTGTCCGGGATGCGGTGTTGACCAAACCCTCACCGTTTCCTGAGCGCTGCGAAACCGACTTGTTGTTGGCGCAAGGCGGCGAATGCTTCTCAAAGGAGGAGCCACGAGAGACCGCCATGGATGAGGCCGCGCTACGCGTTGTTCGGGCAGGCGTGGCTCAACCGCGCCGACGAGCCCGCCTCGCCGTGATGCTCGTCTCCGTGATGTTGTTGTCCATGATGCAACCCGTATCGGGCAACGTGGCCGTGGCCAGGGACGACTTCGGGGTGCTTGAGGCGTTTGCAGCCACGTTGGCTGACCGGGCGGAGGAAAGCGAGTCGTTGGTGGCCTTGCAAGGAGCCCAATCCTCCTTTGCGCTGGTCGATGCGTCCAAACGGGAGGTTCGGCCGGGCGATGCGCTTGCCGACGCGGAAAGTTATCTCGAGCAGGTTGAATTGAGGGACACCACGCCGCTTGAACTCGACCACCCTCGACCGTACGAGTTCCTCATCGACGTCTCGACGACCCCCGAAGGTTGGCCGTTCAACCTTTGGCAGACGCTGTTTTCGGTTGAAACATTGGGACTTGACAACCTCTTGGGCTTCGGCGTGAACACCTATGCCATCTACGTCAATTTCTCCGCCCGAAACAACGGACCTTCCTACGAGGCATGGCAGTCGGGTACGTTCACGGGCGAACTGCTCGTCGGCACGAACCTGGTGTTGTTTGAGAACTACATCGACATCGACGGTGACGGCGACGACGACCTCTCCGTGGCGTTGACCCTCGCCGGCCTCACCACCCAAGGCGAAGGTTGGGGCATCGAATTGGGAGGAGGTTTGATTCCCACGCCCACCGAACTCTGGGTTCGACCGACCTTTCAGTGGGCGGTGAACGCGCTCAACCTCAGCGACCCGCTTTGGGACGAATTGGAGCACCTTGAGGTTTCGTTGATGAAGGGGCTTGCGTTTGACATCACGCTCTCAAACTCGGAATCGTACGCTGTGGTCATCGACACGCGGTTCACTCAGCCCCCAGCGGACGTCACCCTTGGGGTCGGCATTGAGCGCATTGCCTTCGATATCTCCGGTACATTCACGTCCGCTGCGCAGTTGGTTCTGGCCCTGCTGGGCGGACAGGTCAATTCAACCGATTTGGCCCTGACCGGCATCACGGCTCCGTACGCCGTGAGGCTCTCCAATCCAAATGCGCCCGGGGGCAGCCTCCAAACCGATTGTAGCGAGACCCTCAACTACGATCCGGCGACCGATTGGGGCGCCTCAAGTCGGGACCATAAATGCGGTATCGGGATCGGCGTGGGGTACGTCCACTTCGGGGAAGTGCGCCCTGATGATTCCGTTCCCGTTCTCGAAGTCGCCTACATCGACGTGGGCTTCCATCCCGAACAGGGCAGCACGCTCATTCCAACCGAGGTTGACCTGACCTTGCGAAACGACAACACCGGGGAAAACACGTTCGACACCGTCGAAATCTATTCCGATGTTGGCACGGACGTTTACATCCACTACTACGAAGATCGCTCACAAGTACCGGAAGGCGACAGCCCCTTCGGCAACATCACCGATTCCCGGCTTTGGATTCGAGGCTTGCCTTCGGGTTCGTTGCACGAAGATGAAATCGCCGCTATTTTCACCACGATCGGTGAAGCACCGGGTTCGGTGAACTTGCCCGGAGAGGTGCCCGACCGCCTCTCCCTCATCATCGCCATCAAGAATTTCTCGGGCGACGGCACGCAGAACGTAAACGACCCCACGTTGCCCATCAACCCAGCCCAACCCCCCAACACCCTGTTTCTCATTGCAGGAACCGAATCCATCGACACGTTCAGCTACGTTTCAACCTTCAAACGAATGGGGTATGCCGGCGACTCCTCCTCGATGGTGGTGGAGATGGAAAACCTGCCACGGGTGATCGTGATTCAAGGGAGTTTCCAGATTTCGTCAACGGGCATCAGTCGAATCAACTACGATAACCCGAACCTCAACACGGTCGCCCAACTTCTCGACAACGCCTTGCTCACCATCATCGAGGTTGTCCTCGACATCGGCACCATTCTGAACGGCTTGCCCACGGCGGTGGTCGGTACGGCCGGTTCAACGGGTGGAGAAATCGACATTCAATGTTTCAACCAAGTCAAGAAAAGCCTGCCTTCGGGGACGCGGACGACCATGCAGATCGAACACCTTCTCTTCGCCCTCGCCAGCAGCCCCCAACCTTGGTTGCCCGAGATGGACCACATCCTGTTGTCGGAGGACACGAACATCGAGATCGTTGACGGTCGGCTTGGCCCGGTCGACCCGCTCGTCCCGGTGGCGATGAGCATGCGCATCGGCGGCATCAGCCACGTTCGCCATGCCTTTGACCCGACCAACGAGGTTCGTGACATGCAACTCGAAGGCGACGCAGCGGGGTCCTTGCTCATCGGCCACATCAGGCACGACGACGGCGATTTGTCCACCGCCGTCAAGCAATCCACGACGGTCTCCAACCGGCCGGGCAGTTTCAACATCCTCCAGCAAGCCGAAGCGCTCCAATACGAAGCCAGCGAGCCCATCGGTACCATCACCTACGGCGGTCAATCGGGCGACCAGCGAAACGCCATCCGTTTGACCGGCCTGCCCGATGCCTTCACGCTGGTGCTCGGCGACACCGTGGGGTACGTCGCCGACGCTCCGATGGACGCCATACAGCTGCAGATGACCAACGCCACGACGCCGTTGACGATGGACGGCGACCACATGCGCTTTTGGGTCAACGAAGACACCGCTGAGGCAAGTTTGAGCGTTCAACTCTCGGACATCACCTCCATTCAGCGTCTCAGCCCGCTCGTGCCGGGGGCGACCGGTCCCGAAGGGAACTCGCTCGTTGAATTGGTTCGAGGGTCTTCCTCGCCGTTCAGCGTCTCGTTTGAGGACCAAACAAACCACGCCGACCCCTTCTTGGGCCTCAACGGGCAGGTCTACTTCGACCCGCTTCCGGCCAACATCTCCATGACCCTGCCTTCCGACGTGGATTCCGAAGGCCTTGAACTGCCGACCTTTGGCGAAGAAGAAGGAATTGAAGCCCTCTCCTTTTTCCTTGGTGACATCGTGGACTTTGGACAAGTCGTCAACGACTTCGTCCACGCTTTGTCCGTGGACGTTGGCGGCGATATCGGCGAGAGCGACGACATGAACATCGGTTTGGAATTGTTCACCGGGGAAGCCTTCAACATGACGGTCGACTTGAAGAAAGGCTCGAATTTGGAAGCCGAACCTGCATGGATGCACGGTTTGGGCATGGAAGCCCTCGAGCAAACGCGTATCGAGGCCAACCTCTCCCGCATGCCGACGTTCACGCTTTCGAGCCGTGACATCATGGCCTCCATCCTTGAAGACGGCCGTATTGATGCAACCGAAAGGGACCAAGCGATGTCGGTCTTGATCGCCACCAACATCACGGCAGCTGAATCGTTGGTGGCGGCGTTGGAAGACGGACGCGTGTACGCCGACGAAATGGTGGGCGTGAACATGACGTTGCTTGAGGAACAAGGGCTGACCTTGAACGATCGTCGGTCCTGGCACCTCCGCTCTTGGCTGCCGTCGCTCCCCTCGGGCGAGATTGAATTGGTCTACGATTTCCGCATGCTCGGCGGTATTCCAACGTACGAAATTGACCTTCGCATGTCGCAATGGCAACCCAAGTATCCGCAACTCACGGTGGTGGCGAACGGGCTTGACGGGCAAGACATTGAACTCTTCATCGACGGATTGGACACGTCAACCCCCCGCAACGTCGAGGTCAATGCGCTCTTCTCAACCCAGGAGAACTTGACCGTTCCCCGTGTCTCCGTCGATATGCACTACGATGCAGGTGTTCGCCTCAAGTCGGCGCATGCCATCCTCATCGACCATCAAGCCTTGACGCGAGTCGAGGCCTTGGTGGTGGGCATTCCCCAGTCGACCGACGTCTCTGCCGTCATCGGTGACGTCCTGATTTTGGATTTGGTCGTCCCCGAAGTCCACCGCATCAACGGTCATTCAGCCGACGCCTTGATGCTTCAACAACTTCGGTACATCGACGGGTTCTGGTGGCCGTCGACCGCCTACATGCGGGACCTCCCCGGGGAAATGCACCTCGCAACCGAACCCGATACTCGGTTTGACATCAAGGAACAGACCGCTTTCCAAGGCATGCGGACGCTTGATTACGCTTCCAACACCAACGACATGGACCTCTATCTCGAGGCGAGCGGTCGGGCGATTGACGCCAAAGGCGATGTCTTGATGCTGGCCGAGGACCTTCCAACGCGCTTTGTGTTGGAGTTGACCGATGACTTCGGCATGCGGGTCGATTCATCGGGCTCGGGGGTGAAGCGCGTCTATGTCCGTCAAACCGACCTGCCCGCCGCCCCGGGCGTCACCGTGGACCGTGTTGAAGTGGTGGGTCAGAACCTCAAGGGAGCGACCATTCACATTTATTCCGGGCCCGGCGAGTACCCGCTGATCATCATCGACGACATCACCGACGGCCGTTTGGTCGCCAGCGCACAAATCTTCATCGAACCGGGGTACGAATTCCCCATCTTTGGCGATTTCAAGTTTGAAGGACGGGGCGTTTTGCTCGACGCTCAATTCACGGGCATCGTGCCGACGGCGTCCTCCATGGGCGTCAACGGCATCGTGACCGATTTGTCGTTGATCGGGTCGCTCACGGGCGAATTCGTTGAAACCCGTCACATCATGGTGGTTGACCCCATCAGTTCTGCCATCGCCAGTGGGTTGGCCATGTTGTTTGGGTGAGGACCATGACGACGCCAAGTGAAGCCGAATTGCGTCAAGGGGGCAGCCCCCCGGAAGGCGAGGACCTCGAGGCGTGGGAGGCGGCGCAAGAGGCTGCGAAATTGCTCAGCACCCTTTCCAAAGAGATCACGCCCACACGCGTTGCCATGGCGGGGGCCGTCCTTTTCATGCTCATCACGATGACTTTGAGCGGGTGGTACTGGTTGCTCCCTCGAGACGCCGTGACGGTGGAGACACAATACATGCAGCGTGGTGGCCACCTGATGATGGCGGAGTTGCACAACGACGGCAGTCGGGCCATCACCGAGGTGGTGTTGGAAATTGAATTCCAAACCCTCGAAGGCGAAGTTCTGGGTCTCATGGCGCTGGAACTTCGTGAAATGAAAGCCCACACCTCCATCTCCGGGGACGAATTGGAAATGATGGTGGTTGGCCATACGGTTTGGGACGAATACGTTGTCGTGGTGGACGTGGAATATCGCGACTATTCCGGTTCGCTGCGCGAAGCGACATGGACCCACACCGTCGGTGTATGGTCACAGGAAATTTTCAACGACAAGGCGGAGCGGCATGTTTGGCCGTTCGATTAACCACCCCATGACGCCAAAGGCGAAGCGATAAAACACCGGTGCGGGAGCGAAAACCATGGCAGACACCGCATTCCGGGCCCGCTCTGCCATCCTGCTCGTGTTGGTGCTTTTGACCTCCACCAACAGCGTTCTGTTTTATCCCGATTCAGACGAGACGGTCACCGAAAACCTCCAACCCGAATGGGTGCGCTTTGACGTCAAGAAAGACGTCTATTTTGATGCGGCCGGGACGTTGGATGCCTCCCTGATGGACGAGCAGCGTGAACCGCTTGCCATTGGACCGTTTGGAACCTTTGACACCAACGGCTTACGCCTCGCTCAACCGGTGCCCTCACAATGGCTTGAACCCCGGTTTGACCTTCTCCTTCTGCTCGTTTCAAACGAACAACGCCTCCACGAGGTTCGAGCGGAACTCAGCGAAGTGGAGGGTCTTGCGGTGCGAGAATTCATCGCTCCTTCCGGTCTTCTCGTTCAGGGCACGCCCACGGCCCTCGAGAATGCGGAACGGCATCCCTCCCTCTTGGCTTCCCACGCCGTTCCGCTAGGCATGCTCGTCGATGGCGACCTGCTCGACGTGGCCCTGCTCACGGGAGGCGAAGATGCGCTTGAAAACACCTTGATTCGTTTGGACGGTTGGCGAGACGACGCCGGTCCGTTGGAAACCGTCCTCCTTGAGGATGCGAACGGCGGGGTGCTTCGTCAAACGCTTGGGGAGGTGGCTCGTCAGTCCTTAGATGACGAGCGCGCGTGGGACGCCGGGCGCTACGAAGGCACGTTGGGCGCCGTGAGTTTGGCCGGACTCGCCATGCAACCTTCCGTCATGCAAATTCGCCCCGACCCAGCGTTCGCCGCCTTCAACGACCAGGCTCGCGGCCACATGCAGACCAACACCATGGCGACGTACTTCACGACCGATCTCGACGGCTCGGGCCAAATCGTTGCCGTCGCCGATGCGGGCTTGGACGAAGACCACGGTGATTTCGGGTCCCGCGTGGTGGGCTCCTACGACGTTATCGGCGACGGTTCGACCGCCGACAAGCACTCCGGCCACGGCACCCACGTTTCTTGCACGGTGCTTGGGGACGGCTTCCGCGGCGGGTATTCCGGTGTTGCTCAAGCCGCCGAATTGTACTTCCAAGCGATGGAAAACGACAACACGGGAAATTTCCAATCGCCCTCGCTGAACAACCTGCTCAACACGGCGTACAATGCCGGAGCCCGCACCCACACCAACTCGTGGGGGTCTTCAGCCGCCAGCCAGCAATCGAAGTACAACTCGGAAACCGAGGACGTTGACGACCGAGCCAACCATTACGACCGCTACTACAACGGTGCACAGGGGCTCACCATCTTGTTCGCCGCCGGAAACGACGGGCCGGGTTCAAGCACGGTTTCCCCACCCGCTACGGCGAAGAACGTGGTGTCGGTGGGCAACCACAAGAATCGGTACAGCGGTTCACCCGATGTCATGATGTCGGGGTCCTCCAGAGGGCCGACCGAAGACGGTCGGATCAAGCCCGATTTGGTGGCTCCGGGCGGCTACGTACGTTCGTGCCGAGCGCAAGAGGCGACCGACACCGGGAGCTCCACGTGGTCGAACACCTACTATCTCGAATACACCGGCACGTCCATGGCAACGCCCAACGCTGCAGGTGCGGCGGTGATGATACGAGAGTACCTCGAGGAAATCGCTCAGCGACCGTCGCCCCAAGGGGCGCTGGTGAAGGCCCTCATGGTGCTGGGGGCGCAAGACATCGGAACCCGGGACATCCCGAACGATGACGAAGGCTGGGGCCGCGTGAACCTTCGCAACACGCTTGCGCCCTCAAGCGGCCAAGGCATTTGGGTGGACGACCGTTCGGTGATGTCGGGAACGGGCAACAGCAAATCCTACCCGTTCAACGTCACGCAGGCCTCGGGCTTGTTCAAGGTCGTCTTGACCTGGTCGGACGAGCGAGGTTCTCGCTTTTCCACCGCCCAACTCGTCAACAACCTTGACTTGGAGGTGACGGCACCCGACGGCACCGTGTATTTGGGCAACGATTTCGCCAACGGTCGCTCGGCGACGGGCGGAACGGCCGACGCCATCAACAACCTCGAGGTGGTGCTCATCGATGCCGCTGCGCCCGGGACATGGACGGTCAAGGTCAAGGACGCTCAACACAGCGGTTCGAAAACCCAACCGTACGCCATCGCCGTGCTCGGTCATGGCGTGAACGACCTGCGGCCGGACCCCAAGGTGGTGCCAGAAGATTTCGCCATGAACGTCGGCATTCCACAAGTTGACGACCCGGTTCAATTGACCACCTCGTTCTTCAATTTCGGCAATGTCAAAGCCGACTTTTTCGACATCGCCTTTGAGGTCAACGGCAACGAAATCGACCGCACGTCCATTGAGTTGGGCGCCGGCTCGAGCAAGGTTCTGTTTTGGCCTTGGACGCCTCAGGTTTCAGGCAGCACCACGCTCTCGTTCATCATCGACCCCGACGATGCGATGGAGGAAATTCGTGAGGACAACAACCGGCTCGACATCGTCGTCAACGTCACGGCACCGGGGGTAAAACTCGAGACCGAATCACCGAGCAAAGTGCTCGCCTCAAGCGACATCACCACCACCTCGTGGAACGTGACGCTGACCAACACGGCCCTCGTGCCGACCAACGCCTCCATGCAGACGGGGAGCGTGGTTCACGTCGCTTCAGGGCAAACGATGCCGTGGTACGTCGGGAGCACCGATTCAAACTTCAGCATGGAAGGGCAAGCCTCTGAAAACATCATCGTGACCTTGGTGCATCCTTCGCCTCCAGAGCCCGGAACGTATCGCATCGACCTGCTCGGCCTTGATGTCGACAACAGCGTTGACTACCCGCTCAACATCGAACTCGTCGTGCCCGACCTGCCCGAGGCGGCGATTGAATTCGACTACGAAGTCGTCCCCGTCCATCCTTCGGAGCCCACCAACATGACGGTGAGGTTCTACAACAACGGGAACGCCCCCATCGGCTACGATCTCTTCTTGGAAGCCCCTGCCGGTTGGCGAGCGGGTTTCACCAACCTCGGCAGCGAGGCGGGCGCAACGTCCGGCTCAACCGGGCTCATCGGCAGCGAAGCCTACCGTGCGGTCGGTTTGATGTTCACGCCCCCTCAGGTCATGACGGCAGCAGGCGCCGAACGCATCGTGAAATTGACCGCCGTCAGCCAAACCGAACAGCAGGAATTGACGCTGTTCGAAATCCCCATCGAAGTGCTGACGGTTCGCGAACTCTACGTGAACATCGAGTCCTCCATCGGAACCCAACGACCGGAAAGCAGCGTCACCCTCCGATACTCGCTGGAGCACAAAGGCAACGTCGACCTGCGTTTGGTTCCGTCCTTTGACTTGCCGCCGGGTTGGTCGGTGACCTCCGCCCTCACGCCCATCGATTTGCCTTGGGCCACCAGCAAAAACCTGCTCTACACGCTCGAAGCGGGAAAGAACGCCCGTTCGGGAGACATCGTCCTCAACCTCGACAACGGCTCAACCCGGTTCACGTGGGAGGGGCAAATCGAGGTGGAGCTTTTGCCCGAGCCCGAGTTGACCTTTGTCGGGCTCGATTTTGCCGACGGGCGCTCGTTTGGCGTCCCGCAAGCCGACGGCTCGCACCCGTCTGGTGAGTCCATGACCTTCACGTGGCTGTTGAGCAACGCCGGTGCGACCTCGTGGTCGCCCAGCGCCAGCATTCAACTCGATTCAGGCTTGTTTGGTGAATGCAATCCCGTGGACACCGTGGGGACGAACGAGTTGGTTCCCGTCGTTTGCACGGTGGTGATCGCCGCAAACATGCCGCCGATGAGCGAACCTTCGTTCACCTTGTTGTTGAGCGACGCAGGCGTTGACCTGACGACGAGCGTTGGTCTGCTCGTGGCCGTGAACGAACAAACGATGTGGGACGTCGGCAATGTCCCGCTGATGACCACGGGCGAGGAGCGCCAAGTCACGGTCAAAATCACCAACAGCGGGAACACGGCGTTCCAACGCCAACTCGTTCTCGATGTTCCTGAGGGTTGGACCGCATCGGTGGACGGTGACGATATTGTCGACCTTGAACTCGGGGAATCCGCTTTGGTTCGCATCAACGTTCGTGCCGATACGCCGGGAACCGCCCAGCTTGGATTGGCGTTGTCTCAAAGCCCCTCCACAACCGCAACCTACGCCATCAACCTCCAAGCGGAGGGCGAGCCCATCGGCACGAGCGGAAGCGCAGGGTTGAGCACCACCGTGGCGTTGGCCTTGTTCGGAGCCATCCTTTTGGTCGCCTTCGCTGCGCTGGGCGTTCAGGCGATGCGTGGCCGAGAGAACAACTCGTCGTCCAAAACCGGCACGTTGTTGCCGCCGTTGGGAGCAGGCGCTCCGGCTTTCCCTGCTCCTGCAGCCGTCCTCGCTCAGCCGCAAACCTCGCCGGTGGTCACGCCTTCGCCCCAAGCAAGTCCTCAGGTCGCCGGTACTCCACCGCCCGTTTGCTGGACCTGCCGTCAACCTGTTATGGGGGCCGTTTTGGGGTGCCCGTCCTGCGGTGCCCGCTACCACGCTGACGGTGCAGGGGGATGCACGAGCGGCTTGGTGTCGGTTTGTGTGAATTGCCAAGCATCAGCAGAGCATTTTGTTCAAGCCTGAGGATGCACCGCTGGTGATGCACCGAGAGCACAGGGTTTTGATAGGAGGACGGCGACCCCGATGCATGCTGCCTTGTGCATCCGCGAACAACGGTGCTCGGCGCCAAGCGGTGTTCCTCGTCGCTCTGATGGTCACGGCGCTCTTGCCGCTCATGGCCCCGGCCGTGACGGCCGACGGCGGACGAGCCATCTCCGTGCAGTTGACCGCCACCCCTTCAGCGATGGAAGTGAATCCAGGCGAGGGCGGCGAATACACCATTCGGGTTCGCAACAACGGGGACAACCCGATCACCGTTCAACTCTCGAGCACGCAGGAGGGCGGCGACTGCGGCGCCTACGCTTCTACGGTGTCTCAAATCACAGGACCCATCGACAGCGGCGGTTCCGAAGAAACCACGCTGAACGTGACGTTGACGCAAAACGCAGAGGGCTCCTGCGACACGACCGTAACGGCGACCATCAACGAACAGGTCACGCCCCCCGACGTTGCCGAGCCAACCACGCAGGAATCGGTGACGGTCACGACCACCGCCGGCGACGGTTCCGGCAGCGCCCTGTTCGGCGTTGACCTCACCATCGCCGAGAATCAGCGCAGCAAGGATTGGGAAGGCGAAGACGAACTGAGTTGGCTGGTCACGATTGAAAACACCGGTCGAACCAATCAGACCATCGCGCTCACCGTCTCGGATGGCGATGGCCCCAACTGCATGCCACCTTCCGATTTCACCGTCAGGCTCAGCGACGAATCCGTCAACATCGACGAAGAAGAAAGCGAAACCGTCACCGTCACGGTGGAGATTCCCGAAGGCCCTTCAGCGGACAAGTATTGCTGGGAAATTGAGGGGTCCGTGACCAACGATCCCCAACAGGAAGCAAAGGATACCGAAGATTTTGATCTTACGGTTCCCGAACTGAAAAAATGCACCGTCGCCCTCAGCAAGTCATCCGTCAGCGTCAATCCCGGCGACGACACCGTCGTGACGGCCACGTATTCCAACACGGGCAACGTTGGCTGGACCGTTCACGCGATGGGAACGGGGCCCAAGGCTTCGCAGTGGGTCAGCGTTGACGGTGCGTCTTCCGGGACGCTGCCTTACGACAACGGGAACGGTCAGCGTGAATTTGACTTCATCATCGCCCCCGACGATTCCGTGACCGCCGGTTCGGAAACCGTCATCACCCTCATCGGGAAGGAAAGTCCCACCGCCCCCGTCATTGACGACTGCCAAGCCACCCTACGGGTCATCGTGGGTCAGTCCCGTGCTGCGAGCATCTCCGTGGCCAACGCCTTGCTCTCCAACATCGAACCGGGCAGCAACAAATCAACAACGCTGACGGTGACCAACCAAGGCAACGGCCAGGACAACCTTCGCATCGCCTCCTCCATCGCCCCAACCGGTTGGGCGGTTCAACTTGAGCAGAGCACCGTCTCCGTCGGATCTCGCCACGGCAACGAAAAATCGGTAACGGTCGGTGTGACGGTGCGTGTGCCAACCAATGCCCTCGCCACCGAAGAGATCGAGTTGACCTTCAGCGTCTTGCCTTCCAGCGGAGGTGCGGCTTACGACACCGTCGTGCTTACCGTCACGGTGGCCGCCGTCCACGCCTTTGACATCGCCACACCGGCGACCGACCAAACCGGCCGGTCCGGGACCGAGGTGCGCTTCCCCATCGACCTCATCAACGAAGGCAACGTTCGCGACACCATCGGACTCTCGGTCGTCTCTCAAACGGCAAGTCCGGGCTGGGGAGCGAGTTTCGAGAACGAGAACGGCATGCCGTTCACCGAAATCGACATCGACCCGAAAGCCACGACCCGTGTCTACCTCGTGGTGAGCATCGACGGCGAGGAAGAGCTTGAGAACTCACGATTGACGGTTCGCGCCCGGAACAAAGACGACCCCAACGGTCAGGACCGTGACAACGACGGCATTCCTGACAACCAACGGCAAGGCGAATTCCTCGCCATCCTGTCGGACCGAGAGTTCTCGATGGACTTGCGCCTCCAGGACACCGACACGGCCACCTCGGCCTCGGTTGTCTTGCCGCCCAGCGGCGAGCAGGTTATTGGGATGTGGGTGAAGAACACCGGTGACGGGTCCGACGATGCGGTGTTCACGCTCTCCGGTCTCGAAGGCATCGCCACCCGCTCGATAACGGCGTACGGCATGCCCGTGACGGGCGAACTCGCCG
>Ga0181594_10002127_pt1 | contig 18358 bp, 15 predicted proteins | sample 071ome_18_FD_145603 | JGI IMG/M metagenome (GOLD analysis project Ga0181594, IMG submission 145603) | Coastal salt marsh microbial communities from the Groves Creek Marsh, Skidaway Island, Georgia - 071413BT metaG (spades assembly) | ecosystem: Environmental > Aquatic > Marine > Intertidal zone... | reverse complement strand
CATGAACACAGCCACGAGGCCCTCCGGCACACCCATCCCCACCGGCACGACGACGGGCACCACGGCCACACCCACCCGGACCTGCCGAACGACGCCTGGCACACCCACGAGCACGGCCACGAGGCCATCGTGCACACGCACCCCCACCAGCCGGACCTCCACCACCGCCACAGCCACTGACCGGACCGCCACGGACGCCGTCAGCGGCAGAAGTCCTCGAGCTGGACGTCCTCCAGGCTGACACGGGTGATGAGCCCGGCGAACACGAGCTGCGCGGCCAGGCAGTCCGTGTCCTCGACCCAGCGCGGGACGACGAGTGCTGGCCGGATGGTGCCGTCCTCGAAGAGCGGCCCGAGGCGGACGGCATCTGCGAGCGTCAGTCGCCCGCAGAACAGTCGACGAGGCGCCGAGCGGAGCCCCGACCGTGCCGCCGCGAGCAGGAAGCCGTGCACCCGCAGCAGGCCTCGTACGTAGACCACGTCCTTGGGAAAGATCCCGAGGCACCTGCCGCCGTCCCGCCACGAAGGTCCGCCGCGAAGGAGCCGACGGGTGCTGTGAAACGACTCCTCGACGTCCTGGCCAGCCTCGCGGAAGAGCCTGTACACATCTACGAAACCGGCACCGTCCAGCGCCGCCTGAAGCGCCACGACCCGCAGGGCGATGCGCCGGAGCCGAGAGAGGTCCAGGGTGTCCGAGAGCAGCTCCGCGAGCGTCGCGAGTCCCTCCTGCGTCGCCGTGGTCCGGGGGGTGGAGAGGCCGAGCGCAGACAGAACCGGCTGCGCCTTTCCACTGCGTCGGGTCGCGATGTGGACCAGCGCCTCGTGCTCGAGGAGCTGACGGAGCTGGAGTCCCCGGAACCGGGCGTCGGCCCGGAGCCGGATTCGCCGAGAACCGGCAGACGCGAGACTCGCGAGGCCAGCGTCCAGCTCCACGCGCGGTGGGTCCGCCGGGTAGATGCGCGCCAGCTGCTCCCGGAGCCACCGGGCCGCCGTCTCCGCGTCGAGGTCCGGCTCGGGGGGGTGGAGCTGCAGACGCTCGGTGGCCTCGAGGAAGTGCCGGGCCGCCTCGAGTGTGGTGGGGGCGCCCGGGTGGACCCGGTCTCCGGGCGCACCGTACAGGCGCAGACCCACCTCGGTGAACCGGCGTGTGCCGATCCCCTCGAGCATGTCCGCAGCGGCGAGGCTGTCGTCGACCGTGTCACGCAGGAAGTGCAGCGAGGGGTCGTTCCCCACGAGCTCGTGCCGGACCCCCTCGAGTGCGGAGCGAGCGTCCGACAGATCGACGCGTGGAAGCGGCGGGTCAGGGGTCCGTGGGTCGCCGCGCAGGGCGCCCGCGAGGAAGTCCCGCTCGATGTCCTCGGGCCACCGCAGCGCAGACAGCACCCGGATCCGAGAGGCGGCAGCCGTCACCCTTCGGTCCAGCCGGGTGATGCGCTCCGTGTCGCGACGCACTCAGCCGACCCGTGCCACGGCCTCGGCGAGCGGCACGGTGGACTGCTCACCGGACGCCATGTCCTTGAGCTGGACCGCACCCTCGGCGGCCTCGTCAGGCCCGACGACCACGACGAAGCGAGCGCCACGCTTGTGTGCGAGCTTGAACTGCTTGCCCAGCTTGCCGGGCTTGTACGACACCTCGACCCGCTGTCCCGCAGCCCGGAAGGCACGGGCAGCCTCGAGGGCAGCCGGAGCCCGCTCCGCATCGAAGACGGTCACGAAGACGTCGATCGAGCGATCGAGGTCGGGGAACATCCCCCGCTCTTCCATGATGAGCAGGATGCGCGCAAGGCCGAGCGAGACCCCGACGGCAGGGATGTCGCGACCGCTGAACATGCCGATGAGCCCATCGTACCGGCCGCCTCCCGACACGGAACCCACGCCGCTGTCCGGGATGCGGGTCTCGAAGACCGGCCCCGTGTAGTAGTCGAGTCCGCGCGCGAGCGTCGGATCGACCTGGACGCGGCCCTCGGGCACGCCGAGCGCGAGGCAGAGCGCCTCGATCCGCTCCAGACCCGCCACCGCGTCCTCGCAGCCCGGGACCGACGCCCCATCGAGCAGCTCGAACACCCGCTCGACCTGGGCGGCCTCGAAGCCCCGTCCCTCGAGCTCACGAGCGACGCCGTCCCGACCAATCTTGTCGAGCTTGTCGATGGCCGTGATCATCGCCACCTCGCGGTCGGCGGCGTCGACCGCGGCGGCCATTCCCCGAAGGATCCGGCGGTCGTTCAGCCGGATGACGTGGTCCGTGAAGCCGAGCGCCGAGAGAGCGGCGTCGACGACAGCGAGGCACTCGGCCTCCGCCAGCTCGCTCTCGGTCCCCACGATGTCCACGTCACACTGCAGGAACTGCCGGAAGCGACCCTTCTGGGGTCGGTCCGCCCGCCACACCGGCTCCACCTGGTACCGGCGAAACGGCAGCGGGAGGGCAGGATTCATGGCGATGACGCGCGCCAGCGGCACCGTGAGGTCGTAGCGCATCGCCTGATCGACCTCGCCCCGCTTGCCCCCTTCTCCCCGCTTGAGGACGCGGAAGATGAGCTTGTCGCCCTCATCTCCGTACTTCCCCATCAGGGTCTCGATGCGCTCCATCGCAGGCGTCTCGAGCGGCTCGAAGCCGAAGGAGGTGAAGACGCGCCGCACGGTGTCGATGACGTGCAGTCGGCGTCGCATGTCCGGCGGGAGCAGGTCCCGCATGCCCTTGGGGAGGTGAACGTTGGCCATGGGGCCGCCTAACCGGCCCCGCGGAGTCCGGAGGGCACCGCCCGCCGGTCCCGAGTCGACCGGCGCCCGGGTGCCGCGCGGTGCCCCCTCCGACTCGCATGGGTGCGACTCCATGCCATAGGATCGAGGCCGACCCCACACCGCCCCCAGTTCCATGCCTGTACGTGACGTCGCCGCCCGAGAGCTCGCATCCCTGATGGGGGTGTTCGGCCATCCACATCGCATCCGGATCGTGGAGGAGCTGCGAACGGGTGAGCTCGATGTCGCGCACCTCGCGGAGGCGCTCAACCTCCCGCACGCCCGCGTCTCGCAACACCTCGCGACCCTTCGGGCCCACCGCCTCGTGCTCATGCGACGAGACGGCCGACACGTCCACTACCGTCTCGCTGACGAGCATCTCGCCAGATGGCTCGTCGACGGCTTCGAGTTCGTGGAGGACGAGGCCCGGCAGGCGGTCGAGATCCGGGACGCGGTCGCCGAGTGCCGGGAGCTGTGGGCTGCGCCCGACTGAGGCAACCACAGGCGTACCGCTCCGACGGCCCGCGGCGGGACCGCCCAGCCCCTCCGAGCCCGTACCCGCTCCGACCCTGCGTCCGGCCCGGGAGTGTCAAATCTTCCGTGTACGGAAGGGAATCTGCGCCGTGAGATGGGCACCGGGCATGGATCGCACTATGCAAAGATGCAAGAATTTGCATATGACGGAGAAAGCATGGCCGGAGCCCCCAACCCCAACGCACTGGTCCAGGACGTGTCGGACCGGTCCATCGGACGCAACCTCCTCGCGAGTGTCGTCGTGTTCCTGGTGGCCCTGCCGCTCTGCATGGGTATCGCCATCGCGTCCGGTGTTCCGCCCGCCCTCGGTCTCGTGACCGGGATCGTGGGTGGGATCATCGTCGGCTCCATCGCCGGCTCTCCCCTCCAGGTCTCCGGGCCGGCTGCGGGTCTCGCGGTCATCGTCTGGGAGGAGATCAACCGACACGGCATCGAGATGCTCGGTGTGATCGTCCTCGCCGCCGGTGCGATCCAGGTCCTCGCGGGGACGCTGAAGGTCGGGCGCTGGTTCCGCGCCGTCTCTCCGGCCGTCATCCGAGGCATGCTCGGTGGAATCGGCGTGCTCATCTTCGCCAGCCAGTTCCACGTCATGGTGGACGACAAGCCGAAGGGCAACGGGCTCGAGAACCTCCTCACCATCCCACAGGCCATCTACAAGGGGCTCGTCCCCACCGCGGACACCAGCCACCACCTCGCCGCGTACATCGGCGTGGCCACGATCGCCTCGCTCATCCTCTGGAACCGGTTCAAGCCCACGAAGCTGCGTGCCGTCCCCGGCCCGCTGGTCGCGGTCCTCGTGGCCACGGCCGCCGCCTGGGGCTTCAACCTCGACATCGCCTACGTCTCCGTACCGGCGGACATGGTGGAGGCCCTGAACATCCCGGCGCTCTCCTCGTTCACCCGACTCGCCGAGCCCGAGATCATCGGCGCGGCCCTCGCCATGGCCGTGATCGCCAGCGCAGAGTCGCTCCTCTGCGCCACCGCCGTCGACAAGATGCACAACGGTGCCCGAACGGACTACGACCGCGAGCTCATGGCCCAGGGCGTCGGCAACCTCGTCTGTGGCGGTCTCGGCGCCCTGCCGATGACCGGCGTCATCGTCCGGTCGAGCGCGAACGTCGAGGCCGGCGGCACCACACGTGCCTCCGCCATCGCCCACGGCTTCTGGCTCCTCGGACTGGTCGTCGCCGCGCCCTTCGTGCTCGAGCGCATCCCCACGGCCGCGCTCGCCGCCATCCTCGTCTTCACCGGCTACAAGCTCCTGAACCCGGCAGGGATCAAGCAGCTCATGCACTTCGGCAAGGCCGAGGTCGCGATCTACGTCGCCACGCTCGGTGCAATCGTCGCCACGGACCTGCTCAAGGGCGTGGTCTTCGGTCTGGTGCTCGCCGTCGGCAAGGTGCTCTACTACACCGCCCGGGTCGAGATCGACACCGAGATGGTCGAGCAGGACAAGCACCTCGAGGTCACGATCTCGGGTGCCGCGACCTTCCTCTCCCTCCCCCGCATCGCGGACGAGCTCGACGGCCTGCCTCCCGGCGCCCGCGTCGAGCTCCACATCGAGAAGCTCACCAACGCCGACCAGTCCATCATCGAGCTGGTGGCAGACTGGCGCCGTCAGTACGAAGGCACCGGTGGAGAGGTCATCGTCGACATGAGCCTGCTGAGCGCAAAGGCGGGGATCCCCATCGCGACGCCAGCAGCCGCGAAGTAGCGTCCAGACCGACAGGCCTGCAGGCACACGCGGAAGCCGCCCCGTCTTCGGACCGGGCGGCTTCCCTGCGTCCGGGAATGCGGCGCCCTCAGTCCTTCCCGCCCGCGAGCCGCAGGCTCTGGCCGGCACGGAACGTGCCGAGGTCGAGGACGACCGCGACCCCTCCTGAGCGCAGCATCCGCGCCGCCATGCCCGCGCGCGTGCCGCTGGCGCAGTACACGACGACGGGCCGGCCGGACTGCCTCAGCTCGGCGACCGCGCCGCCGATGCGCCCGACCGGGACGTTCCGCGCGCCGGGCAGGTGACCGGCGTCGAACTCGGCCGCTGAGCGCACATCGAGCAGGACCGCGCCTGCATCGATGGCGGCCTGGATGGTCGCCAGCTGCTGCGGCGACCGACGCATGCCACGGACCTTCCAGATCACCAGGACAGCGACGAAGAGGATCCACAGGATCGAGAGGTCCATGACGGGCTCCGCGGGGGGCTGGGTAAGGGCGGCTCTGGACCGCCACTGCCTACCACACCCAGCGCTGGAGCCGGCGCGGCCAGGACACGGTTAGCAGCACTACACTCCGGAGCGACGTGTCGACCTTCCTCGATCAGGACATCGCCTGCCGAGCCTGCGGTCAGTCGTGGGTGCGCTCGGTCGCGACGTTCCTCGACCAGCCTGCAGACCTCGACCGCGCCCGGGCCGAGCTCCAGGGCGACACCTTCCAGCGCTTCTCCTGTCCGGGATGCGGCCAGCGAGTCGTCGCGGCGCGTCCCCTGCGGTGGTGTGACCGCGAGAGCCGACTCTGGGTCGCGATGCTTCCCGAGACAGCAGAGTCCGGGTGGCCCCGCTGGGAGCGCGACGTGCACACGATGGCCACGTGGGACATCTCCCTCGACGGCACCGACACCTCGGACCTGTCGGACTGGACCCTCCGTGTGGTGTTCGGACTCGTGGCCCTGAGAGAGAAGCTCATCTGCCACCAGCAGTCCATCGACGACGCCCTGCTCGAGCTGCTCAAGCTCGAGCTGCTCGATGCCCACCCCTCTCTCGAGCGTCTCGCGCACCATCGCCTGCGGCTGGTCGATGTCGGCGACAACCTACTGAGCTTCGCGGCGCGTGACGACGCCGGACGCTGGCAGGGTGCAGCGGCGACACGGTCGCGCCTCGCAAGCATCGCCGCGAGGCCGGAGCTCTGGGTCACCGCCCGGGCAACACTTCTCGAGGGTCCGTACGTCGACCTCGGGCGCATGCTGGTCGAGCTTCCACCCGGCGGCGGCCGGGACCTGCGCTGATGGGCGACCTCCGAGTCGGGGTCATCAGCGACACCCACGGTCTCGTCCGTCCCGAGGCCCTCGCCGCACTCGACGGATGCACGATGCTCATCCACGCCGGCGACATCGGCAGCATGGCGGTGCTGGAGACCCTGTCCCGCCACGCGCCCGTCCACGCCGTGCGTGGCAACGTGGACCGGGATCCGGGCCTGATGGCGATCCCAGTCACACTCGACCTCGTCGTGGGAGGCCTGCGCGTCCACGTGGTTCACCGCCCGCAGGACATCGACCCGTTGGCTGCAGCCGCCGCCGACCTCGTGGTGTGTGGTCACACCCACCAGCCGCGCATCGACCGCATCGACAGGACACTCCGGGTCAACCCCGGCTCGGCGGGCCCGCGACGCTTCTCGCTGCCCGTGTCCGTCGCGTTGGTGGAGGTCCGGAACGGCATCGCGGAGCCTCGCCTGATCACGCTCGATGTGCCCTCGACGCGAGCTGCTTCACGACGCGGAGGGCATCGTTGACGTGACGGTCCGGGTGCCTCGCCGAGTGGAAGGCGTGGCGCACGACCCCATCCCCGTCCAGGACGAACGTAGACCGACCCGGCAGGATCCCGAGTGTGCGCTTCACCTGGAAGGCCTTGCGGGCCTTCCCGCCGGGGTCCGAGAGCAGGGTGAAGGGCAGCCGGTGCTTCGTGGCCCACGCGGCGTGGCTCGCCGCACCGTCGCTGGAGATCCCGATCACGCAGGCTCCCGCCTCCACGAACTCCTCGTAGCGATCCCGGAACAGGCAGGCCTCGGCCGTGCAGGTCGGGGTGTCGTCCTTCGGGTAGAAGAACACGACCACGGGTCCTCCCCGGAGCGAAGAGAGCTGCACCGTCTCCCCGGAGGGATCGGACAGGCGGAAGTCGGGGGCACGGTCGCCAGGCTTCATGGGGACTCCTTGTGCCCCGCTGTACCCGACACCTTCCGAGGCGCCACCCCGAAACGGAGCGCCCCCCGCTGGCCCGAAGCCAGCGAGGGGCAGGAACGGCCCGACGACCGTCAGTGCCGCGACAGGACCTACCAGAGGTCCAGCGTCGCCCGGAGGAGGACCTCGCAGACCTCGTACGGATCCGCGTTCGCCGCGGGCCGACGGTCCTCCAGGTACCCGCGCCCCTCGGCCTCGACGAGGCGGGGGATGCGGATGCTCGCGGTGCGATCGGCGATGCCGTACCGGAACTCCTTGTAGGAGCAGGTCTCGTGGGCACCAGTCAGGCGCGCCTCGTTCCCGGCACCATAGGCCGCGAGGCACTCCTCGCGCTTCCTGCCCAGGCGCTCACAGGCCTCGATGATGACGGCCTTGCCGCCATCCGAACGCATCGCCTTCGTCGAGTAGTTGGTGTGCATGCCGGCACCGTTCCAGTCGCCCGGGACCGGCTTCGGGTCGAGGGTCGCGGAGATCCCGTAGTCCTCACCGACCCGGTACAGCAGCCAGCGAGCGAGCCAGAGGTGATCCGAGGCGGTGAGGGGGTCCGCGCCTGGCCCACCACACTGGAACTCCCACTGCCCCGGCATGACCTCGGCGTTGATGCCGGTCAGGAAGATGCCTGCCGCGAGGCAGACGCGCATGTGCTCCTCGACGACCTCACGACCGTAGACCTCGTCCGCGCCGACGCCGCAGTAGTACGGCCCCTGCGGCGCCGGATAGCGGCGCTCCGCGGGGAAGCCCAGCGGCTTCGAGCCCTCGAAGAAGGTGTACTCCTGCTCGAAGGCGATCCACGGCTCCTCCTTGCCAGCCGTCTCCATCAGCTTGCGAAGGGCAGCCCGCTTGTTGGACGGGTGCACGCTGCCGTCCGGGCTGAAGACCTCGCACATCACGAGGTACGCGCCCGCGCCCCGGACCGGGTCCGGAACGTAGTTCACCGGCTTGAGGATGCAGTCCGAGTCGGCGCCCTCGGCCTGTGCAGTGCTGGAGCCGTCGAAGGCCCAGGTCGGGAAGCTGTCGAGGCTGACGTCCTCGATGTCCTTGGGGAAGATCTTGGTCTTCGAGCGGACCAGCGCGGTGGGCGCAGTGCCGTCGACCCAGATGTACTCAGCGATGGTGGCCATGGGGGACTCCGATGAACCGGTCGGTGCTTGCAGGACCCGAGGACCTGCGGGAGGGTGGAGTCGCCCGTTGGCAAGGCGCGTGCCAGATCCCGCGATCCCCTCCGATGCGGCACTCTCGGCGAGCCAGTCGTCGAAGCCGCCCCATTAACCACATATATGTAGGAACTTACTCTTATAGCCTACAAAAATGTGGATTCATTGCGCAGACATTGCCGTCGACAGCGAGACCGACCTGCGAACGTGGCCTTCGCTGCCTCGATTGTGCTCAAAACCCACAATAATGTAGAAAACAGGCCAGGCAGACCGCACCGAGTGCTGCCGCCCTGCCGCGCTTTCCCGGATACGGCGCCCCTCGATCCCCCAGGTGCCTCCACCTGCTGCCCCGGAGCCGACCGTGTCCAGTACCACCCGCCGCCAGGTCCTGACCGCTGCGCCCGGACTCGCGCTCTTCGCCCTCGGCTGCCCCCGTCTCGGCGGCAAGGACCTCGAGCAGCTCGGCGACGCACTCAAGAAGTTCCTGCCGCGGGTCCGCTTCGACACGGTGAAGCTCCGGAACATCGACTTCGAGAAGGCCGACCTGACGTTCCGCTTCCAGGTCGACAACCCCGCGCCCCTCAAGGTTGCGCTCGCGAGCTTCAGCTACGCACTCTCGCTCGAAGACACCCGACTGTTCGAAGGCAGGAACCCCGAAGGCGTCACCCTCAAGCCCGAGGCCTCGGCGCCCCTCCGGTTCCCGATGACCCTCCGCTGGGCCGAGCTCGCGCAGCTCCTCGAGAAGACCCGGGGACGAGACGAGCTGGGCTTCGCACTCTCCGGGCACATGGGCTTCGACACGCCAGCCGGCCAGGCCCGACTGCCCTACGACGCCAGCGGGACGGTACCCGCGCTGCGTCGCCCGGGCTTCGCCCTCCAGGACATCGAGCTGCAGGAGTTCCGCCCACGGGAGAACCGTGCCCGGGTGGCCATCAATCTCGGGGTCACCAACCTCGGCGGCTCCGTCTTCTCCTTCCAGCGCTTCGACTATCGCCTCCGACTCGGCGGTCACGACGTCGCATCGGGGATGGTCGGCCGTCTCGGAGAGGTCGCGGCCGACGCCACCCAGCGCCTGACACTCCCCGTGGACGTCTCCCTCACCGGTGTCGGCGCGAGCGTGATCGACGCCATCGCGAGCAAGGGCCGCCTGGACACCCGCCTCGAGGCCGGGCTCGACGTCGGCACCCCCTTCGGCGACGTGCCCCTGCGAGTCGACGAGTCCCGCCCGCTCCAGCTTCGCTGAGCAGCACAGGGCCAGCTCGGGGCCCTCGCGAGGTCCGCTCGCCGACGGACCCCACCCCGCACCCCGCCCCGAGCGCATTAGGTGCCCACTCCCCCCAGCGAGCACGGACCATGGGCGAGCACCTCTACACCTACAACGACCCGCCGAACCCACGTCACCTCGACCAGATCGTCGAGGTCCTGCGCTCGAACGGCGTCATCGCGCTGCCCACGGGCACGAACTGGGCCTTCTGCGCCGACCCGACGTCCAAGAAGGCGAACCAGCGCATCCGGATGCTCAAGCCAGGGCATCCCAAGGAGCTCCCGTTCTCCCTGCTCTGCAAGGACATCTCGATGGCGACGACGATGACGACCATCGACGGCAGCGCCTTCCGGATGCTGAACCGGGCGTGGCCGGGACCCTTCACGATGCTGCTGAGGTCGAACCGACAGCTTCCACGGCTCCTCAAGACCAAGCGCGAGGTGGTCGGCGTCCGCATCCCCGACGACCCGCTCACTCTGGCGGTCGTGGAGCACTTCGGCGGCCCGCTGATGGCCTCGACGGTGCCCCGTGGCGACGACGGCCAGCACCTGCGCATGGGCTACGAGGTGTTCGAGGCCCACGGCCACGGACTCGATCTGGTCGTAGACGTGGGCGACGAGCTTCCCGGCAGCCAGACCACCGTGGTCGACCTCACCTCGGGTGCACCGGAGGTGGTACGGGAAGGCGCCGGAGACGTCAGCCTGCTGTAGGACCCGGAGGACGTCCCGCCGGCTTCTTCCACGCGGGATCGCAGCGGCGCTCGGTGTCCACGCTCGGGCCGTCCGGCAAGGTCCAGACGTCGTCCCCGCGCCCGCGGATGGCCGTGAAGAAAGGGCCCTCGGCGAGCGAGTGGAAGGTCACGGCGAGCGTTTCGGTGCTGGCGTCGACGATCGCAAAGCCCCGCGCGAACCGGGTCATGGCCGCATCCGGTCGACCGTCAGCGAAGCGGTCCTCGCGGCTCCCGGGACCGCTGCACTTCGCCGACGCCCCGCTCACGAGCACGCCCGTGCCGTGGTGGTCGAAGAACTGGAGGCTGTGGTCGTGTCCGGACAGGTACAGGTCGACGCTGGGACCGACCTGATCCTCGAGGGAAGCGGCCCACTCGGCGCCGGGCCAGAGCCGACGCCCGACGTCGAGGTAGTGCCCGGCGTCCCCGTGCGGACCGTCCGAGAACCAGGTGTGATGGGCCATCGCGATGCGCCACCGGCCTGACCGTTCCGCGCCCATCTGCCTCAGGAAGGCGTCCATCCAGCGGTCTTCGGACAGGTGACCGAAGCGGACGAGGAGGTTGGAGTCGAGTCCCCACAGCACGACCGGCCCCGCCTCCATCTTCCAGAAGTGCGCCTCACCGTGGGCGTCCGGCACCTCCCGCAGGAGCTCGAGCTCGGTCCGGGCGGTCGCGAGGACCGGACGCATGGGATGCCAGTCGTGGTTTCCGAGCACGAACCAGACCGGCATGCCGAGCTCGGCGACCATCAGCCGGAGCGCGGCGGCATCGCCCTCGGTCTCGACACCGTTCTGGTAGAGGTTGTCTCCCGCCACAACGGCAAAGTCGCAAGTCCGCTCCGCACAGACCGCCTGCACCCGGTCCGCAACGGCGAGGAAGGCGGCCGAGAGGTCAGCCCTGCCCACGCTGCCGTCGGGCCCCGAGCCCTCGCCTGCCCAGACGCCGATGTCCCCCAGCACGACAAATCGGGCTTCATCCGGGCTGGTGGTGGGCTGCTGCCCGAGGTCGGCCTGCCCGGTCGGGGTGTGGAGGTCGAAGCCACGATGCGCGCAGCCGGAGAGGAGCAGGGAGAGCAGGACGGTCTTCATGGGTCGCTCATACCCCGCCAGCAGGCCATACCACCCTTCAGCCTCAGCGAGGGGGGCCCCGGGGTGTCCAGGCCGTGAACCCTGGCCAGGTACGCAAGAAGGAGATCCGGGCCCGGTACTCCCGTGCCCACACCGACCGCGAGGACCGCGGACTGCCCTCGAGCACCGAGACCACCGCGAGCGCCTCGTCGAAGCGACCGAGGCGGACCAGCGCGAGCACCTGCAGGAGCTGCCGCTGCTCCTCGAGGAGCGGATCAGCGAGCGGACCGTCGGCGCCGTCCAGGGCATCGGCGGCGTCTGCGTACTCCTCGGCGCGCAGCAGCTGCAGTCCGACGAGGTACCTCGGCAGCGGATCGCCCGGCGCGGCGTCCCGCCATCGCAGCGCGAGGTACAGCGCCGCAGCAGCCCCCGTCCGCTCGACCATGTAGCGACGCGCGAGCGGCTCCACGAGCGGATCGGCAGCGCCCAGGACCTGGGTCTTCACGAGGAGCTCCCGACGGGTCGACTCGGAGACTCCCGTGCCCAGACAGGCCTCGTAGTCGGGGACGGCGGCCGCGCCCGCGCCCGCGCGCCAGCGGATGTCGCCGCGGAGTTCCCGGACCTCTGCCCGCATCCCTTCCTGCAGCCCGTCACGGGCCAGGAGCTCGTCCAGGACGCCGAGGGCAGCCGCCGGATCCCCCTCCAGATCGTGGAGCCGGGCGAGGGCCAGTGCGTGGTCGGGCCGGCCAGGCTGGTGGGACAGGATCTCCTGTCGCAGACGCCGAGCCTCGTCGAAGGCCAGTCGGGCCTCGGCCCGCTCCGCCTTGCGGTCGAGCTCCGCGAGCGTCCGCGCACAGACCTTCTGGAAGATGCTGCGCCGGCGGTAGCGATACCGGGCGTACTCCAGCTCGGCGTCTCGGAGCTCGAGCCCGTCAACCCAGGCCTCCCACTCCGTCACGAGCGCCGTTGCCGGCCGGCCGTACACCGTCGACCAGTCCGCACCGCCGTAGACCCGCTTGTACGCCCCGATCCCCTCCGTCTCGATCAGCCACCGGACGAAGGACCCCATGAGGGTGTAGGCCTTGCCCGACGGCTGGGACCAGAACCCGTCCGGCCGGAAGATGGCCCGCAGGTCGGGAGCGATGCCGAGCCGGCGCATGGCGGCCGCGGCCTCGTGAGCAGTGAGCGTGTCCGGCCCCCAGTCCGCGGCCGTGGCGAAGCCCTCGACCATCCCGAGATCGACAAGCAGGGACCCATCCCGGGTCGCGAGCCGGCCCGGTCCAGCTCCAAAGGGCGCGCTGAAGAGGTGGGCCAGCTCGTGCGCCAGGATGCTGTCCCCGATCCGCGTCCACCGGACGTGCATCTCATGGGTCCACGGCCGGGCGACAAGGGTCCGCCGCGATCCCATCAGCCGGAACTGGGTCTCGCGGTCCGGGTACACGAAGCTCGTCAGCTTCCGTCCCTTCCAGGACACCGGGTCCTCCCCGGTGAACGCGACCAGCTCTGCGTACCGGAACTCATGGTCCTCGATGAGCTGCGAGACGTGCTCCGCATCGATCCGCTCCGGGTCGTAGTGGATGGTGAAGTGCTCACTCTCCACCGTGGCCCCCAGCGCATCGATGACATCGGCCTTGTCGAGGTGCAGCCCCAGCTCCCCTCGCACGAGCCACGCCCCAGCGAGGCTGGCGCCGACCACCGCGAGGCCCCAGGCCCAGGGTGCCTGCCGGTGCCCGGACCGGCGACGCCACAGCAGCTCGACGCCCAGCACCACGGCCCCACAGGCCATCAGGCACAGCAGCCGGTACCAGAGCAGCGTCGGGGTCACCTGGACCGCCTCGTCGTAGAGCGACCCGGGGAACCACCCAAGAAGCAGGGTGTACCCCATGATCGAAGGTTCCCACGCCAGCCGCCACCCGAACCAGGCAAGGTCCGCGAGGAGGACGGCGACCGCGACCCCGACCTGGACCAGGGGCCGTCGCGCGACCGCCGCGGCCAGCCACGCCAGGGACTGCCCGATGATCACGGACACACCTGGGATCAGAAGCCAGAAGAGCAGACCCGTCAGCGGATCGCAGTTGCGCACACGCAGCGCGTTGAGGCCGAGGACACCGGCAGTCGGGAGAAGCAGCGCGAGGTGTCGCGGGAGCAGGCGGAAGAAGTCCGCCGACGGGGAGCCGGGCCGGTCCGACGACAGGGGGCCGGGGACCTGCCCGACCCCGATCGCGTGCCCCGTGAGCGCGAGACTGGCGAGACCGAGCACCACCCCCATGACCAGCGCCGACTCGAGGCCGAGCAGATCGAAGAGCGGGATGAAGCAGAGCGTCACGGCCGCTGCGATGGCAACGAGCCAGATCAACCTCGGGAGGACGCGGGCCATGGTCGCAGCCTACCCGAGCGATGGCCCCCGCCGTCCCCCACGGCGTGGAGCGTGCGCTACCATCGCCCTCGTGCTGCGGCCGGGAGGGCGGACTGGCAGAGGCGCCGCCAGACCTCGACGGATTCACGGGAGAGCAGGGACCGCTCCGCTGGGGACGGTACGAGCTGCTCCGTGTGCTCGGGCAGGGCGGCACCGCCCGGGTCTTCGCAGCCGATCTCATCGGTCCGGCGGGCTTCCGCAAGCCCGTGGCCCTCAAGGTCCTTCGTCCGCACCGGAGGGACCAGGCCGAGATGCTCCTCCGGGAAGCTCGACTGGTCGCCCGACTGCAGCACCCGCACATCGCGCAGGTCTATGACGTGGGCGAGGAGGACGGCCGCGCATTCGTCGCGATGGAGCTGATCGAGGGCGCCTCCCTCCGCCAGCTGCTGAGGCGACACCGCACCCTGCCTCCCTGGGCGGCCCTCGACGTGCTCGGTCAGGTCTGCGCAGCCCTGGATCACGCCCACCAGCAGGTGCCGTCGGCCGACCGGCATGGCATCGTCCACCGCGACATCAAGCCGGGCAACGTCCTGGTCAACGGGTGGGGGCAGGTCAAGCTCGTGGACTTCGGCATCGCCACGGCGATGAGCGACACCACCGAGGACGACGGCCCAGGGTGGGGCACGCCAGGGTACGCCGCACCCGAGCAGTGGGAGCGGCTGGCCCAGGACCACAGGGTCGACGTGTTCGCGCTGGGTGTGATCGGGATCGAGCTGCTGCTCGGGAGGCGCCCCTGGCGCGTGGCGGCGCACCGGGAGGTCCTCCTCGAGCTCGACGATGCCCCGTCGGCCCTGCAGGGCTGGGGGCTCTGGGACGAGCTCGAGTCGGTGGTCCCCGGCATGGCCGAGCTGATGGGCGCATGTCTCCAGCGAGACCCGGCCGGGCGGCCCGACACGGCCGGGGCCATCCGCTCCCGACTGCAGACGCTCGCGCGCGGACTGCCACCGGAGCCAGGACTCGACGAGCTGGTCCATGCCACCAGGGGCCCCTCGATGCCGGCCCCCGGGGGGGAGGTACGGCACACCCTCGCCGAGGACCCGTTCGCTCCGATGGTCGGGGGCACGCTGCTCAGCGAGCCCGCCGAGGGTGCGGGCGCGATTCCCGAGGTCGACCTGCTGGTGGGCAGGGAAGGGGCGCTCGCGACCCTGCGGACATGGGCGGCCGGCGACCGGCAGCTGATGACCATCACAGGGCTGGGCGGGATCGGGAAGACGTGGCTGGCGGCAGCCTTCGCGGACGACAGGCTCGAGGAGGGCGGGTCGGTTCTCTTCTGCGATCTCTCCGAGGCGACAGACGCGGACGGGCTCTGTCAGCAGGTCGGCGGAGCCCTCGGCCTCGCCCGGGTCGGCGACGCCACCGCGGAGGGCATGGAGGCCCTCGGCGAGGCACTCGCCGCGCGAGGCCCCGCACTGCTCGTGCTGGACAGCTTCGACGGCCTCGTCGGGCGCGGCTCCCGGATTCTCGACCGCTGGCGCGTGGCGGCCCCAGAGCTCCGCGTCCTCGTGACGTCCCGGCAGCGACTCCGCGTGGAGGACGAGGCGGTCCTGGAGCTGGGACCCCTCGATCCCCGGAGCGCAGCCGAGCTGTTCGAGACCCGCGCGGCGCCGGCCGATGATCGGGAGTGGAGCACGTCGGACCGCACCGCCATCGCCCAGGTGGTCGAGAACCTGGAGGGCATCCCGCTCGCCATCCGACTGGCTGCCGGGCGGGCGGCGGATCTGCCCCCGGCCCGACTCGCCACCGTGCTCTCGAATCGCTTCCTCCGGATGCGCGCAGCCACCGAGGGTGTGCCCGACCGGCAGCAGACGCTCCGTGCGACCCTGGCCTGGTCCTGGGAGCGCCTGACGCCCTGGGAGCAGGCAGCGCTTGCCCAGCTGTCGGTCTTCCGAAGCGGGTTCTCGGTGCCGGCCGCCGAGGCGGTCGTGGACCTCTCGGCATGGGCCGAGGCGCCCTGGGTGCCGCTCGTGATCCAGTCGCTGCTGGAGCGCAGCCTGCTCCGGGTGGCTGGCGACGGCACGGACTCCGGCGCGCCACGCTTCGGGATGTTCGCGACCGTCAGGGCCTTCGCAGCCGAGCACCTCGCGCGCCAGCTGCCGGAGGAGTCGCGCCCTGGCGCCCGACCAACCGCGGGCCGCGCCGCACTCCGGGCCGCGGAGATCCGCCACGGGCGCTACTTCGCCCGCGTCGGCTCGGAGGAGACGCTGCAGAGCCTCCACCGACCTGGGGGTCTGCGCCGGCTGAGGGTTCTCCTCCTCGAGCGGGACGAGCTGATCGCCGCCGCCGAGCGTGGCGTCAATCGCCAGGATCCCGAGGTCGCGGGAAACGCGACCCTCGCCGCCCTGCGCGCACTGCTCGAGCGGGGACCGGTCGATGCCGGGCTCGCCCTCGTGGGACGGGTCCTCCGCCTGAAGGGGGTGCGACCGAGGCTTCGCGCCCGCCTGCTCCTCGCCCGTGCTGCCGCGCTGCGGACCGCCGGAAGCCCGCATGCGGCTGCGGACGACTACGCGGAGGCAATCCGCCTCGCACAGGACGCCGGCCTCGAGTCGGTTGAGGCCGAGGCCCTGGCAGGAGCCGGCACGCTGCACCTCGCGGGCGGTCGACTGCGAAGTGCCCGCCACAACCTCCAGGCCGCGCTCGGGCGGTTCGAAGAGCTCGGAGATGGATGGGGCGCGGCGCGCGCACGGTCTGCGCTCGCCTGGGTCCATCGGGACCAGGAACGGCCAGATCGGGCCCTCCCGCTGCTGGAGCGAGCCCTCGACGACCTACGAGCCCACGGCGACCACCTCTCTGCAGCAGACGCCATCGTGCGGGCGGCGTGGCTCGACCTCGACCAGGGCGCCGCTGCAGAGGCTCGGACACGCTTCCTCCAGGCACTCGCCATCCTCCGGAACGCTGGGCGTCGTGCGAGCGAGGCCGGTGCCCTGACCGGTCTGGCCGAGGCCCAGGGTGCCCTCGGACGCGCACCGGAGGGACGCCGGCTCTGCGAGCAGGCCATCGGGCTCGCCCGGCAGGTGGGGGACCGTCCCCGGGAGGTCCGAGCCCTCCTCTCCCTCGGTGTACTCGACCAGCAACAGGGCAGGCTCCGGACTGCTCGCGTCGCCCTGGACGCGGCACGACGCATCGCGCAGGACCACGACCTGCCGGTGGAGACGGCCCAGGCGACCGCACAGCTCGGGCAGCTGATCCTCCAGGCCGGCGACCCCACCGGCGCCGAGCCCCTGCTCGTCGCCGCCCTCGCGGCAGCGCGCCGAATGGAGATGCCGGCCCTGGAGGCCGAGGTCTCGAGCGCGCTCGGTCTGTGCCTCGCCCGACTCGGACGCTCCGGCGCCGCGCGAGCCTACCTGCGTCGGGCAGAGAGCATCTTCCGGGAAGGCAACCGGTCCGGCGCGCTCGCCCTCCACCTCGCCGGACTGGCGGAGGTGGAGACGCTGCGCGGCGACCGGGCAGCCGCCACCGCGGCCCTCCGGGAGGCCCGAGCCGTCGCGAAGCGGCTCCCTGCAGGCCTGTCGGCCGCCGTCGATCTGCAGATGGAGCGGGCCGCGCCCCGCCCTCGCTGACGCAGCCGCCCCGCCGAGGACGCCAGACTACTCGACCACGACGTGCGCACCCGGGGAGAGCCGGAAGCAGGTGGCTCCGCCCTTCTTGGCCCGAGCGAGCACCACGGAGGGGTTGATTCCCGCACGCAGGAGGTTCTTGCGGGTCCGGTGCAGGAGCAGGTTGAGATCCGTTCGCCCCCGCTCCTGCTGCCCAGGCCAGATGGCGGGCGCCAGGACTTCGTCCGGGATGAGCTCACCAGCCTTGTACGGACGCGGCGGCGTCAACAGCGCCGCGACGAGGTTCGCCCGAAGCTCTGCGAGGTCGACGGTGTGGTTCGAGCCGTCCGCGAACCCGACCTCGAGCCGACCGCCGTTCGGAAGGAACTGGAAGCGGGCGCGCGTCGGAAGCTGCGCCTGGGGAGCGAGGACGGTCTCCTCACCGCCACCCGCTGCAGACGACAGGACCCGGACCGCATGTCCGTCGATCGTTACGGTGTCTCCAGACTCGAGGGCCTCGACCGCCCCGGCAGGCTGGGCCTCTCCCGAGAGCGTGGCAGGCGCCTCCAGCTCCACCGCGAGTGCGCCCTGCGCCACGTCGAAGCAGACGGCCCCGGGCGGCCAGCCCTCGACCATGAGGTGGTCGTCAGCCGAACCCCCGATGCGGAACGGGAGCTGGCGAAGCCCGTAGCGACCCCCGTCCGGGTGCTCGACGACCCAGGCGTGGTCCGACCATCCGCGCCCCTTCTCGATGTGGACCTTGAAGGTGCCTCCCGGGACCTCGAGGACGTCGCCGTGCTGGAGGACGGCGCGCCCCTGGACCACCTTCCCGCCGACGCGGGTGGGGTTCCGCCCGAGGGAGACGACCTCGAGCCCGCGGATGGTGGCCGTGACGAGGGCGTGGCTGGAGCTCGCGCGACGGTCGGACAGCACGATGTCGTTGTCCGGCAGTCGCCCCATGAGCAGGCCTCGTCCCTGCACG
>Ga0181594_10002123_pt1 | contig 18390 bp, 12 predicted proteins | sample 071ome_18_FD_145603 | JGI IMG/M metagenome (GOLD analysis project Ga0181594, IMG submission 145603) | Coastal salt marsh microbial communities from the Groves Creek Marsh, Skidaway Island, Georgia - 071413BT metaG (spades assembly) | ecosystem: Environmental > Aquatic > Marine > Intertidal zone... | reverse complement strand
GTGTACTCTGATGTGGGTTGGCTGACATTGAGCATGATCGCTTCGCTGATGTCTGTGACCTCAGTCTAACCCTCGACGTCTCCCTTTCCTTGCTTCACTCAGCCCTAAACCTTTCCCCTTTGAGCGCCCTTCTTTACCTCTGTGTTTCTCTGTTTACCTCGGAGAGACCAGCGCAATAATCTGATTTTTGAAGGTGTCTGCGTATTTTTTCTTTCTCATCGTAAAAAGATCTACTTATTTGGGAGACCTGTCACCTAAGCTGGGGAAGCCCCGGCTGAGCTCAAGCGCCCCTGCTCTCCTCCCAAGCCTTCGTGAGCCGATATGCACACCCGCTCCCTCTTAACGCTCCTCCGCGCGCTCAACCCCGACGACCTCCTCACCGAGCTCTCACGCGCCTGTGGGGTCACCCGTTGGGTTTTTGCGGTTCGAGAGAAGCTCCTAGCCCTGCCTAGTGAGGCGACAGATGAGGCGCTCTTAAGCCTCCTGACAGACACGTGGTGGGCCCTGCCTCAAGAGGAGCGCGCAGAGGCGCTTCAGCTCACCCCCCCACTCGCGCTTTTAGCCCTGTGTTGGCGATCCATCCTCGCTCCTGACCCTGCTGATGCGCAGGTTGAGCTGATCGCTGAGCTCGTTGACGTCAGCGCTCAATACCAAGCGCGACATGGCGCTCCTGTCTCCATTGAAGCGCTCAGGGGGCTGACCGCTCAGGAGGCGCTGACCCAGCTGAGGGCTCGCCTTGAGCGTGACCCAGTCGAGGAGCGCGCGGAGCGCTGTGACGCTCAAGTTCAGATCGCCTGGCGTGAGCTACAAGGGCTCAGGGCGCGTGAAGAGCTTGAGAGGCTCTAGCCTCAACAGGTCTACCCCTCATCCATCTGGTCGCTTCGTGGCACCACCCTCGCTGGGACCCCACAGACCATGACGCCAGGCGGGACGTCTCGGTTCACAAAGCTCATCGCGCCGATTACGGCTCGGTCTCCCACCGTGACCCCCTTCTGGATCACTGCGTTTGGGCCGATGTAAACCCCATCTCCGATCACCGTGGGCGCATACTCAACAGGCGCCTCCCCCATGCTCGTCACGCGCTTCACGGTGTGGTGGCTATACAGCTGAGCGCCCGCGCTGATGTCACAGTGGCTCCCTACCGTGAGCCCCCCGCTCCCGTCTAGGATCACGTTTGGGCCGATCCAGGTCGACGCGCCCACCGTCACGTCCCCAAGGATCAGGACGTTGTTATAGCAAGAGCTCCCCTCACCAAAGCCGTGCTCACGCGCGGTCTCCCAGCGGTCACTCAACAGGTCTTGAGCTGAGACGTGGCGGTTAAATCGGGCTCTCATCTCCGCTCGGAGCTCTTTTAAGAGGTCACGCAGGGCGCCCTTAAGCTCTTGAGTTTTCATCACTCCCTCCTCACTTGTGCGCTTGCGACATCAGCCCTGTCGGGTTAATAGGGATCATCACCTTAACATGTCGTTGAAGAGGAGCCCCAATGAGTGACTTCTTAGATCCCTTTGTCTCGCTTGTAAACGAAGTCACCGCACGAGAGCAGCGCCCTGAGGTCTTAATCGATCGCTTCGCGCCCGCGCTCTCTGAGCTCATCACCTCACAGCCTGAGGAGGTCGCTCGCTTCGTGGAGACCTTGGAGTGGCCTGCCCCTGAGGATGAGATGTATAAGCGCGTCAGGGTCCGTGAGGGCGCGGATGGGAGCTGGTCACTCTACGCGATCACGTGGCTTGAGGGCCAAGCGACGCCCATACATGACCACGGCACTTGGGGGGTGGTCGGGGTCCTCAAGGGAGCGCTCGCTGAGCACATGATGTGCCGAGTCGATGGCGGAGCTGGCGATGAGGGTGTCGAGCTTGTGCCCGCCGGGCTCTGTATCCTTCAACCCGGCTCCGTGAACACCTTTATGGCCGAGCCTGACCATATCCATCGCTCTGGGCCCCTCGCTGGCCGGACCGCCTCTCTACATTTATATGGGAGGCTGATGACCTCTTATAATATGTACGACCTCGAAGCGAAGCGCAGGAGGCCTCTCCCTGTCGAGTGAGCCTGTCGAGTGAGCGGCTCACGAGGCGCTCCCCTTAAAGGTCTTTAAAGATCCTCGTGCGGACGATCGCCATGGGCGCGCCGTGCTCCTCGAGCGAGGTCTTCTCTTGTAGGATCCCAAAGGAGTTGAAGGAGCTGACCTGAGGTCCCGTCTCCTCGCTCGTATCAAGGATGAAGAAGCCCTGCAGGTCCCCACCCTCAGCGTTATAGATCGGGGTGATGTCTGCGCCGTTCCCGTACCCATCATCGCTCCCAAAGATCAACACATCATCGAGGGCGGGGGTCATACGACCTGAGTTGATCGGACGGTACTGGGTCACGCCACCACTGAGTCCATCGACCTCTCCGCTAAAGACGACCTTCTTACCGATCTGGGTCTCGACGAGGGTGATCGCCCAGGCGCCCTTCACCTCTGACTCATCAAAAGATGGGCTGTCTGGGAAGGCGAAGAGCTGTGGCGCGCGGTCACTAAAGGTCGCGAGCAGACGAGGGTTGTCCTCCTCATCACGGCCAATATAGACCATATCGGTGAGGTTCGAGAGGCGAGCGCTCGTCTGCATTGGTGGGGTGTAGGTGTTAACAAAATCCCCCTCCGCGTCGAGCTTATAGAGGTTCTTTGAGCTCTCGCTCCAGACCACATAGCCCTCCTCAACCCACCAGATCCCACCCGGGCTCGCGAGGTTAATGTTGGGCTCCACCGCGCGGATAAACACCCCATTGTTGTCGTACATCAGGACCCCGCCACCCGCCTCGCCCGCATCATAGACCACCGTGAAGCCCTCCTCAGGGCTCCGCGCCATCCCCTTCACGGTGGTGACGCCCTCCTCATGGAAGGTCAAGAATGGACAGTAGTGCTCGACCTCCCACTGAAGCTCGTCCTCTTTAAAGGCCTCAAGGCGATCTCCATAGAGCGCGAGGACTTGTACCTTTGAGCGCGCGCCCTCACAGCGGTCCTCTGCCAACGTCCGCATCGGCTCTGTTGCGCCGGCCTCAGCCCCGCCCATCTCTACGCCTCCGCCTTCTGCGCCCCCTTGGTCAGAGACCTCACTCTCCTCAGTCTTACAGCCATAGAGCGACGTGAAGAGAGCGAGGGTCATGAGGAGTGTGTATGATCTTGATAATGCACGCATCGCGTACCCTCCATTGGTGAATTGAGCCTTGATTATACCCCTCCCCTCGCTCGGTGTCACGCGCTCAGGGCTCGAGCTTAAAGAAGTGGATCACCAGCGTGGGGCGGGCCTCAGCGCCTCACCGATTGATAAGGCCTCCGCGGTAGGGTGAAGTGAGAACACACAGCGCTCAGGGAGCGTCCGTTTTGCGGAGACCGCTCCATAATCGCAGAGGTAGTACGCGACCCGCTCCCCACCCTCGATCAGGGCTTGACTGAGACGGCCACCAACCTTTTGGTCTCGGTCGCTTGGGGTCCGCTCCCAGCGGGTCATCGAGGGGCTCCCCCCCCCCAAGGTGAGCGTCTCGATCTCTGGCATGATCGCGCTTGAGCCTCGCTCACCAAAGGTCAACGTGAGCGCGAGGATCCGACCCTCGCGCGCCTCACTCACCGCGAGCGTCGCGCCAGCGTCCTCCCGACTCCAGACCCCCTCCCCCGTCTGAGCCCAGCGCGCATCACTCGAGAGCTGCGCTGTGAGCGCGGTGATCGGCGCCGTGAGCGCGCCTCGCTCAAGCACAGCCCACCCCCCGTCAGGGAGAGGGGGGAGGGCCTCTTCGCTTGACGGGGTAGAGGGGGGAGGCTGAAGCGCGCGGGGCGCGCTTGGCGCTTGGAGCGCGTCCGCTCGAATTGGTGGCTTGAGCTCCGGGACGGGCGCTGGTGGGGGCGCTTGGACAGGGGGGCGCTCAGCCGGCCCCTGCCAGGTCACCTCATGCGCGGGGCGCTGATCAAACAGCCCCCCTAAGAGGAGCTCACCTAGGAGCCCCGCCCCTAACAGCAGGGAGACGAGCTTCAGAGGAGCGAAGCGAACAGGTGTCGAGGCCTCTCGCTCACCTTCTGGAGATCGGTGTGGGGGGGTCATGCTCATCTGTACACCTCTTCACAAGCGTTTGTCTCTGCCTCGTGTTGTGTTAAGGGTTATAGCCTGTGGCGCACCTAAGTGCACCTCGCTCCTTCATGCTCAGCGACCTAAGGACCTCCAATGACCGTCGAAGAGGCCGTACAAAGCTTTAACGAATACCTCCAGCGTCAGACGCTTAAGCTGACTCGACAGCGCTCGCTCATCACGGAGGTGTTCTTTGACCCAGACAACCGCGCTGAGCACCCCACTGTTGAGGAGCTCTACCTGCGGGTCAAGGCTCGTGATGACCGAGTCGGTCACGCGACAGTCTATCGCACCCTAAAGCTCCTCGTTGACGCGGGGCTCGCGAACCCAAACCGCATCGGTGAAGACCTCACGCGCTATGAGCCTGAGGTGCCCGGTGAGCATCATGATCACATGGTCTGCCAAGAGTGCGGGCTGATCGTTGAGTTTGAAGATGATGAGATTGAGCGACTACAGGAGCTCGCAGCGAAGCGCCTAGGGTTCTCTCTAAGAGACCACAGCATGAACCTGATCGGCGCGCCTCAGTCACCGTGCGTGAGGGTAGACTGCCTCAAGGGGACCGCGAAGTAATCAAGCGCTCATCAAGCCAAAATGGGGACAAGAAGGGGGCAAAAAAGGGGTAAGAAGGGGGCAAAAAAGGGGACTTGTGCTCTCAGCACATTCCCCCCATCATTGAGTGAACATACAACACCTTTGAATGGAAAAGGACCGCTATGAAGATCAATCATGTATGCTCGCTCTTTGCCCTGCTACTGTCACTCAGCGCCTGTGGGGGGTGGGATGATGAGGCCGCCTTCCCAGAGAACTACAGCGCGACCTACACGAAGCTCCATGAGTGCAAGCCGAGCGCTCACCCCGCCGCCTCGTACGTCATCACATGGCTAAGCCCAGAAGGGAGCGAGGCGTGGAGCGCGATGATGGAGGGGATCGCTGGTGGCGCTGAGCCCTCAGCGCTCCCAGAGGGCACCGTCCTCGTGAAATCACAGTACAGTGACTCTAGCTGTAGTGACTTAACAGGGTACACGGCGATGGAGCAGCTCGCCCCAGCGACCAGCCCTGCGCTTGGTGACTTCAGGTGGCAATTTTTAGACGCTGATGGGAGCTGTAATAACTGTGACGCGGGGGCGAGCTGTGCGGGCTGTCACACCGCTCCCAGCTGTGGGGCAGCCTTCCCCTATGTCTGCACCACCGAGACGGGCGCCCCCTGAAGAGGCTCTGCCTCTTTTGGGGAGCCTGTGCCCCCTCACCCTCGGGGGCCACCCGTGTAGTAGCCCTCTAGGAGTGAGAGCGCCTCATGAAATCGCGCGCGTTCCTCTTCACTTACCTCATCACCTGGCGCGGTGGGCACCTGCACAAACGGCGTGACATATAAATGCCCACGCCCCCCCTTCTTGGGGACCCCCTTGTCGCGGATCCGCAGGCGCTTGTTCGCCTTGAGGTTAGCTGGGATCGTCAGGGTCAGCTCCCCCCCCTCTGGGAGCGGGACGGGGATCTTCGCGCCAAGCATCACCTCGGAGAGGCTTAAGGGGAGGGCGTACATGAGGTCGTGTTCCCCCTCCAAGCTGAAGCCATCAGGGAGCTCGATCTTAAGCTCTACCTTCATGTCGCCGGCGCCACCCGGACCTTGATGCCCTTTACCGCTGAGCTTCAGCTTCCCCCCCTGTGGAACTCCCTTTGGGACCTTCACCTCAACCCCATACCGGCTCAGGTTGAGGGTGCCCCCGTTCACAGCGGTCTCGAATGAGATGCTCGCTTGGAGCTCAATGTTTGCCCCCTTAGCAGGAGCTCGGCGACGCGCGTGTGCCTGCTGGAATCCCCCCCCACCTCCAAACAGCGAAGAAAAGATGTCATTAAAGTCGCCACCAAAGCCACTAAAGTCCCCAAAGCCACCCCCGCCCCCTCCAAAGCCTTGACGACGCCACTGACGTGCGGCGTCTGCGTTAAAGCCCTCACGTAGTCCATCTGGACCGAACTCATCATAGAGCGCGCGCTTGTCTGTGTCACCTAAGACGTCAAAGGCCGCGGTGACCTCTTTGAATCGGGCCTCAGCCTTCGGGTTGTTGGGGTTCTGATCAGGGTGGAGTTGTCTCGCGAGCTTCCTGTACGCCTTCTTAATCTCAGCTTCGCTCGCTGAAGGGTTTACGCCGAGGACTTTGTAAGGGTCTGTGCTCATCGCTCTCTCAATTCACATTCTTTACGTGCCCAGCCACGGGCTGCTCACCCCCTCACGTCATGTAGAGGAGGACCATCGAACACATCGTAATCACGATCTGAAAAAAGAGAAGCCCATAACAGCCTTTTCGATCGCTTGACGAAGTCGAACCCGCACCTCTAGGGTGAACTCTCAGCTTCCCTGCCTATAGAGGTGATCTTCATGAGCGCACGCTTCCCTCTCCTAGATGGTCTCAGCGACCTTAAGCTTCGACCGATTCACCTCTCCTTAATCGCGTGGTCCTTAACGGCCTGCACCCAGGGTGCGGGCTGTAGCGCTGAGAGCGACTATGTCTTCCCCCCTAAGGATAAGGTCCAGAGCGCTGTTCAGCTCAGGGTGACCGAGCCTGGGTTCGAGTTCATGGGTGAGCAGGTGACCCCACTCATCGAGGAGAGCCTCCCTGAGGAGCTGAACACCTGCCTGCCCGGAGACGAGGGGACCGCGAGCTTCATCGACTGGCGCTACTGTAATCAAGAGCTCTGTAGTAACGGGGAGACGGGCTGTGAGATCGCGCTCAACGTCGGCGAGGTCGAGCTGAGCGCCGTCGAGCCGAGCACCGCGAGGGTGAGCGTCACGCTCGATGAGCTCGCGCTTCGCTTTGACGTCGCGGCGGACCCGATCGTGGACTGTGATATCGCGATCGACGGGCCTGGCTTCCCGGTAGAGCTGGATGTTGAGCTCACCACCCCCGAGCCTGGCCGGAACCTGAACCTGCTGGTGCGCGAGGCGAGCTATGACCTGTCCGATCTCACGATCCGCCTCGAGGGGAACGACGGCGCGCTCAGCCCGCTCTGTGAGATCCTCGACGGCGCCTTCAACCTGCCCTTTATCCGTGACGTCGTCTTTGACCTGATCGAGAGCGTCATCGACAATGTCCTGATCTTTGGGCTTCAAGCAGCAGTAAATGAGCTCATCTGCCTGCCCTGTGAGGGAGAAGAGGACCCACAGTGCCTCATGGAGGGAGGGTCATGTGTCCTCGGCGCTTGTCTAAAGCCTGACTTGTCCTGCGTCCCACGTCCGCTTGGCCTCGAGGGGCGTGATGATGTGGGCGCCTTACTCGGCTCATTTTCGCCGAACCTGAGCGCCACCCTCGGCTATTTCTTAAACCCTGGGAGCTACGCTCAAACAGAGGAGAACGGGCTCTCTCTAGGGGTCATTACGGGGGTGAACGCCGAGCTCAACCGTTGCGCGCCACCCGCGCCACAGCCCGATGTCACCGAGCCGCCACGCCTCGACGCGCTCCGTGGTAACCTCACCCCTGAGGGGACCGCATATGACATCGGGGTCGCGATCAGCGAGACGATCCTGTCGCACGCGCTGTGGTCCTTCCACCAGAGCGGTCTCATGTGCCTCAGCCTCACCACCGACCAGGTCGATCAGCTCTCGCCACAGACCTTCTCCTTGCTGTTGCCACGCCTCGGTGAGGTCACGCGTGGTGGTCAGGCGCTCGCGATCACCCTCTCACCTCAGGTCCCCCCCACGGCGATCATTGGTGAGAACCGCCTCAGCGACCCCAACAGCGCGGGCCAACGTGACCTAGAGGACCCGCTCATCACCTTAGACTGGCCTGAGCTCTGGATCGACTTCCACGCCTTCATGGAGGACCGCTGGACGCGGATATTCAGCCTCAAGATCCACCTGCTCTTACCCGTTGGGATCAGCTTTGACCCAAGCGGGGCCATCGTCCCGCTCATCGGTGAGCTCAGCAGCGCGCTGACAGACATCGAGGTGGTAAATGATGAGATCCTGTTCGATGACACAAGCCGGATCACCATGCTCCTCCCGACCTTGCTTCGACCGCTCTTAAGCGTCGCCCTCGCGAACCCGATCGAGCTCCCTGACCTGCTTGGGCTTCGCCTTGTCCCGAATGAGGGGAGCGTCCGCGGTATGAGCCAAGGGGATGAGGACTTCATCACCCTCTTCGCCGACCTCGCTACTCTGCCGGTAGAGGAGATGATGAGCGAGGGGAAGGAGAAATCGAGCGAGGCTCGCGCCGAGCTCGCAGAGCGCCTCGCGATCGCAGAGGAGCGCTGGTTTGATGAGCGTGGAGGGTTTACTAAGGCGACTGCGCTCGAGGTCTATAACCCTGCGATTGAGTCCTACCTCGGCCCAGGCCAGGGCGCTCAACCGAGCGTCACGCTCGCGCTCGACGTTGATCTAGATCACCTTGAGCTCCCTCAAAGAGCCGGGCTCAGTGAGGCGGACTTTGAGCACTCTTGGCGGGTCGATGAGGGGCCTTGGCACCCATACACCACCGCGAAGACGCTGACGCTGACCGACCCTGCGCTCCTCGTGCCAGGCACACACAGCGTGGACGTGCGCGCTCGCCTCATCGGTGACCCGCTCAGCCTTGACCCTACCCCAAGCCGAGTAGAGGTCGTGCTCAACGCGAACAGCCAGCCCTTGATCGGGCGCGGAGACCCTCAGGCGGAGGTAGAGGCCACAAGCTCAGGGTGCGCGTGTGACCAGCGGGTAGGCGCTGAGCGCGCCCGCTCTCCGTTGTGGCTCGCGCTCCTCCTGAGCTTCTTAGCGCTCAAGCCACGGCGCTGGTCACTCAGGGGGGGGCGTCGAGCCCGCGCCTCGCTCCTGCCTTTTTTGTGCGTGTTACTCACGATCGGCTGTGAAGATAAAAAACGCCCCAAGGTTGAGGTCTGTGCGGTCGAGAGCTGTGGACCCAATCAGATCTGTATCGACAACACCTGCCAGGTCCCGCTCTGTGATGCGGGCGCGACCTGTGAGGCGCTCGACTGTGGAGACGGAGGCGCGCAGTGTAATGAGCAAGGGCTCTGCGAGTGCGTAGACACTCCGCTCTGCCCTGAGGGGTGCGCGGAGGGGGAGACCTGTTGCTTCAGTAGCAACACCTGTGAGCCCCGACCTCGCGCGTGTCAGGGTGAAGGTCACCCCGAGTGTCCGGCGGGCTTTGAGCTCGCGCCAAGCCAGCGAGGCGCGGTCGACCCAAACAGCTGTGAGCTCGAGGGTGAGGTCTGTGAGTGTGTTGAGTCTACCCCGCTACCAATAGGCGCGCTTGGCCGATACAGTGACCTCAGCGTGCTCAATGGAGAGGCGTGGGTGAGCGCCTACTCAGACGACTATGGTGACCTAGTGGTTGGACGAGGCACCCCGAGCGAGGGGCTCAGTTGGATGTGGGTAGATGGGGTGCCAAGCGATGCTCCCATCGTCGCCTCTCCCAGCGGGCCACGCGGTGGAGTTGAGGAGGTAGGCTCAGATGTCGGCGCCTACACAAGCGTTGGTGTGGGCGCTCAGGGGATCGTCCATGTCGCTTATCTTGACCGCGCTGGCGCGCGCCTAAAATACGCTGTCGCAGACACCCGCCTCGAGAGCTTAGTCTGGCGTGTCTACACCTTAGACACAGAGGTGGAGGTTGACGGTTGGATTGAGCTCGCGGTCAGCTCAACGGGGCTCCCTTTCATCGTCTACCGCGCGCTCCCAGCTGAGGGGGTCAGCGAGGTCAGGCTCTTGAGCGCCTCTTCCCCTTTCCCAGAGCTCAGCGCGTGGAGTCAGCCCGAGGTGCTACACAGCGTCACCGTCGACCCAGAGCTCATGAGCGTCACCTACCCTGAAGGGACAGGCCTGTTTAACAGCGTCACCATCTCTCAGAGCGGAGAGCTGGCGGTCGCGTGGTACGACCGGAGCGCGGGGAACATGATGTTAAGCCGAGGGCGCCCTGGACAGCTCAGCGCTCCTGAGGTCCTCGCGGGCTGGGGTCATGAGCTCCGCAGGGGTGACATGGGCGCAAACGTAGAGGTCGCCTTCGACGCCCAAGGCGCGCTTCATATCTGCTACCAAGACGGGACCATCGACGGGTTACGCTACCTGTCTCCCGACCTGGGTTATGATGAGGTCGTAGATGACGGCCTCCGGCTCGATGTGGGGGATCGTCAGCGGGCCTTGCATGTGGTGGGTGAAGACTGTGGGGTTCACTTTGATGACCGTGGTCGGGTGGTAATCTTGTACCAAGACGCGACCGCTCACGAGGCGCTCGTCGCCCGCCGTGATGACTCTGGCTCATGGCTTCGCCAGAGCGTGAGGGGGCCAAGTGATGGGGGGCGGGCGAGTGGCTTTTATGTGCGAGGCTCTGCTCAAGGGAGCGCGCTGTGGGTGTCTCACTTTTATTACGACCATCAGGTCGACCCCCCCTCCGATCTCCTTGAGCTCTTCGCGACCCCCTTCCCTTAAGTAAGAGAGCAGACCTATGTCAGACTACCCCCTCTCCTCCCTGCTCTTGTCTCTTCAACATCATGAGCAGAGCCTGCATGGTATCGAGCGACACTTGATCAATCAGATCGAGCGCGCTGAGGCCGAAGGGCTGATCACAGATGAGAAGCTCAGGGCCTTCTCAAGCGCCCTTGAGCAGCTCTTATCGATCAGGACGAGCTTCCATGACCGGCTCGCTGAGCTCTCTGATTCGCTCGGCTCAGAGGAGCATCAGACCCTCCCGCTCCCGGAGGCCTCCCGAGAAGAGGAACGCGTCGAGACCTACGCGCCCTTCCAGACCTCTCCCGGCTTGACCCCTAACGCGCTCACCCCGCCCATGTCTTCGTCGGAGCTCAAAGCGGATGAGACCCCAGCCCTCCACATCGAAGCGGAGGGGAGCCCTGAGGGCGGTGAGCTCCTAGGGGAGGCGCCTACCCTCGAGCCGATGCAAAGCCCATTCTCGCTGACCCAACCCTCCGTCAAGCTTCAAGAGGCGCTCAGCAAGGGGACGACGTCGCTAGACGATCGGCTCCCTCACCCACAGCCCTCTTTCGCGACCCCGAGCGCCACACCGAGCGGGATCGTCGCGAGCAGCTCTCCACAGCCGAGCGTCTTGCCTCCACTGATGCAGACCCCGCTCCCTGTGGCGCTAAAGAGTGAAGAGGCGCTCGCTCAAGAGCCGATCGCTCCCCATGAGCCTACACCCAGCCCTCAAGAGCGCAGTGAGGCGCTCACGCTCACCGAGGAGGAGCTAAATGAGAGCTCGCCAGCCTCAGAGCCTACCCCAGAGGAGCTTCAGGCCCGCGCAGATAACCCCTATATCACTTATGTGCCACCTACCCCTGAGCCGGTGATCAGTGAGGAGAGCGGGGGACACTTTGAGCCGATCAGCGACCTGAACTTTAACGCAGACCCAGGGGCCCTCGATGACCTCGACTTAGAGGACTTAGAGCGCTCCCTCGATCAGCTCGGGGCGGGGGAGCTTGAGGCAGAGGCCCTTCCAAGCTTGTCTGGCGCAGGCTCTCAGGCTCAAGAGGCCTCTGTGAAGCGACCACCAAGGGTCTCTCTTGGTGTCAGGGTAGAGGTCGCGAGCGACGTCGTTCGCTTTGAGGCGATGGGTCATGACATCAGCGCGGGTGGGATCTTCATTGAGACAGACACCCCGCTTGAGCCCGGTGAACAGCTTCGCCTCCGCTTCGAGCTCGACCGAACCGCGTACGTCGTTGAGGTCACCGCTCAGGTTCGCTGGTGCCGGCTCGCCAAAGACGCTGGCCCCGACCGACCGGTTGGGGGTGGGCTCAGGTTCCTCAACCTCAGCGAGCAGGCCTCCGCCGAGATCGCCGCCTTCACCGCTGAGCGTCTTGGTGGTGGGATCTAGTCTGTAGTCTAGTCTGTAGTCTAGTCTGCAGTAGCGCTGAAGGCGGCCTCGAGCTGCGCGTCGAGCTCTTGAAAGGTCGCCTCTGAGCGCGCGCGGAGCCTGCGCCTCGTCTGGTCACTCACCTCATGCGTCTCGGCGACCCTCGTGAGCGCCTCTGTGACCTGCTCTCCTCCAATACAGACCAGCACAAACAGCTCCGCTCTCCCAAGGTGCTCTTGACGAGGTCGAGCGCCGATCAAGCGCTGGCTGACCTTCTGGGCTGAGACGCGCTTCGTCACAGGGCCCTCATCTCCCTCCTCCTCAAAGGAGCTCAAGAGGCTCTGTACGTGGAGCTCGACTTGAGAGGCGAGGTGAGCTCGCCCTCGAGCGGTCGCGACCGTTCGGTCGATCGCGCTTGACGCCGAGCGAGGCGCGCTCCCTACCCCACACAGCCCGACAGGTGGGGTCATGACCCACGCTGGGAGCGCCTCGCGTGGCGCGGGTTGGCCTCCTCCACACCCTAGCGTAGCCCCAAAGAGGGAGCTCATGAGCAGGTGTAGAAAACTGGTCCATCGACAGGGCATGGCACACTCCTCGCGTGGGCAGGTCTGAAAGCGCTTAACGTCACAGGTCAGCTCTGCTAAAACCTAGCGCGTATACAACCGAGAGCGTAGCGAAATCATCTGCATAGATCGAGCAGCACAGCTCACCGTGAGCGCCGAGCTCACGACCATCACTTGAAGGAGATCAACATGGCACAGACCAGCCACTCAACCCCTGCCCTCACCCAGCTCAGCGCCGATGAGCAGTCCTTCGCCAAGATGGTGTACGACTATGCCAAAGAGCGCTTTGGTCCGCTCGTCGCCAAGATGGACGAAGAAAGCAAGCTCGACCCCTGCGTCCTCCCAGGGCTCTTTGATGAGCTCGGGTTGATGGGGATCGAGATCCCAGAGGAGTATGGCGGAGCGGGCGCGAGCTTTATGATGGCGACCCTCGCGGTGGAGTCACTCTCGCGGGTAGACCCGAGCGTCGCGGTGGTGGTGGACGTCCAGAACACCCTCGTCAATAACGCCCTGATCCGCTGGTGTAACGATGAGCAAAAAGCTCGCATCTTGCCCAAGATGTGTAGCGAGTGGGTGGGCTCCTACGCCCTCAGCGAGCCCATCTCCGGCTCTGACGCCTTCGCGCTCAAGTGCCGAGCAGACCGCGTCGATGGAGGCTGGGTGCTCAACGGAACGAAGCTCTGGATCACGAATGGTGGGGAGAGCGAGCTGTTCATTGTGATGGCGAACACCGACTTTGAGAAGGGCTATAAGGGCATCACCTCTTTCCTTGTACAGCGTGGCGCGAAGGGCTTCACGGTGGGTAAGAAGGAAGACAAGCTTGGGATCCGCGCCTCGAGCACCACAGAGCTGATCTTTGAGGACTGCTTCGTCTCGGACGCCGATGTTTTAGGTGAGGTGGGCAAGGGCTACAAGATCGCGATCGAGACGCTCAATGAGGGTCGCATTGGGATCGCGGCTCAGATGCTTGGCCTCGCGCAAGGCGCCTTCGACTACGCGATGAGCTACATGCTTGAGCGTAAGCAGTTTGGGAAGCCGATCGCGAACTTCCAAGGGCTCGCCTTCCAGTACGCGCAGGTCGCGACTGAGCTCGAGGCCTGCCGGCTGATGGTCTATAACGCGGCTCGCTTAAAGGACACGGGCAAGCCCTTTGTCAAAGAGGCGGCGATGGCGAAGCTGTTCTCGTCACAGGTCGCGGAGCGCACGGCGTCGATGTGTGTTGAGTTTATCGGCGGGGTGGGCTTCACAAAGGAGTACCCGCTCGAGAAACTCTACCGTGACGCTAAGATCGGTAAGATCTATGAGGGCACCTCTAATATGCAGCTCGACACCATCGCCAAGCTCTTGCGGGCTGAATATCAGAGCTGAGCCCTCAAGCAGGGAGGCGCTGAGCGCTTAAGGGCGCTCACGTCACTTGAGGTGTGCGCTGAGGTTGGACTAGGGTAAAGCAGACGCGCTACGCTGACCGCTCCCGTGTTGGGAGGGCGTGGTGTCTGGAGCCTTACCTTATGTACAGCCTTCTCCCTAGCCTCACCCGCTCAACCCTCGCTCGGTCCTATCAAGCGCTCCTTGCTCTGAGCGTGCTCTGCCTGAGCCTTACGCTGTACCCTCAAGAGGGCCACGCTGAGCGGAGCTTGTTTGGAGATGAGCGACACCTCACCGTTGAGCGCGCGGTCGCTTGGATCCGGGTCAACGCCCGCGCAGGCAACTATAACGGCAGGAGCACCCCGCTCGGGGGGCTCGCCCTGCTTGGACGGCGGGGTGGACCAGAGGTCGGCGCTCCTCCGCTCGGCTACCGTGGGCTCGATCAGGTGGATCAAGAGCTCCTCAGAGCGATGGCGAGCTATGTCATAGGGCTCGACCCCGCGCTTCGAGGCGCGGGGGGATCTGACAGCCAGCTCACGGGCTTAAACCTCGCCTTCCTCACCGCCTACCGTCAGACAGGTGGCCCAGATCAAGTGGGCGCCCAGGTGCGTGTAGAGACGGCGATCAGCAACGGGGTCACTCAGCTGAAGATCGCTCAGGGCTATGGGGATGAGGTCTGTAATATGTCAGGCTGGAGCGAGACCCTCCCTCGTCCTGATGGAGACCTCCGTTATACCTTTTACGCTACGCTCGGTCTGCTCTCGGCGAGCGAGCTCGTCCCGAGCGCCTTAGAGACCCTTGATGAGGTGATCAACTTCCTTGACCAAGGGCTTGTGTTAGGGGGAGGGGTCAGCGCCCAAGGCTGTACGGGTGGACCAGCGGAGTCCGTCCCCTCAAGCGCGACGCTCTGGGGCTACCTCGCCTTAGGGGTGAGCCTTGATGAGGTGCGACCACAGAGCGTCATCTCATGGCTCAACGCCCGCTCTGATGTTGGTCAGGTCCCTGTGGGGGCACCCGAGAGCTACTATGAGCACCTATGGGTCAGCGCAGAGGTTGAGCGACTCGTGAGCCGGACAGCGCAACGCACGGGCTCAACCGGGCTGAGCTGGCTTGGTCAGCGTGACCCGCTCAGCGATGGCTACCCAAGCCAGAGCCCAAGTTGGCGCTATGACATGAGCTATCAGCTGATGAGCACACAGCTCCCAAGCGGGGCGTGGCCTTGTGAGGGGGAGCGCTCTTGTCTTCGGCTGACGAGCGCGGTCGCTATGGCGACCTTAGCGCTACAAGGTGACCCGCTCGCCCTCTGCTCTGATCTCCTCTACGATCAAGATGGCGTCTGTCAGCGCGCAGACAACTGCCCTAACCTCCCTAACTTCGATCAGCTCGACGGAGATGGAGACGGGGTAGGCGACCTCTGTGATAACTGCCCTGCTCACTACAACCCGCTCCAGGCTGATCAAAACTTAAATGGGGCAGGAGACGCGTGTGACACCGGCGTCTGTGTCCCGAGCGAGGAGCTCTGTAATGGGCTTGATGATGACTGTGATGGGCGAGCTGATGAGGAGCTACAAGAGGTGGACACACCCTGCCAAACCGGGCTCCAAGGGCGATGCGCGCCAGGCCTCATCAAGTGCCTCAGCGCTCAGCTCATCTGCGAGCCTCTCGACCCACCAGAGCTCGAGCTCTGTGACGCGATAGATAACGACTGTGATGGGGACATCGATGAGGGGAACCCCCAAGGAGACGCACGCTGTCCAACGGGCGAGCAGGGGCTCTGTGGGGTAGGGTTTAGCGTCTGTGAGGAGGGCGGTTTCCTCAGGTGTGTCACGACTCGAACCCCAAGCCCTGAGCGCTGTGATGGGCTCGACAATGACTGCGATGGGCTCAGCGATGAGGGGAACCCAGGTGGAGACATGGCCTGCCTTACGAGCTTACAGGGCGCCTGCAGTGAAGGCCAGCTCCGCTGTCTCGCGGGAGAGCTGATCTGTGCGCGGGACACCGAGCCCGCCTTAGAGCTGTGTGACGCGCAAGACAACGACTGTGATGGTCTGGTCGATGAGGGGGCGCCTGGCTCAGGTCAACCCTGCCTGATCGAGGGAGGCGTGGGGCGCTGTGGCCAAGGGGTAACCAGCTGCGCGAGCGGGGTGATCTCATGTGTCCCGGTACAGGCGAGCCCCCTCACTGAGCGCTGTGATGGGCAGGATAATGACTGCGATGGACGAACGGATGAGCAGGTCGTGAGCCCTGACCCCACGACGCCCTCTGTTGGAGACCCCTGTGAGACCGTCTGCGGTCAGGGGGTCATCAGCTGTGCCCTTGGGGCGCTCCGCTGTGATGGTCCGAACTTAGACAGCGCGACCCCCGAGCTCTGTGATGGGCTCGATAACGACTGTGATGGCGTCGCAGATGAGGCGCTCGATGACCTTGGATTTGACTGCACGACAGGGGCCTTTGGGCTGTGCGCGTCAGGGCGCCTCCGCTGTCGGGAGGGTAGCCCAACCTGTGTGGGCGAGCTCGACGCCCAGCTCCAAGCGAGCCAGAGCGAGCTCTGTAACACCCTCGATGATGACTGTGATGGGCTCACCGATGAGGCGACCCCAGGCGAGGGGCTCCCTTGTGTCCTTGACGCCCTTGGGGTCTGCGCGCGTGGGCTCCTCACCTGCCGAGATGGCTCAGCGCTCTGCTACCCGCTCGACCTCCCAACATCTGAGCGCTGTGATGGGCTCGACAACGACTGTGATGGGCAGACCGATGAGGCCTTGGTTGAGCAGGGCCAGCCCTGTGTCGTGACCGCTGATGACATCCCGCTGTTAGGGAGATGTGCTGAGGGGGTACGACGCTGTGAAGCGGGGGCGAGCATCTGTGAGCAGCGCTACACTGTTGAGCCTGAGGTCTGTGATGGGCTCGACAACGACTGTGACGGGCGGACAGATGAAGAGGCGCTCGGCCTTGGTGGCCTCTGTGATACAGGTGAGCTCGGTCGCTGTGGCGAGGGGGTGAGCAGCTGTGTCGAAGGGGAGGTGCGTTGCTCGGGGAGCTATAGCCCTCCCACAGGTGTAGCGTCGAGCCGTGACCTCTGTGATGGGCTCGATGATGACTGTGATGGGCGGGTGGATGAGGCGGACCCACAGGTCAGCCTCCGCTGTGATTCTGGCCTGTTCGGGATCTGTAGCCTCGGCCGTTGGAGCTGCCTAGAGGGCCAGCTGAGCTGCGCGCCAGACGTGCTCCCCGTGGAGGAGAGCTGTGATGGGCTCGACAACGACTGCGATGACCTGATCGATGAGGGGGATCCAGAGGGGGGCTTCGCCTGCCGGGTCGCTGATGAGCGTGGGCTCTGTAGCGTAGGGGTGACCCGCTGCGCGGGCGCTCGAGCGACCTGCGTGGGTGAGTACAGCCCCAGCGCTGAGCTCTGTGATGGCCTAGATAACGACTGCGACGGGCTCAGCGATGAGGGTGAGCTCACGGTTGAGGGCTCATGCTCCACAGGGCGCCCTGGCGAGTGCGCGGAGGGCGCGTGGCGCTGTGAGGAGGGAGGCCTCAGCTGTACAGAGGTGACTCGGCCAAGCGCAGAGCGGTGCGATGGGCTCGACAATGACTGCGACGGGGCGGTGGATGAGGACTTAACGATCCCGGACGCCTCATGCGTCACAGGGAGCGCGGGGGTGTGCGCTGAGGGTCGCTCAAGCTGTGAGGCGGGTGGGCAGGCCTGCCTCCCGGTTCTAGGCTCAAGTGATGAGCTCTGCGACGGCTTAGATAACGACTGTGATGGCGTGATCGACGAGGGGCTCCGCAACGCCTGTGGTCGCTGTGGACCACTGCTCACTGAGCGCTGTGACGGAGAGGACAATGACTGTGATGGGCTCGTTGATGAGCAGAGCCTTGGGGATGAGCCCCTCTGTGATCAACAGCTCGCCTGTGCAGGCGGTCGCTGTGTTCCCTCTTGTCAAGGAGGAGAGTGCCCAGACGAGGGGGACCTCTGCCTTGATGGCGGGTGTGTACCACGCTGTCTAGCGTTGACCTGCGCGTGGGAGGAGCGCTGTGAGGGGGGGCGCTGTGTCGACCCTTGTGAAGGGGTGAGCTGTGTGAATGGCTTGGTCTGTCACCGTGGTGAGTGCGTCATAGACAGCTGTTATGAGACTGGCTGTCCTGATGGTCAGCGCTGTCTTCAGAGCCTCTGTGTCGATGAGCCCTGCATGCTGACTACCTGTGAGCCGAGCGAGCTCTGTCGTGTAGAGGTGAGCGAGAGTGGCGCGACGAGCGCGGTCTGTGTGGGGAGCTGTGCGACGGTCTCATGCGCGCTTGATGAGCGCTGTGAAGATGGCGTGTGTGTCACTGATCTCTGTGCAGAGCGGTCATGTCAACCTGGCCAAGTCTGTAGGGAGGGCCTCTGCTTAAGAGACCCCTGCGCTGGCGTGGTCTGCGGTGCGGGGCGAGCCTGTATCGAGGGGAGCTGTGTCGATGATCCTTGCGCTGGAGCGGTCTGCCCTGCAGGTGAGCGTTGCGAGGTTAGATCTGACCGTGCCCAATGCGCACCAAGCTGGCTCGATGAGCTCGAGGCGGGGGCAGAGGCGGGGGCAGAGGCGG
>Ga0181594_10002121_pt1 | contig 18392 bp, 22 predicted proteins | sample 071ome_18_FD_145603 | JGI IMG/M metagenome (GOLD analysis project Ga0181594, IMG submission 145603) | Coastal salt marsh microbial communities from the Groves Creek Marsh, Skidaway Island, Georgia - 071413BT metaG (spades assembly) | ecosystem: Environmental > Aquatic > Marine > Intertidal zone... | reverse complement strand
ATGATACCAACGCATCAATTAGCCTTATGCGATGGTGTCGAGCATCGAGCTTGTCGCGGTGACGCCTGCGTTTTGGAGCACGAAACACTTGCTCGGGACCTTGACGATCGGTGAACCGAAGAGCATGAGCAAGAAGGGCTTGCTCGTAGCTACCTCGGCGAGAGGACGACGGAAGAAATCGAGCAAGCGCACGAACTCGAGAACCGTTGGGTCATGCTGCACGAAAACGATTTTCGAGGTGTTCGGAATCACGAGGTTCGCGTCAATGAACGCAGTCGGCGCTCCGCTCGCGTTCGCGATCTCGCCGATCAAGCGACAGGTTGAGAAGTCAACCGCGCCCGCGGTCGCAGCCTTGTCGCTTCGGTAGATCTTGTAGAACACGGCGTCCGACGCGTCTGCGATGGTCACGGTCACGCTCTCAGACGCTGCGACCTCGACAGCTGCGGAGCTTACGCCCGCGCTGAATCCGTCGTTGCTTACCGCGACGACCTTGTAACCATAGAAGCCAGCGTCATCACCGGTGAAGCTCCCCGCGGTTCCCGCAGCAGCTACGCTCGAGATGGTGGGACCAGCGGGCGCAGCGCTTGAGCTCGCAGACGCGGGAGCAGCGTACGCGTTGAAGAGGAACGGCGCGCTCTTGACTGGAACTGGCCCATAGGGGCTCATGATGTTGAGCTCCTGAACGCCATAAGTCAAACCGTCCGCAGCGCGGAGAGCTGCGAATTGATCGTGACGGCCCCACTGAACAGCGAACTTGATGAGCTCCGCGTGGATGCGTGGCTCGACGTAGATGCAGTCGGGGCGACCGAATCGAGGAGCGCTCTGCACCTCGGAGAGTACCTCTTGCAAGAGGCGAGGAGTCGGAGACTTACCGCGAAGATCGAACGTGTTCGCGCCGCTGTTGTGCGACTCAATCTGCTCGATGATGCCGTCGAACGCGAGCGGGTTCACGCTCTCCTTCGCGTGCCAGAGTGAGCGCTCGAGCTTCTGCATGAGGCGTAAAGTACCGCGCTCGGTCTCCTGCGCGATCGCGTTCGCGTTGTTACCGATCAAGCCGACGAGGCTGCCGACGTCAGTCACCTCGCGACGCTCTGCGAGGTACTTAACGCGCACAGACTTACGCTCGTACTCAGAGCGGTTAGTCGTGCCTGCGCTGCCCTCTGCGATGAACGGCTCGAGATCGAGACCGTGATCGTTGATCACGCTGTACTCGTGAACGGTGTTCGTCGCTGAGACCTTCGGGATCGCGGGCCAGAGCGCGAGCTCCTTCATCGTGTACGTTGCAGAGCTGAGCGTGTTCTCGATGCTCTGTGGGACGAGGGGGCTCAAGCTGCCCGCGTCACCGCCACTAGTACCGGCGGGAGTCTGGTATCCCGCGTCTGCTGACTTGCGGAGCGCGCTGTTAAGCTGAGCGAGGTCCGCGATATTTACGAGCTGATTAGCTTCTGGAAATGAATACATGGTCGACCTCTTACTCTACGTCGATGATGTGAGAAACAGCGGAGACAGGAACGCCCGCCTCGAGTTGTGCGATCGCGTTGCGGATCTGTCCGCGCTGCGTGTTGGTGAGCTGCGCGTCGTCGCGTAGCATCGTGAGACCCTTACGGATCACGTCGCCCCTCGTGGGAGCGGCGGGTGTCTGTGCGACGGGTGCGACGGGCGCAGAGACGACGGCGCGAGGTGCGTTAGGTTGAGCGAGGAGCGTGTTCAAGCTCTTCGACATCTCGCCCCGGTCCTCTCTCATCGCCTTCATCTCGGTCATCATCGCGTCGAGGCCCTTCATGACAGCGTCGAGACGCTTCTCCATGTCGGCGATCACGCGGTCGCTGTTCTCTGCGAGCGCTTTGATCGCGTCGGCGTACATCTGACCCTTGTCCATCTCGTCCTCCTCCTCGATGATGATCTCCTCGTCCGCGGGCATCTCGCCCTCGTCCTCGAGGATCTCGTCGTCGTCGAATAGGTTGATCTGGCGATCGTCGTCGCGCTTCATGTCCATCTCGTCGTCCTTACGCATCGCTTTCGAGAGAGCGTCGAGCGCCTCCGTCAATGCGTCGGCTGAGACGACGTCGTCGGTTTTATTTTCGAGCATCTGTATCTCCTCGTCTGCTCTCGTTGCGGTGTGTCGTTGTGAGTGTATCACAGTTTCACGCCTGTGTTGTTTTTTGCGAGTTTCATCAGTTTGTCGACGAGCTCGTCGAGCTCTCGATCCGCTGCGCCGAGCTTGCCTCGTAAGAGCTCCTTAACCTCGTCGCGCGTGTAGACGCGAGGCTCGTCCCCGTAGGTCGCAGAGCTGACCGCGCGGTCGAGGCTCTGTTGCACGAGTGCGCTCATCGCTGCGTCGGCGTCTGGGATCACCGGCTCCTGATACCCGATCGACGCGCCCATCGAGCGCGCGATGAGCTCGAGGTTCGTGTGCGGGTTGATGGGCATCGCGGTTATCGCGACGTTCAATACGCGCGCCTTGAGTACGCGCTTCGGCTTGAGGGGGTCGCGTAGTAGCACTTGACCCTCGACACTGAAGCCGAGGGAGCGATCGCCCCCCGCTTTCTTCATCGCGACGGCGGTCTCGTATACGTCGCGCCCGAGTCGCTTGTCGAGGTAAAGCACACCCTCGACGCGCGTGCGGTCATCATCCACCTGTTCGACCTTGACCGGGTGACCGAGGACCGCTCCCGCGCCCTGTTGATGCTCGTGATTGAACCACCCGTTCGCGAGAAAGTAGTCCCACTCGAGCCCGTCCTGCTCGATCGTCTCGCCCTCGAGGTCCATGTCACGCGTTGAGCAGATCCCGCCGATCATCGCCTTCGAGGGGGCGTCGTCCTCGTCTTGTCCCTTGCTCATCGGGTCGAGCTCCAGAGGAACCCAGCGCGAGAACGCGTCGAAGGATTTACGCGTCGCCTCCTCTAGCGTGGACGCGTCGAGGTCATGCTCCTCGAGCCACTCGCGGAACTGCGACGGCGTGAGCTTGTCAGCGTCCGCGCGGACGCTCTGGATCTCGCTTCGGTCGTCCTTGATCCCGAGGATCATCGAGACGCCGTCCGCGTTGGATGGGGTGAAGCGTCTGAAGTCGTCATAGAGCGCGGGGTCCGTCTGTCGCGCTGCGTGTTCGTTGGTGTATGGCATCGTTGGCTCCTGTTACGGGTTCCGCATCGGCATAATGACATGAGAGCCCGACATCGTGGTGAGGCGAATCGGGTTATACTGCGCTTTAGGGTTCTCGGGCGAGAGGTGGACGGAGACCGCGCCCCCGTCCCTCAACGCGTCGCGGAAGTAATCAGCCGAGACGACGAAGTCCCCCTCGACCATATCGTCCGCTTTAGGGATCTTCGCGATCTCGCGCCCCTTGTGCATGAATGTAAGCGTCGAGTCCTCACGGTCCGCGCGGATCACGAGGCTCTCGTTTATCTTCTTACCCTCAGAGATCTTGAGAGCGCGCGCGAGCTGCTTCGCCGTCTCTTTGCTCATCGTCCCCGCGTGTACATTCTCCCGCTCAACTGTGCTCACGATCGTCGCGTAGTTGGGGGGGCGCTGGTCGAGCTCGTCCTTCGTCGCCTTGTCGTCGATGGCGACGGGTTTGCCGTCCTCGCCGAAGTTCATCCCGCGACGGTAGAAGATACGATGCCCATCGGTCGCGAAGATCCCGTCACCATCACGAGCAGCCTGACGCATCGAGGTCCGCGCTTTATCCTTCGAGCGGACTCGCTTCAGCGTCGCTAGAGTCTTTTTGTCGATATCCTCGAGGCTGTTGATCTCGTCGGAGCGCGGAGTGATCGGGTCGAGCGCGTCCCGTTGTACGCGTGTCTCTTGCGTCAACTCTGAGAACCCGTCGAAATCACGCTCCGCTTTATTCAGACGAGCAACGTCCGCGAGCGTTGTGCGTCGTAGCTCGGCGTCGGTCTGTGTCGCCGGTGTGAAGTAACGAGGCTCACCCTTGTCGTTTACGCCTCCGTAGTATGACGCAGCGAGACCCTGTGCGATCTTAATCGACGCTTTCTCGTTCATCTTGCTGAGATCTACCGCGAGCGTATGCTCGTCGGAGACCGTACCGTCGGGGAAGCGGAATTGATAAGAGAGCCCCGCGCCAGACACACGGACCGCGAGCCCCCCATCGTTCGGCAACGAGTAGCGCTTCACGCTTCCGTCGGTGGGGATCGGTGCGTCGATCGCCTTAGATACGGCTTTAGGATCAGCGCCTCGCAAACGCTCACGGGTGTCACGCGCCCCTCTCAGGTTCCGCGTGTTGTCGACGAGGTGGTTCTCCCTCGCGTCGTCGTGCGATGGGAGCTTGTGAAAACTCCGCTCGCGGACGCGCGCTCGCTCTCTCTCCTGTCTCTCTGTGCGGTCCCGCGCCGAGCTCTCCCCCGCGCGACGGTTGATCTCTGCGGTCTCTTCGGGAGTCGGCTCGGCGGGTTGCGCTTCGGGCATCGTCTCGAAGTTGTCCTCGCTCGGCGTCTCCGCTTGCTTCGCTTGCTCGACGCGCGCCTCGTCGCGCTCTCGTAGTTTCTGAGCGACGAGCTTCGGTGCTTCGCTGTATGCGAAGCGCATCGCCTCGGCGCGCGCCTTTAGATCGAGCGCGTTTCTCTGCGCCTCCGCTGCGTCTTTGTCTGTGTGCGGAGAGTCCTCTTTCATGCTGACGTGCTCGAGGTGTAAGCGTCGCGCGGTCTCCGACTCCTCCTCGAGCGCCCTCACCGCGCTCGCGTAACGATTGATCCATCGCGTCTGCGCGATACGCTCGTCTTGTCGCTGACGATCGCGGAGTCGTTGGGGCTCGTCCTCCCTGTCTGGATGTAATGCGCGCTCCGTCGCGTTCGCGAGTAAGTGCTCGACGACCGCGTTCTTTCGTGCGTCGAGGTCGTCGGGGTCCTGTGCGCGCCCCGCCTCCGAGAGCTCGAGGATCAGGTTTCGCCCCTCGTCGCTGCTTAGCGCGACCTCGCGCGCGTCGCTCAGTTTGTTACCCTCGAGTATATCCGTCCGCTTAATCACGTCACCCGTGAGGCGCTCGACGTTGTCCTCTAGGTTCTCGACGATGCGAGCCTCGAACCCGCGCTCGCGCGCTGTGTCGAGATCCGCTTGCGCCTCTGCGAGTCTCTGCTGATCCTTCGCGAGCTTTGTCGCGTCGCGCCGGTTCGAGACCTCCGTCTTGATGATGTGCTCGACGCGATCACTTGAGAGCGCTTCGTCCTTAAATACGTTGGTGCGAGCCTGAATCTCGCCGACCTCGTCGACCCGCGCTACGAGTCGCTGATACTCCGCGTCGAGCGCGTCAAACTGCGCGCGCTTCTCCGGACTGAGGTTCTCACGCTTGTCGCTTCGGGGTTTCACTTTATCACGCTCTAGCATCTTCGCGCGGGCTTCGCTGTTCGCTCGCTGCACTGCGTCCTCGATCGCCCCCTCTCGATTCTCCTGCGCGTCGCTGATCTGCTTACGGAGACGCTTGAGGTCGTCGTCGGATAGCTCACTCAACGCGTCGACGCCCTGACGGTCGACGGCTCTATATGTCGCGATGTCCGCGTCGGGGATGTCCGCGCCGTGTACGACACGCTCCACCGACTCGGCGGGTTGCGTTTCGGGCTCCGGCATCGTCTCGAAGTTATCCTCGCTCGGCGTCTCCGCTTGCTCCGCTTCGCGCGCGTCTTTCGCGGCCTCTAGCGCCTGCATTGGCGCGTCGAAATATGTGAACGAGTAAGCCTCACGACGCGCGACCGTGTTCTCATATCGGCGCTTTAATTTCTCCTCCTCTACGCGAGCGCGTTCGATGTTTACGTCGCGGTAGTATGACATTCTCCTCCCCATCGCCGAAAAGTATTCCGACTTTTGTCGCTTCTCGCGTTTCTCTAACACGCGTAAGTCGTATGTGTTGAAGCTCACGAGCAGACGGTTAAGCTCCGCGCGTTCCTTCTTGTACTGCCCTTCTGCGAACGATGGGCGCACCTCCAAAATACGACGCGTCAAGTCCTCGAGTAATGCGCTTTTCGCCTCCTCCATCCGAGTCTCGTCGCCACTAAGAAAGGCGCGCTCGACGTCCTTATGTAGCCCCTTAAGGTCCGCGGGCATATCCTCCGCGTCGGGAGTTAGTAAACTCACGAACTCGCGGATCGGCGCTTGTTTCTCCGCTTTTGGTTTTGGTTTCGGCGCTTCCTGCTTCGGCGTCGGTGCTTCGGGTTGCGCTTCGGGCTCGCCACCCAGAGCGCGCAGACGACGCTCGAGGCGACGAACGACTCCACCGTGTCCCGCGCGCTTCGCCTCTGCGATCGCCTCTTTCACTTTAGCGCGCTCGGCGGTGAGCTTGTCTTGTACACCGTGTACCTCGTTCAACTCTGCGACGAGCTCCTTACGAGAAGTCGTCACCTCTTCACCCTTACGCGGTCCGTCGTCGATCGTGTATGTAACCTGGTCCCCGTCGACCTTCGTGATGTGTCCGTGGAACTCGCTCTCCCCCTCACCATGCAACGCGAATTTCGTACCTTCGACGAGGTGCGCCTCGTCGAACGCGTGGCGGCCTTGGTGTGTCGATGTGACGCGGTAAAAGTAGCGGTAACGCTTCCCCTTCGGCGTCATGTAGGGGACGCGTTTATAGTATCGGTGGCCCGCTGCCTTCAGGAACGCGCGGACGAAGTTTTGAAAGATCACTTGATCAACTCCTCTCGTGTGTGTGGCTCATTGTATCACGCCTTACGCTTACGCAGTCGCCCGTCCTCAGTCACCTCGAAGTCGGGGGGTACGCTGATCGTATCGCACCGACAATTAGGGTGTATCGGGAAGATCGTCGGCATCCAGTCCGCGCGCGATCGACCTACATTAACCCCGTTCGCCTCGAGCTCCGTAACAGTGAACACGCGGGGGCGACCGCCCTCCGTGAACACACGCAGACACGCGGAGCACGCTCCGCTCTCAGGGATACGCGCGACGCGCGCCTCGTCTCCATACGCCTCGACCGACGCGATCACGCGCCCCTCGTTGTGTCCCGCTTGGAGCTCCGTCTGCGCGATGCGCGTCCAGTTGTGCGCGTAATACCCCGTTCGATCCGCGAGCGTACCCGCGAGGCGTCGCGCGTCTCTCCCCGTCGCGGATTCCTCCGCAGCCTCCTCGCGCAGTACGGCGAGCATCGCCTCGCGTTGTTCGGGGATGACCTCGGCGACGATCTGCTCACCCTCCCACCCTTCAGCGGCGACGTCCTCTAGCTCAGCGCTGAGCGCGTTACCGAGTCCGCGAATGTACTCACCCGCGCGGAGCGCGAGACGCTGATACGCGCCACGCTCACCGGGGCTCATCCACGAGGGGGGCGTCGGTGGCGCTTGCTCACCCTCACCACCCTCGAGGGGCTCGGGGGCGTCTACCTCGACGTCCACCTCTTCCGTCGAGCGAGGCGTCGCGCGTCTCAGCTCGACCTCGATCAGGGGGGTGAACTCATCGATCCCCGTCTCGCGGAGCTCTGCGATCCGCTCTGGTTGCGCGTCGAACACGCGACCCGCTGCGAGCGTGTACGCGAGGGGGTCTAACTCCGCGAACACCATCGGCTCACGGATGAGCTCGTCGTCTCTCAGCTCGTCGAGCCTCGCGTCACTCAATCCGGAGCCCTCTTCGCCGAGGATGTCGACGAGGAGCGCGTCGTGATATAGGCGCGTGAGACGCGCGGCCTCTTTTGCTAAGTCGTCACGCGTCATCTGCTAAACCCTCGAGGCGCTCGCGTAGATCATCGAGTCGCGAGACGTACAAGCCGCGCATCTGTTGAGCGAGCTCCGCGATCAGGTCCACCTCGCCCCCGCGCGCCTTGCGGAGCTCGTCGCTCTGCTCGACCGCTTTGGAGGACCGGCGACGCGGGTGATCGGCGTGGAGTAAATCGTCGTCCTGAGTGAATCGCTTGTTCCCGCCACCCATGACGATCTTACGCCACGCCTTAACGCGCGCGAACGCCCAACTTTGGCGATTCTGCGAGGGACGATGCGACGAGCTGAACGCGCCCGCGCCACGTCGCCACACCGCTTTCAGTTGCGCGAGCGTCACGCGCTGCCACGGCTCTTCCGCGTCCTCGTTGTGCTCTTTGACGTCCTCCTTCAACGCGTCGATCACTTTCTTACTCAGCTTGATCGACGCGCCACTCTCAGCGCTCGACGCGCTCCCCTCCGGGTTCCTCTTCGATCCGCGCTTGCGCTCGTGTGGCTCGGCGGGCGTGTCGGCGCGCTCTTGAGCCTTCTCGAGCTCGTCGGCGCGCTTCATCTGCGAGACGATTTTACGCGCCCAACGATCACCCGCATCACCGCCCCAGAGCATCCACGATATATAAGACGCGCTCGTCGTGTCGCCGTGGTGCTCCTTGTAGACGCGATGCCTATTAAAGAATCCCGCCATACGCTTAACGGTGTCGGGGCCGAGTCGCTCACCCCCCGCGAGGTCGCTCGCCCGCTGGACGCCCGAACCGATACCCGCGCGACCCGCCTCGCGTGTCGTGAGTCCTCCGCGACCGTGTTCGCGACGCAGCTCGAGACCGCGCTCCGCTGCCTCTTGTACACCCTTCGGGGGTGTGAAGTCGATGTGTGAGTATCGAGCGGGGGTGCCCTTCTCGAAGTCGTCATCGAAGTCGTCTCCCTCGTCGTCCTCGATGTCGCTGTCGATCCCGTCGCCCTCTTCGAGCTCGATGTCTGCGTCGAAGCCGTCGCCCTCGTCGGGCTCGTCGGCTCCCCCTCTGAGGTCCTCCAGGTTCACCTCGCCCTCCGCGCCATCCCGACCCATCAACGCCGTGATGTACGTCTGATTCAGGATGATGTCACCACCTTGATCGAGGGGCTCGAGACCCGCGTCCGCGCGGACCTCGTTAATCGTCTTAAAGTGCGAGACCGCGTCGATCTGGTTCTTAAGCTCCGCTTCTGCCGTTTTCGCGTCCAATCCGACGAACCGGATCGAGAGCTCGGGGTCGATGGGGTGCACTATCCAACGATTGATCCACCCCTGAACCTGCCGTAAGAGCGGACGCAACCCGCGATCCTTAGACGCGAGGAGGCGATCACCCGCGCCCCCTGTGCTGAGTGCGCTCGTCACGCCCTCCGCGCCGAACACGAACCCGAGCTCCGCGGGGTCGATCTGATAGATCGCGCTCGCGATCTTCGTGAGATACCCGATCCAAGTCGAGTAGCCCATCTCCTCCGCGCTCGCTCCTAGGTTCACTGAAGAGACCTCCTCGTTAGCCTCGGGGTCGAGCTGTAGGATGGGCGTTCGCTTCGCTTGATGCGCTCCGCTCAACATCGCGTAGAAGTCGCGACGGAACGCGCGGAACACCTGCGGACTCATCTTACTCTTAACGGCGAGTATCGAGTTAACATGGATCCCGTTCGTGAAGTTACTCGCGTTGTAGGTCTCCGCGTTTACGAGATACGTGACTGTCCGCACGAGCTCCTCGAGCTCCGGATACCCATATCCGCGAGAATACACCCACGTGCGCGGACGCCTCACGCCGAACGCGAGCGAGTCCGCGTCCCACTCGGCGACTTTTTTCCCGTTGATCACCTGAACAAACGCCGACTCCTCCCAATCTCGACGCCCCTCGCGCTTCTCTTCGTCCGTGATCGCGCTGCGTCGAATCGTGGAGGCGTCCACCGGAATAAACCCGACGACCTCGCCCCCCCTGTTTCGCACGATCTCGAACGCGCATTGATCGAACGTGAGCGAGTCTCTGAGGATCATACGGATGAACGACTCGAACGAATCCGCGCCACCCATAGACGCGCCGTCTCCGCAGGTCTCCATCCACCGCGTGAGCTTGTTGATCCGCTCGCGGAGCTCGTCGGTCATCTCGGCGTCGTTATCCCGTGGTCCGATCACGAACCCCGCGGAGTACTTGTTGCGCTGTGGCGTCGCGAACTCCGCGACCTGATTGATCCGCGTCTGTATGATCGCGCTGATCACGGGGACGCGCGACATCTGTAAGAGAACGTCATAATCAAGCCCGAGCGTCCCCTCGTGCTCTGTGCCTCGATACGTGTCTCCATACGCTGCCGTCGAGTCCCACGGGTTGAGATCGTGCGCCTGTGGCATCGGGGACGACGCGCCGAGCTTATCAGCGCTCAGCGCCTTCTGGATAAGCGCCTCGCTGATCTCGCTGATCTCGCGCATCTGATCGTCGAAGGACGGGCGCGGGTTATGTGCTCTCATTGCTCGTAATCCTCCTCGAGGAATCGATACGCGAACATGATGTAACTCTCTCGCGGTTTGTTGTGTCCCTTGAACGGGCGCCGGCGCGTCACCACGCCCTCGCCCCATAAACCCGAGCCGAGTCGCCCATGCGCGTTACCCTCGATCGTCGAGACGTGGGTCTCGCCTACCTCGAGCGCTCGCGTGATGTGCGCGCCCCAACGCTTCCCGCCCTTCTTCCCGACGACCACGATGTCTCCTCGTTGGATCTCGTCGAGGGGGATCGAGCGCGCCGTACCCTTGCAGAACTCCCACAAGCGATACGTGGACGGGAGCACCTTTTTACGGAGCTCAGCGCTCAACGTGATGTCGCACCACGCAGCGAACGCTCCGCACCACGAGAAGCCCCCGATCTTCATGTTATACGAGTTCGTGTACGGGTCCTCTTTAGACCACCCGAGACCGTCGTTGATGTATCGGATGATCTCGGCTCCGCGGTGACACTCGTCCTCGCCCGACACCTCGCTGAATCCGCTCGCGCCTTTTTTCAAGATCACGCCATCCGCGTCCACGTAGTACCCGCGAGGGGGCTCGGTTACGTTAAACGCGTGCGCCTCTTCCGCGCGCGCGATGCAATTCTCGACTCTGGTGTTGTGCTCGTCCATCTGTGACGCTCCTCTCTGTTATCATGTGGAGTGTATCACACGCGCCGAATCGAGGACACATGGAGCTAAGAAACCGACGCCTCGCGATCGTATTGCTCGACCTGATCGGCTCGACCGCGTTCGTACAACGCGTCGGAGCGATGCGCGCTGCGACGTGGTTACAGTATCACGACCGGCTCGCGCGCTCTCTGCTCTACCGATTCGAGGGGCGCGAGATCGACCGGAGCGACGGCTTCTTGTTGTCGTTCGAGCGACCGATCGACGCGCTCAACTTCGCGTTGCACTATCAAGCCCAGATCCCGCAGAAGACGAAGCTCGGCGCGCGGATCGGCGTTCATTACGGAGACGTCGTCGAAGTTACGCAAGACGAGCTCTATTCGGCGGTCGGCGCGAAGAGCGTCGAGCTCGAGGGGATCGCAAAAAACATCGCAGCGCGCGCGATGTCGGTCTGCGAAGCGGGTCAAGTCATCCTCACACGGGACGCGATGCGCGCGGTACGCAATCGAACGAACCCCTCCACGCCCAAGGGGACGCGCTTCGCGTGCGTCGGGCTCTATCGATTCAAGGGTGTGAGCGCTCCGGTCACGCTGTACGCTGTAGGAGACACCATCGAGTCGCTCCAACCCCCGCGCGGTAACGAGAAAGCGAAGCGCGTCGGGGGCGCTAAAGCGATTAAGTCGCGCGCGCGTCATCGTCGTTGGAGAGAGTGGGCGCTGTGGAGCGCGTATCGCTTAACGTGGATCAGCGTCGGATACATTCTCGCTATGATGTACCCGTGGATGTCGAATCGTGACGCGCGTCACTTGTGGGGCGTCACCTGGTTAGATTGGTTCGATTATATCGCGATCGTCGTCGAGGCGATCAGAGAGGCTTTTAAACAATGGTGAGCGAACAAGTAACGGAGCTCGACGAATACAAGGCTCGGCGCGGTTGGTGGTTCGCCGTCTTTTTCTTACTGCTCGTCGTCGGGCTCGTCGTATTCCTCGCGCGCGTGACGATCGTCGATCAGAATCGAGATGTCCTCGTGGGGATTCTCGGCGTTATCACCGGCTCGATTTCGTCGATGCTCGCGATCGCGAGCGGTCGAGACCCGAGCGAGGTCGAGGAGCTGCGCGACAAGCTCGGCAAAGCGAACGCGGACCGCGAGGCGCTGATCGCCCGATTGAGGGACGCGCAGATTCAGCTCCAGATACACCGCGACATGATCACGGATCTTCAGCGCGCGATCATCGAGCGACTGAGCGCGCTTGAGCTCAGGGAGCGACCGTCACCCGAGCGCGTCGAGCTCGATGAGACCGTCTCTCGTTGGCTCCCCTCTCAGTCGTCGGACTCGTCGGACTCCGATTCAGAGAGTTGAGCGATCGCTGGATCGCTCATCGTTGCGCCTCCCTCTTCTTAGCGTGGTACCTCTCGCGACATTTCGCGAGCCTCCGCTCGCGCTGCTCCTCTGTCTCAGCGTCTAAGCGGATCCGCGCGCGCATCCTCGCGAAGCGCAGACGCTCGGCGCGCTCCTCGGGCGTCTCCGTCGCGCGCTTAAGCCTCATGTACTCGCGCATGTGCGCGCGGTGTCGCTCTCTCTGCTCCTCGGTCACTGCGCTCGCTCCCTCTGTCGTTGCTTGTATTTGCGCTGATACGCGCGTTGACGCACGAGGCGCGCCTCGCGCTCCTCGGGCGTCTCCGCTTCGCGCTTCGCCTCCCTCCATAGGCGCGCGTAGGCGAGTCGCTCCTCGCGCTCCTCGGGCGTTTCGCTCGCGCGCCTCATCCTCCGATACTCACGCATCCACGCTTTACGGCGCTCGATCACCTCGGGGCGCTGATGGTACTCGCGTTGATACGCGCGTCGCTCCTCCGCTGTCTGCTTCTGCGCTTTGCGAGGGCGCCCCGCTCCGCGTCTCTTGATCGGCGTCTCGTATGCTGTCGGGTCTTGTTTGATCATGTCTCGCTCCTCTTCCTCTCGTGATACTTAGCGCGACGCTTCGCGAGTCGCTCCTCGCGCTCTTCGGGCGTCTCCTCGATATTCGCTACTCGGCGCTTCGCGCGTCGCGCTTCTCGTTGCTCCTCGGTCTCTCGCGCTGTGCGCTCCGCTCGGCGCGCGCGACGCTTCGCGAGTCGCTCCTCCTTCTGCTCTGCGGTCTCCATCTCGAGCGCGACCTTGCGCGCCATTCGACGATACGCGAGTCGGTCCTCGCGCTCTTCGGGTGTCTCCACCCGCGCGCCTCGCTTGTCGGCTTGCTCGCGCTCGCTCGATCTGCGCTCCGCTGCTTTCTTCGCGTGATACCTAGCGCGACGCTTCGCGAGGCGCTCCTCGCGCTGCTCGGGCGTCTCCTTCTCGCGCCGACGCTTACGGCTCGCGCGGTTGCGTGCGAGGTACGCTTCATACTGCTCCTCGCTCAAGCGCTGGTAGCGCTCGCGGTGATACGCTTGGAACTCGTCGCGGTTGAGCGCGTACTTGACCCGCGCGTGGAGCGCGTGCTTCTCGAGTCTCCGCTTGCGCTCCTTCGGCGTCTCGCGCTGAATCCGCAGGCGCTTACGCTCCCTCATCCGAGCGAGCCTCCGCTCGCGCTGCTCCTCTGTCTCGTTCTCGATGTACTGTTGATACATGATCCTGCGGTACAGGCGACGCTCCTCGCGCTCCTCTTCGGTCTCTTTGTTGCGTTGGTTCATGCGTCATCCTCGCTCAATGTTTCACGTGAAACGCTCGGGCGCGCTTCGCCCTCGAGCGCTGACACGAAGCGCGCGCGGGTCGTCGCGACTGGTGAGTTCAGCGCGCGCGTTACTTCGCGTAATGTCCGGAGCGTCTCGTGATACAGCTTGATCGCTTCGCGCTCCGCGACCGGATCGCCGACCGTCGGGAGCACGACCCGCTCCCATAATTTAATCTCTGTCTCTGTGTTCATTTGTTACTCTCTCCGTAGATTCCAAGTTCAAAGGATACGATCATGATACGACGCCGATTCGCTCAACACACCACCCCGCCCCGCAGGGTCGCGCCCCCCACGAACCCCGAGCTCGAGGACCTGCTCGACGATCTCGAGGAGGACGACATCGACGACACCCTCGACCCCGACGAAGTCCCCGAGCCACCGAGGCCTGAGGAGTTAAATGACCGGATCCTCGATCACCGTTGACGCGCTAGCGCGGGGGGTTCGCGAACAGGTCCACCGTGATCAACGAGATCAGGCACGTCAGCCACACGATCCATGATATGTCCTCGCAGCTCATTTAGACCTCCTCCGTCTCTGCGTGTCGAGGCTCCGTAAGTTGTTCTCGTTCCAGAGCTTACCGTTGGGGCGCGTGAAGCGCGTCTCGCCCTTCTCGATCCGCTCGTTCAGCTCCTCCGCGATCGCGCGCCACCTCACACCCTCGAGCCTGCGCTGACGCGCTAAGCGGAGCGCGGGGTCGCCGACCTCGATCGCGCCTAAGCGACGCGCTAAGCCGAGCAGCGCGGAGCGGTGGATCGGGGCGTCGCTCTCCGCGATGCGCTCGAGCTGTTCAGCGATTCGAGGGATGAGCGCCTCAAAGGTTCCCACGTCTGCCCACGTCTCCACGGGATAGACGAGTGGCTCACATGTTGACCGATCGGGCGCTGAATCGGCGATAACGGTTGCCGTGTGAGCCGTTACGGGCTGCGCTTGTGGCTCCGATGGCTTCGCTTGTGCGCGTAGCTCGCTCAGGCTCATCGCGAAGTGGCTCGGGATCGGCGCCTCGCGTCCCGCGAAGCCGTGGAGCGCGCGGAGCTCCTCCGCTCTGCGCTCGTCGAGACCTGGTGGTGGTTGATAGTCTTCGGGGTTCATTTCGTTGTACTCCGTTACGGTTTGGTGTACTGTGACGCGGTCACGTTAAACCATGTCACCAAAGAACGCAAGGGGGAGAGAACGTGGAAGATACACGAACATATAACACGCTGACGCGCGTCCGCGAGATCGAGGAGCACCTCGAGCTCATGACTCAGGATAATGTCGGCCCCATTGAGAGAGACGAGCGACTCGACTGCGCGCTCGAGGCTGCGCGCTTGGAGTTCCTCGTCGCCCTCGATGAGACGTACACGCCCACGCGAGAGGACCTCGAGCGCGCCGTCGGGATGCCCTTCGTCTACGTCGAGGTCGCTCAAACGTGGTACGCGTTGCCGTTGGGCTTCATCGAGATCGAGCGCCCCGCCGGGTATGCGCTCGCGCCAATCCTCCCCAACACGCGCCAACTCTCGGAGCTCCTCGCTAACTGCGTAGACCGCGAGGCGTTCGCGCGTGAGATCGTCGCAGACCACGAGATGCGCGTCCTCATCGTTCACGCGCTCAGCGCGCCGACCGTGTTCGGGCTTACAAGGGACGAGGTGCTCGACGCGCTCGAGGAGCAAGCGCGCACCGCGAACGCCTCATCGCTCGAGAGGCTCGGCGATTGGGCGCGCGCTGTCACAGCCGTCACGCTCGTCGAGATGCGCGCGCAAAAGGTATACTCGACTCTGGAGGCTATGCACTGATGAACGCTGAGACCGTGACACGGCTACTCGGGGACCTCCGACTCGGAGAGCGCGCATGTTCGGGCGCGCCCTACATCTACGCGAAGACCGACAACGGCGCATGGTGGGGGCTACACAATCAAGTCGAGCGTGTTGACCACATCGGCGCGCCTTGCGTCCCCTACATCTACGAGGACGTGTTCCCCTCGACGCGTGTGCTCGTCGAGGCGATGGACGTGCTCGGAGCGAAAGAGGTGTTCATCGTCGTAGCCTACGCGACCGCGCGACCCTACTCGCCGACGCTTAATTTCGACGCGTTCGCAGATGCGTTGTACACGAACACCATCAACGGCGACGAGCACGACCCGAACGACGTCGCCGACGAGCTCGGTCCGTGGTGGTATAGCGTCGACACCGTCTACGCGCACCGCGTCACGAGATCGGCGCTCACGCAACACAAGACGCGCGGGGGGCTCGGGTTCGTGCTCGCCGAGCTCGGCGAGCTCGAGGAGATGTTCAAGGACTCGATGAACGATCACGCGACGAGCGCGATCAACTTACTCGCGGAGTACATACGCGCGCACTAGTCACTGGGCGACCACGGCTCGAGATCACCCTCCCACGTCGCGACGAGCTCCTCGCGATCCAACACGACGAACGCGATCGAGTAGCGGTAACACTTGCGGAGCTCGCGCTCTAGGTCGCCCCTCATGATCGCGAGATACAGTGGAGCGCGTACCCATCGGATCCCGTAACGTCGCTCGTGGTCACTCAACCGGATGAGCGTAGGCTGTGACGCCTCGATGAAGGGGAGGAGCGCGCGCGTCTGCTCATCCATCGGCGCGACGCGCAAACGCTCATCGTAGTCGCGACGCAGACGTGAGCGACGCTCCCACGCGCACCAGTACGCGAGCTCTGACACCGCGCTCGGCGCGTCGTGTGCCGCGACGAACTCATAGAGCAGCGTACCCGAGCGTTGCGCCTTGAGCGCGCGGAGCGCTAAGCGTCGCGCGTGATACGGCTGCCGTCGCGCCTTCGAGCTCCATGACCACGTCTCATCGTCGTCGCGCTCGACGCTCACTCGTCGGCCTCGATCGCGTCGGACTCGATCGTCACCGGAGCGGGGAGCGCTTCACCCCTCCCGCTCGCCGTGATCGCGCGCGCCCAATACTCGCCTTGTGCTCTCAGTTCAGCCTCGTCGAGCCCGAGCTCTCGCGCGGTGTGCTCGATCGCTGACTCGAGCGTCGTGTGGACGACGACCTCCTGAGACTCGCGCTTGACCTCGTGTCGCTGAGCGGGGGGCTGATACTCGCGCCCGCCTCGACGCTCAAGCATCCAGAGCGCAGCGCTCGATCCCTTGCCTCCCTCCTCTGCGAGCCCTTGCCACCTCATGCGACGAATCGCGAGCGCGCGCTCCACCGTGTACGCGCACGCTGAAGCCCACGCTCCGACGCGCTCTCCCCCTCGATCGCTCGCGCGCTGGCGCTTCACCCAACGACGGAGCGCGCCTCGCGCGAGACCGCAGAGGACCTCCGCGTCTCCCAACGTCGCCCCCCTGATCAGCGCCTCGCCCGCTGCGAGTACCTGATCATGTGTATAGCTCGTCGTCGGCGGTGGAGAGACGTTCTCGAATTGTCCGACGTCCACACTTGGGAGTGAGTCCTCGATCACCTGAGCGCGTAGCTCGGCGCGTTGCGCTTTGGTCATTGATCGCGCGTGAGCCTGCTCTAGACGCTCCGCGTGTCTCGCTCGATTCTCTGCGCGACGCGCCTCGCGTCGCTCCGCTCGTGTCTGCTCTGTCATGCGCACCTCCTCGGCGCGATGATAGTGCGCTCGTGTTAACTCGTCAACTCGACGCGAGCCCAACACGCATAAACGCCCCTCCTCGTCAACCTGGTCGCAGAGCGTCGAGCGTCGTATTCAGACGAAGCGCAGCGGACGCCGTCACGCGTGATCACGATGAAGCGCGACCGGCGAGGGAGCTCCGCGACATACCCGCCGACGCTCGCGCGAGCTGTGAGCTCGACACACTCCCCCTCGCCCCCGCTCACTCCGAGCTTGTACGCGACGCGCATCATGACGACGCACCGGCGACGATCAGCGCGCGGAGCGTCGCGTGGATCGAGAGCTCGTATGCCTGCGCGATCTCTGTGAGCGCTTGCTCGAACTGACTGCGGGGGATGTGTAACGCGGTCGTGCGTGTCGTCGCTCCGGTGATGGGGGCGAGCGTCGCTCCCCCGCGCATCACCTTAAGCACGCCCCTCGCGACGAGATCGCGGATCACGTAAGCGGGCGTTAAACCGTCCGCGTGTTGGATACGGACCGTTAACTCTGTCCAGAGCTCAGCGCGGTGCGTCTCGATGAGCTCCTCGAGCTCCGCAGTCAAGCGCAGCGTGTAGCGCCTCGATGTTTGTGTCGTCATGTGTGTCTCCGTTGGATGAACCGTCGACCGTCGTGATCGACGTAGCGCGATCATCTCAGCACGTCCCGACACGTGAGTCAACAGGCGTGTCACCACAGTGGCACACACTACGCCTAGACGTGTCACCACAGTGATACGTTGGCGTGTCACCACGGTGGCACGTTGACGTGTCACCACAGTGACACACATTACGCCTAGACGTGTCACCACAGTGGCACGTTGGCGTGTCACCACAGTGACACACTGACGTGTCACCACAGTGACACACTGACGTGTCACCACAGTGACACGCCTAAAACCGGCTAAATCGAGCCTCGATCGTCGTAAGTATGCGTAACTACTACGAAAACAAGTTCCGATTTCTAACCTTCGGTAATGATCGAATATCGAAGGTTAGAACGTCGAAAATGTTCTCGACACCTCTCGACACCTCTCGACACCTTCTCGACACCACACGTAAGTATGTAATAAGTAACGATTATTTCGTGTTTTGGTGTCGAGGTGTCGAGAGTGTGGAGTTCTGGGGAAACATTGTTAGAAGTAAACAGAAAAGAGGAGACCCGTTTTCGTATTCTCTCCGCTCAACTCCACAACCTCGACACCTCGACACCTTTTAAACGCAGAACGCCGAACGCGTGGGGGTTTCAGCGTGGTGTCGAGCGAGGTGTCGAGAGGTGGCGAGAAATCGTCGACACCTAAACGCGTAAATCGCGAATCGCGAAAC
>Ga0181594_10002119_pt1 | contig 18399 bp, 15 predicted proteins | sample 071ome_18_FD_145603 | JGI IMG/M metagenome (GOLD analysis project Ga0181594, IMG submission 145603) | Coastal salt marsh microbial communities from the Groves Creek Marsh, Skidaway Island, Georgia - 071413BT metaG (spades assembly) | ecosystem: Environmental > Aquatic > Marine > Intertidal zone... | reverse complement strand
GGACTATCGAACCCTCGGCCAAAGCGGCCTGAAAGTTTCCCCCCTCTGTCTGGGCTGCATGAGCTACGGCGAGGCCGGCGCGGGCACCCACGCCTGGACGCTCACGGAGGCGGACAGCCAGCCCTTTTTCCGTCAGGCCCTGGAAGCGGGCATCAACTTCTTCGATACGGCGAACGTTTATTCCGCGGGCAGCTCCGAGGAAATCACGGGGCGAGCCCTACGCCGCCTCGCGCGCCGGGACGAGATCGTCGTGGCCACCAAGGCCTTTGGGCCCTGGCGTCGCGCCCCCAATGCTCGGGGCCTGTCTCGCAAAGCCCTCTTCCAGGCCATGGACGACAGCCTTCAGCGCCTCGGCATGGATTACGTGGATCTCTACCAAATTCACCGCTTCGATACGGAAACCCCCGTGGAAGAAACCATGGAGGCCCTCCATGACTTGGTGAAAGCGGGGAAAACTCGCTACCTGGGTGCCTCCTCCATGGCGGCGTGGCAGTTCGCCAAAATGCAGCAGGTTGCCGAGCGGAACGGCTGGACGCGCTTCATTGCCATGCAGCCCCAGGTCAACCTCATCTACCGGGAAGAAGAACGGGAGATGCTGCCCCTATGCGAGGATCAGGGGGTCGGCGTCATCCCCTGGAGCCCCCTGGCCCGAGGCAAGCTCACCCGCCCCTGGGACACCCAGACCCACCGCTCGGAAAACGACCTCTTCGGCCAGCAGCTCTACAAGGCCATGGAAGCGAACGATCGCGCCATCGTGGAACGGGTACGGGAAGTGGCGGAGGCCCGAGGGGTTTCCATGGCGCAGGTTGCGCTGGCCTGGCTGCTGCAGAAGCCGGGAATTACCTCGCCGATCATTGGCGCCACCAAGCCCGAGCAGCTAAGCGACGCCCTCGCCGCGCTGGAGCTCAGCCTAAGTCGCGAGGAAGTGGGTGCGCTGGAAGCCCTCTACCAACCCCACCCGGTGGTAGGGGTTTACGCACCCCCGGCCCCGGACGGTAAGGTCAGCCTCACGGAAGAAGGGATGAGCGCCTAGGCCTCCAGCGTCGGCAAGCCCGCCCGCAGCTCGGCCTTGGCGATTTTCTCCAGGGTCGAGCGCGGAAGGCTCTCCACCGGGAACACGGACCGGGGCACCTTGAAATCCGCAAGATTGGTCTCGCAGTGGGCTTTGATCGCCGCCTCGAGCCCCGCCCCCGCGACCTTCCCCGCCTCGCTGGGAATGACAAAAACTACGGGGACCTCATCGAGCATGGCGTGCTTTTGCCCCACCACGGCGCACTCCTCCGCCAGCCCCGTTTGCATGATCACCGATTCGATCTCCGAGGCTGCAACGTTCTCCGCCCCGACCTTGAGCATGTCCTTGTCTCGATCGGAGAAGTAGAGCCATCCGTCCCCATCGCTGCGAACGATGTCCCCCGTATCAAACCAGCCATCGGCGTCGAAGGCCTTCTCGTTGGCTTCGTCATTCCGGTAGTAGGCTTTGAAGAGGGACACCCCTCGCACCCCGCGGATGAAGAGCACACCGCGCTCCCCGGGGCCGGCCAAGGACCCGTCCTCCCGGCGAATCTGAAGGTCGTATTCCGGGGCAACGCGACCCAGGGTCCCGTGGGGCCCGGGGTGATCGACGTCGGTGACGATGCCGTGGGTGAGCGTCTCCGTCATGCCCCACCAGCCGATGGTCTCCACCCCAAAATGCGCGCCCACGGCGGGCAGGCTGGCGGGGCCGCCCCAGAACCGTTGGCCGTGGTCGGGCACGGGGAATTTCATGAGCGCCTTGTAGGCAAAGGGGATCATGGACATCCAGGTCACGCCGTGGCGCAGGCAGGTGTCCCAGAAACGCGACGCGGAAAACTTCGGATGGATGACAAAGGTGCCCCCGACCCACAGCGTCGCGAGCATGGAATAGCCCTGGGCATTGGTGTGGAACAGGGGCATGTAGATCAGGGTGACGTCGTCCCGACGCAGGCGCATGTGCACGGCGGAGATCTTACCGGCCCAGAGCCCATTGGCATGAGTCCAGAGCACGGCCTTCGGCCGGGAAGTGGTCCCGGAGGTGAACTGAACGCTCAAATTCCGTTGGGGATCGACGGGAAGGGCCGGGGGTTCCGCGTCGCTCCGCAGGGCCGTGAAGGGTTCTGCATCCAGGGCCGCCAGGTCCGGAGCTGCCGGGGTCCCCGCGTCGTTATCCGTAAGGAGAAGCCAGGGCAGGTTCGGGCAGGCCTCGCGCAGCAGAGCCCCAAAGGCCGGTTGCGTGATGGCCCCCACGGCTTCCGTCACCTCCTGGAAATAGCTGAGATCCCGAGCCACGCTTCGCGTATTGGTGGAGACGGCCACGGCGCCAACGCAGGCGCAGGCCAGCCAGGCGATGACGAACTCGTAGCTGTTATCCAGGTGAATCAGGATGAAATCGCCGGGCCTCACCCCCCGCTCCGCCAGCCCGGCAGCATGCGTCCGGGCCTCCTGCAGCAGCGCCCGGTAGGTCAGGCTGCGCTCCGGGCCCTCAAAGGGTGCCCAAACCATGGCCACCTTGTCGGGGCAGCGCTCGGCCCACTGGGTCAGAAGCCAGGGGATATCCTGGCCGTGAAAACTGTCCGCCTTTGCCTGATCGATCGCCTGCTTGAGCACCGCACCCCTCCCCTAATCCGTTAATGAAGGAAGTTTAGCGCGACGAGGGGCTAGAGCGGACGCTCCATCATGATGTTGCAGCGATCGTAGGCAGCGTGATCGATGGGCACTTCCTGAAAGCCCAGGCGGGCGTACAGGCCCATGGCAGGCTTTAGCACCGTATTGCTCTCTAGAAACAGCACCTGCCCGCCCCGGGCCCGGGCTTCCGCAATGACCGCTTCCCCAAGGGCCGCACCGAGGCCCAGCCCCTGCGCACTGGGATCGACGGCCATCTTGGCCAGCTCAAAGCGCCCGCCTCCGTGATGCATAAGGGCGCAGCAGCCCTTCACTTCCCCCTGGACCTCGGCCATGAAGATCGCCCCGCCCGGGGCCAGGATCTTGTCCTCGGGGCTTCCCAGGCTCGCCCAGTCCCCGGCCTCCGGGGTCCAGTGCTGGCGAATCCAAGCAAGGTTTAGGTCGCGAAAGGCCGCCCCGTCGCCATCGCGAAAGGGTCGAATCAAGGTGTGTGGTGTAGGCATGGTCGCTCCCTTCCGTGGGAGCGTTATAGCGCAGGCGCGCCGCGGCGCCCAGGGGGACTACTTGGGGCGGCTAGGCGTTGTCCTCGAAGAGGATGCCGCGGAGCACTTCGATGTTGCGCGCAGCGCGCAGGACGTCCTCATGAGGAAGCTGGCGAACCACATCCCCAGAATTCTTATCGATCACCCTAACAATGTTCCGCTTCGCCACCTCGTCCACGGCGAACTCCAGGGATCGGCTCGAATCCTTCATGCGCGCGTTGAGCATCTCCACCGCCGCCTTCACGGCATCGATCATTTCCGTAGGCGACACCTCGGGCTTTTCCACCGCAGCCACGGGCCGCGCCTCCGCTGGGGCCGGCCGCGCCAGCTCCGCTACCCGCGGCGAGCCCAGCGCCTTTACGCTGTCTTCCGCTGCCATGTCGACACTCTCCTCTGCACACCCTCGCCCATAGGCAAGGACTCTGTGTCAGATATTCGACAGCAAAGCACAGCGCTTTAAAAGTTTTTGCGAAAACTTTTTCCGGAATCTAATTAGTTATATTTTTCAATTATTTAAGGCCTACTTCTTATTGGGCGAGAAGGGCAAGGTGTCGAAGGTCGAGGTCAAGCTATCGGAAAGCCCATTCATTTGCTCGATGAGTGTCTCCATGGCAATGAATTGGGAGAGGTAGCGGTCATAGACCCGAGTCATACGATCCTCAAGGTCCAGAAGGGCTTCTTCCTGATCGGCAATGCGCTCCTGAAGCCGGCTCGTTGCCCCAAGCAGGGGGCCCCGGCTCTTCAGCAGCTCATCAAGGCTCTTGAGCGCTTCCCCCGCAAGCCCCGCAGGATCGCTGCTGAAGAGAGACTGACTATTGGTGCCCGCCGTGAGCAGGGTCGATAGGTCCCCAAACCCCGCCCTCACCCGCTGGCTAAAAACCGCCTCATCGATGACCAGCTGGCCTGTGCGGTCCGTCTCGATCCCGAAGTCCAGCAGCCGGCTGTAAGCGCCCGACGGCGTGTTGCTTTCGTCACTGACCATGCTGCGAAGGGATCGCTGCACCATGCCAATGACGCTGTCCCCCTGGAGCACGCCCGCATCGTCTCCGGCGCCATCGGGATCGACAAGGTTAGAAAGAATACTTTCCGCGGCGTTGTAGGCAGCCACCAGCTCCCGAAGCGCTGTCTCGGCGACGATGCTGGTGGAATCAAGACTGAAGCTTTGATCCGAAGCCACCGCCTGGAGCGACAGCGTCACGCCTGGAAGAACGTCCGAGACCTCGTTGGTCGATCGCTGGTAGGTCAGGCCATTGAGCACAAAGCTTGCGTCTAGAGCAGCGCTGTCCTGGGAAGCGAAGTCAAAGCCCGCCACTCCGGTGGCGATGGTGAAAGCACCCTCTGCACCGGAGGCTCCGGAAACGACAATGCGGAGGCCAGCGGAGGCCGCCCCCGTATCCACAATTCGAGCGGAGAGTCCGAGATCAGCATCATTAATCGCCGCCACTATCCCCGCGGGGGTATCGGTGGCCACGGTCAGCGTTTGGGTTTGCGGTGAAGCGGATCCTTGCGTAATGGTTAGGGTCAACCCCGCGCCGCCCGAAAGTGCTGCGGACGCATCGGAGAAGCCCGTGGAGCTTCGGGACTCGGCACTGGCGAGGCGCGTAATGCTCATGGCGTATTGCCCCGCCTCCGCACCCGCGCCCGCATCTACGGAGACTGCCGTGCTGCTGTTCCGCAGCACCACCGCGCTGAGATCGTCAGCATCATTGAGGTTTTGGAATGCTGAACGCACCCCTTCAAGGGCCGCGGAGACCTGCCCGTAGGCGGAGATGGTCGCTTCCGTCGAACTGATTCGGGAATTGATCTGCTCCGCCTGGGGCGCCCGCTTAGCCTCCACGAGGGCGTCCACGATGGCCTTGGTATCGAGGCCGGAGCCGGCACCCAGCGCGCTTAGCAGTTCGATGGCCATGGCCTACCCCCTAGCGCAGGAAATTGAAAAGGCTTTGCCCCGCAATGCGCGCGAAGCTGCTTTGCGCCGCCTCCAGAGCCAGCTGATCCGCCCGAAGCTTGGTAATCGCCTCGGCAAAATCCAGGTCGCGCAGATCGGAGATGAGGGCGTCCGTTTGTAGCCGCTCCTCGGAAAGGATTTCCCGCTGCTGATTCACTGCGGATAGATCCGTACCCACCCGAGCCAGGGCGAGGGACGAGCCCTCCAGCATGCTGTCAAGCTGGGCGAGGGTCGTGCCTCGAAGATCCCCCCCGGTCTCGAGCGCCTCCGCAAAGCGGTCGATGGCGCTGAAGAAGCTCTCTCGCGTGCCCTCTGCCGCCCCCGGAACCGTCACCGGGGTAAAAAAGTCCGTCCCCGGGCGAGCCAGAAGCAAGGCGCGGCTCTCCCCCACGGGCACGGCAATGCGCGTGCTATCTCCCAAATAGGTGACGATGCCATCCGCTCCTCGCGCAAAGGCCGCCCCCTGGGTGGCTGCCCCGGCGAAGATGGCGTTGCCTTCCGCGTCCCGGGTATTGGCCAGGGACAGAAGCTCGTCGCCCAAGGCCCGCACCTCTAGGGCAAACACCTGCTTATCCGTAGCGCTGTAGGTATCGTTCGCCGCCTGAATGCCCAGCTCCTTTAAGCGAATGAGTACGTCGGATACGGATCGGAGAGCGCTTTCCTGGAGATTGGCTCGAGCCTCGGCCCGGTCGAGAAGGCCTAGGCGCACGTCCTGATTCGACCGAAGCGCATCCAAGCGAAGAAGCGCCGTGGCGTCCTGCGGGGCCTCCCGGGGCGCCAAAAAGGCTTCCCCGCTGCTGATTCGCGCCTGCTGCTGGGCAAGTTCACCGGTGAGCTTACCCATCTGCCCTGCGGCGCGATCAAATTGCAGTACGGTAGAAATCTTCATAGCGACCTCAAATGGCCAATACGGCGTCGAATAGGTCCTGGGACGTCTGAATAATCTTTGCGGCTGCCTGGTAGGCTTGCTGATAACGAATCAGATCCGCCGCCTCCTCGTCGAGGCTCACTCCGGACACCCGATCCTTGGCTTCCTCAGCCTGAGCCTTCACCACCTCCAGGGCCTGCTCCCCAATCACGGCTTGCCGTGAAAGCGTGCCCAGGCGACTCGCCAAGCTGGCGTAGTAATCCCCGGCACTCTTACGGCCTAAGGCCTCAATGCCATCACTCGCCAGGGCCGCTAGGCGTTGCACATTCCGGTTGTCGTCTACGCCGAGAGCGTTGTCCTCCAGGAAAAAGACATCGCCCCCCGCGGGCTGCCCTTGAAAGGCGAGCACGGCCCCGCCGTAGCGGATCGATGCTCCGGGCAGGTAATTACCCCGGGCGAGCTCAGTCCCCGAAGAAACCTCCTCAATCACGTAGGTTGCCCCGCCCCCCTCAAAGCGGACCGCCAGGGCTTCCTCGCGGAGGCTCGCCAGCGCGTCGAAGGCCGGCGCCTCGTAGCGGGCGGCCACGGTCACCGTTTCCGCCCCGCTCAGCGACACCAACAGATCGTCCCGCTGCACGCCCCCAAGACGTACCCGAGTATCAAACCCCAGGGCACTGAGGGTGGCCGGGGTTCCCCCCGCACTCAGCGTCAGCGCAAAAGCTGCGGGGCCGGTCAGCGTGAGCTGACCGCCGTAGGCGCCCGTAGCCGTTCCTAAAATATTGTCGTCAGAAGCCAGGGGGGCTTGAGCGCCGATGAGAATGGACTCGCCCTCCCGTCCTTCCGCATTTCGGAGAATCAGCTCGCCGGCAAGCCCGGCACGGGCCATCACGCCCGTGGCACCGCTCTGGGCATTGATCGCATCCACCAGCTCGGAGAGATTCGAAACGGGGGTGGACCCAGACGCATTCACAATGGTGACGCCGTTCAGCGTGAGCCCAGCGTGATCGGAGAAATCAAGGTTGGTGAAGCTCAGGGCCGTTTCCGCCGTCGCCGTGATGCCTGCAGCAGTCAGCGCATCTTGGCCCGCAAGCCAGGCGGCCACGGAGGCGGCTGAGGCCACCCCCTTACCATCGACGGCGATAGCGCCGCTTAGGGCCACGCCGTTCAGGCTGAGCGCCCCACCCTCCAGGGCACTCCTCACCGCTGCGCTGATGCCCCCCGCAGCCTCCAGGGAAAGGGGCCGGTCTCCCGACAGGGTCGCTCCCCCCTGGGCACCCAGATCAGCAAAGACCCCGCGATTCACGGTAAGGTCTCGATAGGTCTCATCCGCAGCAAGGGCCCGATAGCTGGCCCGGGGCGCAAAGCCCTGGTCCCCGGTGATCAGGCTTTCCTGCTCGGCGGCGCTCAAGGGCGGGCCTGAAAGGAGAATGCCTTCCCGAGTGAACACGCGAAGGTCCGTAGCCCCATCCGTCGCACCGGACAGCACGAGCTCCGTCCCCTCACTGCCCGCGGGCACGGCGAAAAGGGTTCCGTCTGGGCTTGAGAACGCCCGACCACTAGCGGGGGCGGGATTGTTGACCAACACCGTAGACAGGGTCCCGGGACCAGATCCTAGCGGGGGCGCCGGGGCATAGCTGACCGTCCCCTGGACGCTGGAGCCATTTAGCTCTGCGCTACGGAGGCGCAGCGGATCGGCGCCGGCGAGATGCTCCGCGCGGGCGAGGAGAAGGACGACCTCCCCTGCTCCACCGCGGCGTCCTTCCACCTTGAGGGTCTCGGCGCCGCTCGGCGTTCCACCGACCCGCAACACCGTGCCGTCGAGGGTAATCAGTCCCGCGTCATCGGCAGGAATCACCCGCGTGGCCTCCCCTGGCGCACCGGGAACGTGGGCCGCCCAGCGACTACTCAGGGGGTTAAAGCGGAGCTCAAAGCTCGACACGACCGTCGCGTCCCCCCCGGCCAGGGAGGTTTCTAGGGTAAATCCCCGTTCCCCGTCCAAGCCCGCGAGGCGGTAATCCGGCTTCAGGGCGAAAAGATCCCTGCCCGTGGAGCCATCAAGTCCCATGCCCCCGCGGTGCACGCGATTTACCTCGTCCCCTAGGCCCTGGGCAAGGCTATCGAGCGTGGCTCGCGTCGGCTGAAGTACCTGCTCACGAAAGGTCACTAACCCGCCAAGGGTTCCACCACCTAGGCCAGACAGCACCCTACGCCCCTGGGAGGGCTGGGCGGGCTCCAGAAAGAAGGCTATGCGGTCCTCGGCAAGGGGGTCGATCTGCAGGCCGAGGGTTCGCACCTCCGCGCCAGCCACAAGGGCGCCGGCGCCAGCGCTGGCACCCAAGCGCACGGTCACCACGCCGCTGGGCGCCTCCGTGACCTCCAGGCGGACCTTCTCCGCGAGTTCCCGCAGCAGCCGATCGCGCTCATCGAGCAAGCCCGGGGCCTGCTTACTAAGGGCGTCCTTCCGCCCGAGCTTGAGGTTGACCCCCCCAAGCTCCGCGGCGAGCGCGTTAATTTCCGAGACGGTGTTGGAAAGGTCCGTCTCCGAAGCCTCGCTCTGGCTGGTCAAAAAGCTGTCCAGGGCGCCAAAGCGATCCGCAAGGAGAGCGGCATCGCTTAAGGCAATCTCCCGCAGGGCGAGGGAGCTCGCGTCGGCCCCGAGGGCCCCGAGGGCACTGAAAAATTTATCGAGGGCGCCGCTTAGGGCGCTGTCCTTCGATGCAAAGCGATCCAGAATCCGCCCGGCGTACTCCACCAGGGGCTTCTGCGCGGCCAGGTCGCTCGTGCTGACCCGAAGCTGATTTTCGACAAAGCTGTCGAACTGGCGCTCCACCGCCACCACCCTGGCACCGGTGCCGAGGAAGGCGGTCCCGGCCTGAACCGGCTGATTTTGATTAATCGCGACGACCTGGCGGGAATAACCGTCGCTGTTGACGTTTGCGATGTTGTTGGAAACGGTGGCAAGGGCCTGCTTATAGACCCCGATGGCACTACTTCCTAGAGACAGTAAATCGCTCATGGCGCACGCCGTCCCTTAAGGGGCACGGGCACCGGCTCCCGGTTCGGAAGGGCCTTCGGCGCCGGAGCAGGGTTCACCGGCCGAGGCTCCAGGCCCGGGTGCAGGGAAAGGGCCGCCTCCGTGCTCCGGGGCACGTAGCGCGCGCTCGGATCGAGCTGCTGAGTCAGCACCTGGGAAAGGCCGATCCCTCCCCTCCGCGCCATGACCGTCGCCAGCTCCCGGTCGTACATGGCCTCATAGGTCTCCATGCTTTGGGAGTTGAAGAGATCGCTCTTCGTCACCGTCGCCCGCATGGACTTCATGACCATTTGCAAGAACATGGCTTCGAACTGCTGCGCCGTCTCCTGAAGCGCTGCCCCCTGATCGCGCTGAGCCTTCGCCCGAAGCGCTCCATAGGCCCCAAAGTCCAGGGAGGACCGGGCCACGGAAAGATCGGGGGCGCCGCTCATCAGATCACTACCAGCTCGGCGCGAAGGCTTCCCGAGCTCTTCAGCGCTTCAAGAATGGCAATGAGGGACGACGGCTTAGCGCCTACGGTGTTCACCGCATCCACGATATCCCGGAGCTCAACCCCGGGCTCGAAGAGGAACATGGGAACGGTGGGCTCCTCGACTTCGATATCGGCGTTTTGAATCACCGCCGTGTCGCCGCCGCCAAAGGCATTCGGCTGGCTGACTTGGTTCAGCGCTGAGATGCGCACGGATATGGAGCCGTGGTTTACCGCAGCGGCGGTGACCCGAACATTTCGAGAGATCACCACGGTTCCAGTGCGGGAGTTCACCACCACGCGCGCCGGCCCCTCCGCGGGGGTAACCGCTAGGTCGCCAACCATGCCCATGAAGCTCACGCGTTGATCGAGATCCCGGGGGGCGCGCACGGCGATGGAGGCGCCATCGATGGCGCGAGCCGTGCCCTCGCCGAACTCCCGATTAATGCCGTCCACAATCGCCGCCGCGGTCGCAAAGTCCGGAGATCCGACATTCAGCACAATGTTGTCGGCATAGCCAAAGGGGGTGTCAACAGCGCGCTCCACCAGGGCGCCGCCGGGAATGCGCCCCGCCGTCGGCACGCCAATGGAAACCGAGGACCCCGCGGCTTCGGCCCCAATGCCCGTGACCGTGAGCGGCCCTTGGGCCAGGGCATAAACTTCTCCATCGACCCCGAAGAGCCGGGTCATCACGAGATTGCCGCCCCGGAGGCTCTCGGCCTTACCAATGGTGGACACATTAACGTCGAGGCGCTGCCCAGGCTTCGCAAAGGGAGGAAGTTCCGCCGTCACCAGCACCGCGGCGGCGTTGGCCACGTCGAGCTGCCGGGGCTGCTGCTGACTGATATCAAAATCGGAGCGGCGCCCTTCCGTGGCCAGGGACGCGCCCAGGCGATCCAAAAGGGACTTCATGGTTTGCGCCGTAAAATCGATATCGGCGCCATCCCCGGTCCCCTGCAGGCCCACCACGAGGCCGTAGCCCACCAGCTGGTTGCTCCGCACGCCGGCAACGGAGGTCAGATCCTTAATGCGATCAGCCCAGCTGGAGGCACTCAGCAGGGCGAGGAGTAAAAGCGCTAGGGTCCGCATCATGCCCTCCTAGAACGGCCAAGCTGCATTAAAGAAACGGGTACCCCAGCCGGGCCGGGCCGCCCGGGCGAGATCGCCCCGGCCTTCGTAGCGGATCTGGGCATTCGCCAGGCGGTAGGACAGCACCGTATTCATCTGGGAGATGTCCCGGGGACGAATCACGCCCTGCACCCGAACCCGCTCACTCCCTTCCGTCAGGGCCAGGATTTTCTCGCCCTGCACCACCATGTTTCCGTTAGGCAGCACCTCCACCACGGTGGCCGTAATGGAGCCGGAAAGGCTTGCGCTCTGCCCCGAGTTGCCCGAGCCCGTGCTTTCGCTCGTGGACCCGTCAAACATCCCCGGCACGTTCACGAAGTTGCTACCCGCGGAAAGGATGTCTACCTGCCCGGCGCTCAAAAAATCGTTGGTCGTCTCCCGGCTTGTAGAAACGCTTGCGCTTCGCGTGGACTGGGTGGACTCCTGCAGGAGAATGGTGACCGTATCCCCGACCCGGCTTGCCCGGCTTTCCCCGAACCACGCCGTGCGGCTGGACATAAAGAGGGATCCACTCGGAGCACTCTCGACGGGCTCCGCCGTGGGCGGCACGGGACGGAAGTCAGGCTCAAAATCCTGGGGGGTGCTTGCGCATCCCCCAAGGGTCAGGGCGATCAGGGCTAGGGCGCTAAAAGGTCGCATGGCAAGGCCGCCTTAGAGGTTCTGGTTCAGGAAGCGAAGCATGCCGTCCGCAGAGGAGATCGCCTTCGAGTTCACCTCGTACGCCCGCTGCGTTTCGATCATATTCACCATCTCTTCCACAACGTTCACGTTGGACGCCTCAAGGGCCCCCTGAACGAGCTGACCCGCACCGTTCTGCCCCGGGGTTAGCACCTGGGGCGGCCCACTGGCTGCGGTCTCTCGAAAGAGATTTCGACCCAGGGGCTCGAGGCCCGCGGGATTCAGGAATCGAGTTGTCTGAAAATTCCCCAGCTGCTGCGCTCCGCCGCCGAAGAGGCTTGCGGAGACCGTTCCGTCGGCGCCGATGGTCAGGCTGGACACGTTCTGAGGAATGGTGAGCGGCGGCTGTAGCCGCGCCCCGGTAGAGGTCACCACCTCCCCGATATTTGAAAGCTTGAAGCTTCCATCGCGGGTGTAGGCAAGGGTTCCATCGGGCTGAAGAATCTGGAAGAAGCCTTCCCCCTGAATCGCCAGATCCAGGGCGTTTTCCGTGTTGATGAGGCTACCTTGGGAGTGAAGCTTTTCCGTGGCAACGATTCGCGTACCCGTTCCGAGCATCATGCCCGTGGGTGCCTGCGTATCGACCCCGGTCTGCCCCCCGGCCTGGCGGATGTTCTGATAGAGCAGATCTTCAAAAAGCGCCCGATCCCGCTTGAAGCCCGCGGTATTCACGTTCGCCAAGTTGTTCGAAATCACCGCCATGCGCGTCTGCTGCGCATCGAGACCGGTTTTGGCTACCCACATGGACGCGTCCATGACTGTCCTCCTCGCCCCTTAAGGCAAAAGTTCCTAGGCGAGGCGCATCATGGATGCGCCCTGCTGATCGATATCCTTGGTTTCCCGCATGATCCGGATGTTGGTCTCGAAGGAGCGAGACAGATCGATCATGCGCACCATGGCGTCCATGGCTGAAGCATTGGACCCCTCGAGGGTCCCCGCAGAAACGGTCACCGGCTCCGGCCCCGGAGGAATATCCCCGTTGGGCAAGGCCACATCCGGGGCTCCGGCAAACAGGCCGTCGTCCCGGCGATAGAGTTTCTGTTGGCTCACATCCCTAAGGAGAAGCTGGGCGATCTCCTGGGCCGGGACCTCGGGAAGATTAGGGTCCTGCGCAAAGACCGTTCCGTCTGGGCCGAAGGTCACCTTCTGCCCAGCGGGAACGACAATGGTTCCGCCCCCCTCGGCCAGCACGGGATGATCATTCCCGGTAACCAGGAGCCCGCCGGGGGATACGCGAAGGTCCCCGCGCCGCGTGAAGGCGATGTCGCCGTTCGGCGCTTCCACCCCCAACACGCCCTGGCGATCGAGGGAGAGGTCCAGGTCGCGGCCGGTCAGCATGCGGGCCCCGGGGGCCATGTTGATCACATCATCCTCAACCACCTTGGAGAAGAAGCGTGAGTCAAAGCCCGAGCCCCCCACCCTGATGGACTCGAGCGCCGTGCTGTAGCTGTTCTTGAAGCCCACGGTGGAGACGTTCGCCAGCTCGTTCGTGATCTGCTGACGCTCGTTCGCCTGTGCCTTGATGGCGTTAAGAGCAGTAAAAACCAGCTTGTCCATGGCCTAGGCCCCCTATCCCTCGCCTTAGCTCCGGATATTGATGATCGTCTGAGTCAGGGTTGAGCTCGTTTCTATGGCCTTGGCGTTCGCCTGGAAGTTCCGCTGGGCGGTGATCAGCTCCACGAGTTCCTCCGTCAGATCGACGTTCGCGCGCTCCAAGGCGCCGGCCTGAATCGATCCGAAGCCATCGCCCCCGGCCTCCCCAAGGGTGGGCTGACCGGAGTTCGTGGTCTCGAGATAGTTCGCATCCCCGATCTGCTTCAAACCGTTCGGGTTAGCAAAGTTGGTCAGGATGATCTTCCCGAGGGCCACCTGCTGCCCGTTCGTGTAGTTCGCGCGCACCACCCCGGAGCTATCGATGTCCAGGCCATCCAGCTTCCCGGAGGGGAAACCGTCCTGAGAAAGGGACAGCACGGAGAAGGGCTGGGAGAACTGAGTAGAGTTCGTCCCGTAGTCCACGTTCAGAACGATGGGGTCGGAACCGTTCTGGGGATCGAAGGGGGTATAGGCCGCCCCTTCCTTCGGAGAGATCAGGCGTCCGCTGGTGTCGAAGGTCAGCTCGCCCTTATCGAGATACACCGGCACCCAATTCGGCGTGCCATCGATGGGAACAATGGTCTCGTTGCCATCGCCATCCACGAAGATGGGGTTGCCGTCCTCATCCCGGGCCTGCTGAAGAATTGTCACGTTCGGCACGTCGCCGCGGGCCTGGGTCGTTGTGGCAAGGCCAAAGTTAGGGTGGCCGTTGACGTTGATGAAGGAATCCCGGGACGCCGTGCCAGAGGTGAAGGAGAAGCGCTGAGAGTCAATATCAAAGCGCACTTTCACCCCCGATACCTTCCGACCGTCTTCGGTCTCGATGAGGTTTACGCGCCTTTCTACCTCGGCGGCGAAGGTGTCACCAGTGTAGGCGCCCGGGGGAATGGTGATCTTCCCATCCACACCATCCACCGTGACGGAAATCACGTTGTCCTGGAAGGTCACGGGGAAGGTCCCCGAGGTATCCACGCCGGTACGAGATCCCGTGGTAACGGCGGGAATCCCGGCGAGGCCCGTGCCCGCTTTCACCAAAATTTCGTCAGCGACCTCCTCCGCGAAGCCCAGCACCTGGCCGGCACGAACGTTGGCGAGGGCCGCCGTTCCTGCGGCAATGGCTGCCTCTACCTGCTCAAGAGGGACCACGTCCCCCGTGGGATCGCCATTGGCGTCAAGGAAGCGGTAGAGCGGCTCGATCTCGATGGTCGATGCTTCCCCCGTGGTACCGCTGTAGAACACAAAGCGGCGCTCATCCCGGAGATACTCAACATCAATCCCACTGCGCTGCTGGTCCGGATCGAGGCGGAAGTCGCCATTGGGCACGAGCGCATCGCTCAGGTAGGCCCCCAGGGTGACGGAAGCGCCCACGGCGATGGTCTCGGAAGTCGCCCCAAAGCCCAGAATCAGATTTTCTGCGGCGCCGCCCGTGCCGCCATTGAGCGTAGTATCCCAGCCCGTAATCCGAATCTGGGAAACGTCCTTATCGTTGGCACTGCTCGCCGGCTTAAACTGAATGGCCCGCTCCCGAATGTTGTAGGAAACGGATAGCCGATCCCCCAGCGTTTCCCCGGCGGGATCGTTTGGATCCACGGGCGTTTGGGCTAGCTGGGCCCTCACGGCAGCGACGATGTCCGCCGGCAGCATGGTCGTGTCCGTCTTGCCGACGTCCGCAGGATCGATGGTTATGACATAGGAGGATTCGGTGAGGTTGTCATCGACCGTGGTGACACGGAAAGACTTGTCCGTCGCGCTGGAGAAGTCGAAGAACCGCTCGTCACCAAGCTGATCGTTCAAAGCCAAGGAAATGGCATTCGCAAGCCCGGAACCATTCAGCGTGGTGGTTTCGCCAGCGCTGATGGGCAGGGACACGTTGACGTAGTTGCTGCCATCGATGCTGACTCGGAACAGATCCTGCCCGCTCAGGGGATCGGTGGCGCCCGTCGCCGTGTTGTCCGGCGCATCCCCCGTAATGGTCAGGGGGATAAGGTCCGTGCTCCCGAAGTCTGCCCCGTTCTGCATGAAGCCGCCGGTCCAGGAGCCGGTCTGTGAAGGAACCTGGGTCTTTTGGTCATCAAGGGAATACTTCGGGTGCGCTGCGTTCGGGTTAAAGGTCGGATCCACCGCCGCGGGATCCGCAGACAGCTGGCCGAACTTATTGATGTAGAGCACCTCGTTCTTGTCGTTCTTCGCCTTGAGCAGTGCCGGCTCAATTTCCCGGTCGCCGATAAAGATCCGCGTCTGCCACTTGTTCGTCGGATCATCCACCGTCGCGTTCTGCGTCTTGTAGTAGTAGATCGTGGCAATAGAGGCGTTACCAAGAGAGTCGAACACCGTGATCGAGGTCGACTTGTTGTAGGTATCCGGATCGTTCCGATCGAACTCGTAGTTCGCCTGGCCGCTCGTGAAGATATCCCGCTTAGGAATGATCTCCGCGTCGGCGGGGAGGTTCACCCCGAGGAGCAGCTGGCTGGATGCCTTCGGCTCACCGCTGGTTTCCGGAAGCTGGAGGGAACCGGCCGCATCGATGCTGGTGCTGGTTACCGATCCGTCCTCGTTTACCGGGAAGACTTGAAGGAACTGACCAACGGAATCGACCACATAGCGGTCGTTGTTCACGGAGAAGCCCCCGTTTCGCGTATAAACCGTCTGGTTCGAGGTCAGATTCGGCTTTAACGCGAAGAAACCCTGACCCGATACGGCGAGATCCAGGGAGTTCGCGGAGTTCACGATGTTCCCCTGGGTGAAAACCTGAGAGATCTCCTTCAGGTTAACGCCCTGCCCCACCACGCTTGAGTTTTTCTGCAGCGGCGAGGTCGCAAAGATGTCACCGAATTGGGCCCGGGACTTCTTAAACCCGATGGTGCCCACGTTGGCGATGTTGTTACTCGATACCCCGAGCTGAGCGCTGGCGGCATTCAAACCCGTTAGTGCGGTATAGAAGGACATGGCTCACTCCCTACTTAGTTTCCAATACGCTCCACCTGGCCGAGGCCCAACACGGCCCCGCCAAGTAGCTCGAGTTCAATGGTTCCAGCCGCATCCCGACGAATGCCGCTGACTTCGGAGAAAACTTTCACGGGCTCCCGGGAGACCTGGCCACCCAGGGCCACCATGGCCTCGAGGCGATAGGCGCCGGGGGCGGCTTCCCGACCCGCGTTATCCAGCCCGTCCCAGGCAAATTCGAAGGTGCCCGGGCCCTGCTGCCCAAATTCGATGGTGCGTACCGTATCCCCCGCCGCGCCTACGACGTTGACGAAGACCGCATCGGCTCCGGACGGCAAGGAGAGATAGCCCGGGAGATCGGCGCCGCTCTGCCGGAAGCCCTGACCGTTCGCTACGGCAACGGAGCGCCCAATCAAGTTCGAGGCTTCTAAAACGTCGTTCTCCTTCCGGCTGCTCACGAAGTTGTCGAGGGAGCCGGACATGGAAAGGGTGGCTTCGAGGGTGGAGAACTGAGCCAGCTGGGCGACGAACTGCTCGTTTTTCATGGGATCGAGCGGGTTCTGATTCTGCAGCTGGGTCGTTAGGAGCTTCAGGAACTCCTGGCGCCCAAGCTCATCGCTCTTCGGCGCGGACGCCGCGGCCTTGCGCTCCTCAAAGCTTGGAAGGCCAGTGGGAAGACTCTGCGTGACCTGGGCAACCATCCCTTAGCTCCGTATCACTTCAAGGGTTTTCAGCATGAGCTGGCGAGTGGTGTTCACCACCTCTACGTTGTTCTCAAAGCCCCGGGAGGCGTCGAGCATGTCGACCATCTCGGAAACGGGATTAACGTTGGAGATGTAGACGTATCCGTTTTCGTCAGCCTTGGGGTTCCGAGGATCAAAGCGACTGACCACGGGCGTCGGATCGTCGGATATGCCCGCAAGCTTCACCCCACCGACCACGGGGGCGCCGCGGTGGAGCTGCTCCTTCCGAAGAAGGGCCTCGAAGACCGTTCGCTTCGCGCGGAAAGCTTCCGCCTCTGACGAGGCTTCCGAGCCGACATTCGCCAAGTTCGACGCGATGGTGTTCATGCGCACGGACTGCGCATTGAGCGCCGTACCGGCGATGTCAAAAACACGTTGCAGATCGAAACCCGCCATGCTCACTCTCCTCGCAAGGCCCGGCGGAGCCCGGACACGCGGTTATTCAAAAAATCGAGGGTGGCCTGGTACTGGGCGGCCGCCGCACCGAATTGGGCTTGCTCCACGGAGGACTCCACCGTGTTTCCATCAGCTGATGCATTTAGGGGAATTCGATAGACGAGCCCATCGCGGCTTTGGCCTTCGCCGATGGAAAAGTGCTGACGGTGGGTCGTTTGAAGCGCATCGCCGGTTGCAGAGGCTAGAACCGCTTTAAAGTCGATATCCCGAGCCTTAAAGCCTGGGGTTTGCGCGTTCGCAATATTCTGAGAGAGCAGGTCTATCCGCTGGCTCCGCAGCGCCAGCGCCTGCTCATGAATCCCAAGGATGTTGTCGAATCTCGCCATGCCCGCCTCAAGCTTTCGCGTCTTAGGTCGACTACCCAATTTGGCAGCGAACCGAATCACCTCGAAGAGTGCAGGCGCTATGCCAAAACACCTTTAGAGCGTTTAAATCTCTGAAAAATTTCGTTTTTATCGAAGCCTTCGCGATCCCCACCCCCCTCTTCCCTCGCCCGAGCGGCAAGGCCTTGCCGGCCCCGGGGCAAAGGCTTGCCGAAGAATGTTCCCTGCGGCACTGCGCTAGACCCCGCCAGAGATGGGCGGCACACTGGCTCTGCTAGAAAGGAGGGGTCATGCGGTGCTTTAGGTATTCGACGATTGGCCGAGCCGGCTTGGTGTGCTTATTTTTCTTTGCATCTTGGCTTCGAGCTTATGCCCAGCCCTCAGCTGATCTGAACCTTGAGGCCATACGGGACGCAGCCGGAACCTTCGTCGCTGAGGAGCTCTCCGTTAAGCGAAGCGAAGTCCTAGTACCTGCTCTGGATCGCCGTGCGCGTCCCCCGGTTTGCCCCGAACCCCTGGCCTTTCGCTGGCCCTTTTCCAGCAGGGGAACGGTCGAGGCATTTTGCCCAAGCACCGACGCGCGTCTTTTCCTACGCGTCATCGTGAAAGGCGCCTCGGGTCCGCGCTCCAAGGGCATGGATCAGCAGCTGGGTTGGCAGGTGGCAAGGCCGATAGCAGCAGGAGAGATGCTCAGCGGCGAGGACCTTGAGCCGGCGCAGGGCCCTAGCCCCAAGGTTTTGCCCTACCGCGGCCCGAAGCCCCAAGCATCCTTTCGCCTTAGAGCATTGACACCCATCACGCCGGGGGCGCCGATCCCTGCCAGCGCCGTGCGCCTAGAGCGAAAGGTGCTGCGAGCTGACGCTCCCCTAACCGCTCAGCTGCGCTTACCCCACCCGCAGCTAACGGAAACCTGGGTCCCCGCGGACGGACTCGCCGGGGATACGCTGAGCCCCGAGGATCTGCCTAAACTGGTGGCTCTGGCGCGCCCCCTGAGGGCCGGGGCGATACTGCGCGCCAGTGATCTTTCGAGCGCCGTG
>Ga0181594_10002111_pt1 | contig 18429 bp, 17 predicted proteins | sample 071ome_18_FD_145603 | JGI IMG/M metagenome (GOLD analysis project Ga0181594, IMG submission 145603) | Coastal salt marsh microbial communities from the Groves Creek Marsh, Skidaway Island, Georgia - 071413BT metaG (spades assembly) | ecosystem: Environmental > Aquatic > Marine > Intertidal zone... | reverse complement strand
CAGGGCGCGATAAATCGCTTCGACGGCCCGATTGTAGCCATAGGTCTCATAGAGCTCCGGCACCAGCTGTACGGTGGCGTTACTGATCTTCCAGACGAATGTTTTGGCTTCAGGGACGCGCTGTAGCTAGAGCGGAACCTCGCGTCCGTCCAGCATCACCCGCCCGAGAAGGTCGCGATACGACGGCAGGCCGTCGTTGGTGAACCCGTCGGTGTCGTCGGACAGACTCAGCGGGTCAACCCATAGCGCGCGCTGCAGCACGATGATCAGTCCATGGGCCAGACGTTCGGGATTGATCGCGCGGGCCGGCTCGGACAGGTTGCGCAGGTCGAGATAGGCCGAGCCGCGAAGGTGATCTGCGTCATCCATGGCGCGCAGAAACGCTGTGAAGCTCCGCCGCGGCGTGTCGCGCTCGAGCGGATCTTCGAAAGTGCGTTGCTCTCCGTTGACCGGAACTGACTGAGAAGTCCCTGCAGCAGGAACGGGAGACTCAGCTGCTGCGCCGGAGATGTTCAGCGCCAGCAGGAGCGCTAGCAGGAGAGGTCTTTGGAAATGCATGCCAGACAGCCCGAGCCTGTTGTATCGAGGTCATTATCCCGTATGCGCTCGACGCTGGCCGACGGTGCTGGCTCGGAGCGCGGCGTCGCGCAGCTCAAGGAACCGCGCGAGATCATGCGTTTGACCACCGCGATGAGATCGCGCCCGCCAGGCCGGTTATGTGGTCTGCCGCCCTTGAAAAAACCGACGATGCCCTTACTTCTTCCTCATCGACAACAAACAAGTCTGGAGCACCACCATGAGATCTACCCTGTACGAGCCCTTCGTAACCATGCGTCGCCTGCAGGACGAAATGAACCGCGCTTTTGGCAGTGCCCAGTCCGGGACCGAGGACAGCTCGCATTCATCTGTGAGCCAATGGTCGCCGGCGGTGGATGTCCATGAAGAGAAGGATCGTTTCCGTATCGTCGCCGATGTGCCCGGCGTCGCGCCTGAGGATATCGAGATAACGCTGGAAAACGGTGTACTGACTATCTCCGGCGAGCGTCGTGCCGCGCAAGCGCAGAGCGGAGAGGGCAGCGCACGCCGGGTCGAGCGCGTCTACGGTGCGTTTTTCCGCCGCTTTTCTCTGCCGGATACAACAGACGGTGATGCAGTGGAGGCGCGCTGCCATCACGGCGAGCTGGAGATCTGTATCCCGAAGAAAGCCCTGCCGAAGGCGCAGAAAATCAAGGTTGCGCACTGAGCGCAGACTGCCGGAAGCCCCGGAGGGTTCTGCTCTCCGGGGTGACAGACCGACGGTGGTCGGGAGTTGGATGTCGCTTAACCCGTCCCGCTCAAAGAGAGTGCTGCCAGCTTTGAGCCAGCGTCATCGAGCGCTCGGTAAATACGGTCATTGATTTTGTAGCTGGTCTCAAAATAGGCCGCGGATGGAATCCAGAAGCGGTACCCTACGACCACGGCGCCCGGTAAAAAATTCTCGATGCCGACCAGCGGTGGTGGAAGCGCGGAATCTTCAGAGGCTGCGGTCAGCTGCGCTCGGATGGCATCCGCTGCGGCGGTCGGATCACTCGTCGGGTCCAGATAAACACGCCCTTCGTAGAGACGGTTGGCGTAGGAATTCCGATGGATCTCGCCGACGATGTGTTTGTTTGGAATGATGATGTCTTCGCCGTCCTCGGCTTGAAGATGGGTCGTGGCGAGATCGATGCTGGATACGATCCCGGAGCAGCCCTGCACTGAAATCGTGTCCCCCACTCTGAACATGCGGGTCAGAATAATGACCAGTCCCGCACCATAATTTGATACCGGGCCCTGAATAGCGAAGCTGGCACCGACCGCCAGACCACCGATCGCGGCGATGAGGGGTGTGATGCTGATCCCCAGTTTGGACAACGCGATAACGGCGAACATCACGATGACCACGAGACGCGCTGCGCTGGCCATCAGCTGCCGCAACGTAATGTCGACCTGCCGTTTTTCCAGGACATTCAACAGCAGGCGCGATACCCATCCGCCGCAGATCAGGCCCGCCAGCAGGATGATCACCGCGCCCGTGATCTGGAACGCGTAGACAACGAGGAAATCGATAATCAGGGAATAGATGTGCTGAACTGTCTCAAGCTCTTTTTCCACTTATCTGCTCCGTATCTTGGGATTGCACGCCCTGCCCGTTCTGCGGGGCATCTTGGCCGGGCGGTCAGCGCAGCGCGCGCTCGAGGCGTTCGCAGAAGGTTTTGATGACCTGCACGCGGGCATGGCGTTTGTCATTTGCCGCAACCAGCGTCCAAGGCGCACGTTCGGTCGACGTGCGAGCCACCATGTCGCTGACAGCGCGGTCATAGTCGCCCCATTTTTCACGATTGCGCCAGTCCTCGTCGGTGAGCTTGTGCCGCTTCCACGCGACGCGCTGGCGCTCTTCGAAGCGCTGCAGCTGCTCTTCGGGAGAGATATGCAGCCAGAACTTGAGCACAACCGTTCCGTGCTCGGTAAGCTGCTCTTCGAATGAATTGATTTCGTTGTAGGCGCGCTGCCACTCTGGAGCGCTGGCGAATCCTTCGACCCGTTCGACCAGAACCCGCCCGTACCAGGAACGGTCGTAGATGGTGACGTAGCCCGCTCGCGGCACATGGCGCCAGAAGCGCCACAAATAGGGGTGTGACTTCTCCTCGTCTGTGGGCGCGGCGACCGAGATGACCCGATAAAGGCGTGCATCCATGGCCTGGGTGACCCGCCGAATAGCGCCGCCCTTGCCCGCTGCGTCCCAGCCCTCAAAGACTGCGACCGTGTTTATCCGGCGCTGACGTGCTTGCCATGCCAGTGCGTAGAGCGCTGTCTGATATTCGCGCAGCGTCCTTCGATAGCGGTTCTGTGACAGGGCCGCATCCAGCGGCACCGAGCTCAGGACACCAGCTGCTCCGACCTTGGTCAGCGCTGGCGAGGGTGTCGTGACCCGCCCGCTGCTCGGCGCCGGGCTGCCAATTCGGGCGTTGAGCCGGTCAATCAGAATCTCCCCAACGCGCAGATCCCGATAGCGCGCGTTGGTGGCTTCGATGACATGCCACGGCGCATGGCCAATGTCTGTCTTGCGCAGTGCCCGTTCCGAGATCTTCCTGAAGCGCTCGTAGCGCTTGGAAAAACGCCGCGTCAGTGGCGAGACGCTGCCGCTTTTGCCGCGAGCCTCGCGCTCCAGGCGCTTGTACTGCTCTTTCTGCGTCAGGTGAAACCACAGCTTGATGATCAGCGCGCCGTCGTCCACCAGCATGTCTTCGAAATGCCGAATGCGCTCCAGTTCACGATCGAAGCTGTCTTCCGGGATGCGCTTCATGGCCCGATCGAGGATGGGCTGGGTGTACCAGGAGCCGAACAGGATGCCGATTCGACCGCGCGGGGGCAGCCCGCGCCAGAAGCGCCAGAAGCGTGGCCGCATGCGCTCTTCGTCGGTCTCGTCCCAGAAAGCCTGGGTCTCCAGACCTCGTGCATCCATCCATCTGTGCAGCAGACGCACGACATCGCCTTTGCCTGCGCCCTCAACGCCGGACACGATGATCAGGACCGGGATGTCTGCAACCTGCGCTTTGCGCTGGGCGTCGAGCAACGCCGCGTGCAGCTCGTGTTCGCGCGCTTCGAAATCTGCACGTTTTACTTTCTGCCCAAGTTCTGCGGCTTCAAACATGAGGCGGATCTCCGGCGGAGCGGCAAGCGGCCGGGAAGTCCCGGGCGGCACCCCCAGCTCTCAGCGCGTCCTGGGATCTCAGAGGACTGCCTCGACCGCGACACGCGAATCGTGGAAAGCGGCACCACCGGCTGGCGCAGCGGGGTCTGACCCCGTCAGTGCGTTGATTCCCAGTCCCCCGGGGTGCGCCGAGTTCGGCCAGATGCTTTCAGCGATGACTGTGCCGGGCTGCAGCCCTGGGAAAACTTCGGCGTGCAGCTCGACCTCGCCGCGGACGTTGCTCAGGCGCACCGGATCGCCGTTTTTCACGCCGAGCCGAGCGGCATCCTGGGGATGCAGCAGCAGACCAGGGCGGGACTCGCGCCTGCGCGAGGTCGGGGTCTCCGTGAATGAAGAGTTGAGAAAGTGCCGGGCGGGTGCAGTGACCAGGCGAAACGGATGAACACTTGAGGTGCTTTCTATCTGCGACCAGTGGTCAGGCAGGTCGGGCATGGTTGCGATGAGTTCGTCAGGAACACTCTCGGCCGTGCGCAAAGCCTTCCAGTCCGCTGCGAAGTGCCAGCGACGGTCTGCGTGCCCGAAACCGTCAAGGAAGTGCGCAGTGCGGAAATCCGGCTGAACGTCAAACCATTTGGCACGGGTCAGTGCGTCAACACCTTCCCAGCCCGAGGTGCGCAGGGTTTCGTCGACGATCTCTCGAGCAGTGAGTTGAAATCCGCGATGTTCCGCGCCGAGGCGCGCCGCCAGTGCGCAGAGCACTGCGTGGTTGGAACGGCACTCGCCGGGCGGCTCAATGATCTGCGGTCCGAGCTGGATGTGCTGCTGCCCACCGGCCTGGTAGAGGTCATCGTGCTCAAGGAACATGGTCGCCGGCAGGACGATATCTGCCATGCGCGCCGTTTCAGTCATGAACTGTTCATGCACGCAGACGAACAGATCGTCACGCGCGAAACCACGCTGCACCACGTTAAGGTCAGGTGCGACCGACAGCGGGTTGGTGTTCTGGATCAGCATCGCCGTGACCGGCGGCCCGCCCTTGAGCGCATCCGGCTGTCCGGTCAGGACTTCGCCGATGCGTGACTGGTCGAGCATGCGGATGGCGGGGTCACGCTGGTCGAGTCCTTCGATAAGCGTCTTATCCCAGTGGTAGATTCCGCCATTGTTATAAAAAGCGCCCCCGCCGGGATGCCGCCACGCGCCCGTGACCGCGACGATCGAGGCCGCGGCGTGCATGTTCACCGCGCCATTCCGCTGCCGGGTAAAGCCATAGCCGAGACGCAGGAAAGTCCGTGGCGTTCGGCCGATCAGCCCGGCGAGCTGCTCAATCTGTTCGACCGGTACGCCGCTCAGTGCGCTGGCCCAGGCGGGGGTACGGTCAGCAAGATGTGCTTCGAGGCGTTGCGGACAGTCGGTGTATTCCGCGAGATACGCGCGGTCGGCATGGCCGTCGCGGAACAGGATGTGCATCACGGCGCAGGCCAGCGCGCCATCGGTACCCGGTCGGACGCAGACGAACAGGTCAGCCTGCTTCGCCGTGGCGTTTTCGTACACGTCGATTACCACGATTTTGGTGCCGCGCGCCCGTCTGGCAGCAAGCGCGTGGCTCATGACGTTGACCTGTGTTGAGGCAGCGTTGGTTCCCCAGATCACAATCACATCCGATTCGCGCATCTCCCGCGGATCGACACCCGACAGGCGTCCTGCCCCGGCCATCCAGCCGCTCAGCGCCAGCGTGTTGCAAATGGTCGAATGCTGTCCGGAGTAGCGCTTGCTATGGCGCAGGCGATTGATGCCATCGCGCATGACCAGTCCCATGGTGCCCGCGTAGTAGTAGGGCCAGACGCTCTCGCTGCCGTACGCTTTTTCGGCCGCCAGGAACGCCTCGGCGACCTGGTCCAGGGCCGTATCCCAACTGATCCGTTCGAAATCGCCGGAACCTTTAATGCCCTTTCGCCGCAGCGGATAGAGCAGGCGATCCGGGTGGTGAGCACGCTCAGCGTAACGCGCAACTTTGCTGCAGATGACACCCTGGGTATAGCTGTTCGCCTGTGCGCCGCGTACCCGCCCGATGCGGGTGGGGCTGAGCTGCTCTACTTCCAGAGCACAGGTTGACGGACAGTCGTGCGGGCAGGCCGAGTTGAGCCAGGTCATGACGGGACTCCTCATCGAGAGTGACAGGTTACACTGCCGCCCCGCGGAACTGGAACGAACGTCGCCATGGAGCAAATGCATTCGGTAGTCGGTGGCGGTGGTCTGAGGCTGAACGTCGGCGAGTGGGGTAACCCTCAGGGTCCCTGCATTCTGTTTGTCCACGGCTGGTCGCAGACTTACATGACCTGGCTGAAGCAGCTGGACGGCGCGCTGGCTGAAAAGTACCGGCTGGTTGCCTTTGACCTGCGCGGCCACGGCATGTCTGAGGCACCACGCGAGCAGGCGGCTTACACCGACAGCCGCCTGTGGGCGGAAGACGTCAACGCAGTCATCGAGAGTCTCTCACTCACTCAGCCGCTCCTCGTCGGCTGGTCGTATGCCGGTCTCGTGATCACGGACTATCTGCGGCGCTACGGAGATGGGTCGGTTGCGGGCGTTAATTTCGTAGGCGCGGCGGTCGTGCTTAATGAGCAGGCGCTCGGGCCGCTCATCGGTCCAGGATTCTTCGAGATTTTCGCCCGTGCGACCGGCGGCGATCTGGAAGAGAGCATCGACGCGATGCGCGAGTTTGTTGACCGCTGTTTTGCTGCAAAGCTCTCAAGAAAAGACTACGAGCGCACGCTGTGCTGGAACATGACGGTTCGTCCGGACGTCCGTGCGAGCCTGGCTGCGCGCGATCTCGACGCGTCTGATGTGCTGCGGGCGCTGAAGAAGCCCGTGCTGGTAACCCAGGGAATGCAGGACGAGACGGTGCTGCCCGCCATGGCCGAACTGATCCAGTCCTGCTGCCCGCACGCGACGGTGTCCTGGTACGAAGAATCGGCGCATGGTCCGTTTATCGAGCAGGCCGAGCGTTTCAATCAGGAACTGGATGAATTTGCCTCATTTGCAGCTGCCCGAGGCGCTGCCTGAAACCTGAAACGCCCCACGATTAAGTAAAGGAAGAGTTCAATGAAACTTGATGGACCACTGGTCTCTACGGCCTGGCTGGCAGAGCATCTGAACGCGCCGGAGATCCGGATCTTCGATACGACAATTTACCTGCGCCACCGCAGTGATGGTTTCGGCTATCTCCCTGAGAGCGGTCGCGCGGAGTGGGAGCAGGAGCACATCCCAGGCGCCGGCTTTCTGGATGTCGCCGGAGAGCTTTCTGATCCTGATGCCGGACTGCCGTTCATGATGCCACCGGCAGATGTATTTGCAGCGACGATGGCCGCCAGGGGCGTCGCTGACGATACAGCTGTCGTTCTCTACAACAAGGGTTTCCCGATGTGGTCCACGCGGGTGTGGTGGATGCTGCGCTCAATCGGCTTCGATAACGTCGCGGTACTTAACGGGGGATGGGAGAAATGGCAGCGTGAAAGTCGGCCGGTATCTGCCGAGCAGCCTGTGCATGCGCAGGGGAAACTCAGCGTCGCTTTCCGTCCGGAGATGTGGGTGAATAAATCCCGCATGCTCGAGGTTGTCGATGGCGACGGGACGGTCACGCTGAATGCGCTGTCCCCGGAGGTGTTCACTGGTGATAAGAATCAGTACGGACGCCCCGGCCACCTGCCGAATACACATAACGTTTTCTACGGCAGCCTGATCAACCCGGAAACAGGCGAGTTCCGCACGCCTGACGAGCTGGCGCCCATGTTTGCCGCAAGCGGTGCGCTCGAGGCAGACAGGGTCATCACCTACTGCGGCGGCGGGATCTCGGCGACGATGGACTGCCTGGCCCTGGTGCAGTGCGGCCAGGCCAATATCTCGGTCTACGACGGCTCCATGTCAGAGTGGGTGCGCGACGAAGAGCTGCCGCTCAAGCTCGGCGCAGCGCCGTAAACGACGCTGCGCCGGGCGGCCGCTCAGGATTTCTCCGGCCACACCTCGTTCAGGCTGCGCATGGCGCCCACGGCGTTAGGCCAGCCGGCGTAGTGCGCCGCATGGGTGGCCATTTCAACCAGCTTGTCACGCGGGATACCAAGCCGCTTCGCTGCCGCAAAATGAAAGCGCTGCTCTGGTTCGCGGGCGAGCGCCACCAGGATGGTGCAGGTCACGAGGGAGCGCTCCTGTAAGGACAGGGCGTCACCCTGCCAGACGTCGCCGAACAGGTGTTCCAGGGTGTAGTCGCGGAAACGTTCCGGGAACGCGTTGACCCCGTCCGGGTTGCCGCACAGCGCCTCAAGCAGCGCTCGACCTTTCTCTTTTTTCTCGTCGCTCATCGGGATGGTTCCTCCATCTCAGGTTGAAGAAGCTTCACGCACGCGTGAAGCAGGCCAGGTTCCGCCGTGCACGCTCAGGCGCAGCGGGCAAAGAATTCGAGCAGCGCATCGGCCAGTGCTTGCGGCTGCTCCTCCGGGATCCAGTGACCGGCACCTTCGATGACGCCACCGGTCACGTTGTCAGCCACCCGGCGGCAGCTCTCCAGTACTTCCGTTCCGCGACCCCAGCCATCGGTACCGCCGAGCGCGAGCACGGGCATCGGCAGTTTGCCGGCACGCAGAGCCAGGGTGTTCTGCTCAATGTCCCGGGGCAGGTTGCGGTAGTACTCGAACCCGGCGCGCAGTGCAGCAGGTTCCCGGTAGGTGCGCAGATACTCCGCAACGGCTTCGCCCGACACTGCATCAGGACTTGCGCCGTAGTTGCTATAGAACCAGCCCAGGTACAGCGCTTCGCGCCCGGCGATCAGTGCTTCCGGAAGGTCTACGGTGCGATGAAATGCATGATGCCAGCGGCGCCCGCCCTGGCTGATGTCGGCGGCACCGTCACCCGGAATAGCGACATCGATAACCGCCAGTCCACGCACCGCCTGGCGATGGGCTGCGGCAAGACTGAAGGCGACCGGGCCGCCCCAGTCGTGGCCGACCGCAATGAAGTGTGGCAGCTGTAGGTGCTCAGTCATCAGGCGCCAGATGTCTGCAGCCAGAGTATCGGTGTCATAGCCTGCAGCAGGGCGGGATGAGTCGCCGAGCCCTCTCAGATCCGGTGCGATAACCTGGTAATGCGGGCTGAGCAGCGGTATGACCAGGCGCCACTCAAACCAGCTCTGCGGCCAGCCGTGCAGTAGCACGACGGGCTCGCCAGCCCCAGCGCTCACGTAATGTAGGCGTACGCCCTCCAGTTCTGCGTGGGCATGGTCCAGCGGCGTGCATCCGCTGTCTGTTGTCACGCCAGCGAGACCTCGACGAGCGTCGAGTGCACGCTCGTGCTGTTGCCCATATCCGCGCACTGAGGAATATGCAGGTGGTTGACCGTGGCTGCGTCGGGCTCCAGGAGCGGCCAGCGTCCTTTGTAGGAGACCAGCGTGCCGGGCTGGACATCGGTGTCTATGGTGGCCACCAGGACCAGTTCGCCGCTGGCATTATGGAGGCGCAGCCTTGTGCCCTCCTGACACTCGAGATGCTCGGCGTCCGAGGGGCTCAGGTGTACGCTCGCAGGTCCGCTGCGCGCCGCGATGTTGTCGTCGTTTGCGTAGGAATCGTTCAGACGCCAGCGGGAAGCGGGCGTGAGGAGTCGGTAGTGTCCGTGCGGGGGCGGGGCGTCGGCCCAGGGCTGTGGCGCCGGCGGCAGCCCCATCTCCTGCGCCTGCTGAGACGCGATCTCGATGCGCCCGCTCGGGGTGTCAAAACAATGCGCGGACCAGGGGATGAAAATGTCCTCGGAGACGCTTGCGAAGCCGCGCCGCTGCAGTTCCGCGTAATCGAAACCGGGGTTCCACTGGCGCATAAGCGCATCAAGCAGCTCGCTGTCTGCAGCGAACAGGGCCGGTTCGCTGAGCTGCAGGGCGCCTGCCAGGCGGCGGAAAATTTCCGTGTTCGGCAAGGATTCGCCAAGCGGCTCTCGAATCTTGGTCTGGCTGCCCATGTGGAGATGGAAATAGCTGAACGTGAGGTCGTCAAACTCAAGAAAGCTCGCAGCCGGGAGCACGATATCCGCGTGGCGCACGCTGTCAGTCATGAACACATCGCTTGCCACGACGAACAGGTCCTCGCGGGCGAGGGCGCGACGCAGGCGATGCTGCGCCGGGGCGGAGGCCAGCGGGTTGGTGTTCCATATGAAAAACACCTGAAACTCATCACTGGCTTCGAGCCGCTCGGCAAGGTGCATGTGGCTCACGGCGGGCGGCGAGCTGCGAGCCAGATCGCCACCGCCGAGCCAATCCAGATCGAGTCCGGCGACTATCGGGGCGACGTTGAGATACGAAATACCCGCGCCGGGTTTGCCGAGGTTGCCGGTGAGTGCAGGCAGCAGCCCCACCGCGCGCATGATGTTGCCGCCGGTTTTCTGCCGCTGCAGTCCCTGGCCGCACCAGAGCAGCGCCGGGCCGGAACCGTACCAGGCGGCGGCCCGTTCAATGTCTCCAGCAGGGATCCCGGTCTGACGTTCACCCCAGGCGGGATCGGCAGACGCGATAGCGCTGGCGACCTGCTCGAAACCGACCGTGTGGTCGGCGATAAAGGCGCGATCAAATTTCCCGTCACGCTGCAGGCAGTGCAGCAGGCTGAAAGCCAGCGCGGCGTCGCTGCCCGGCCGCGGCTGTAGATGAAGCGTCGCGCGGCGGGCGGTCTCGGTCTTGATCGGATCAACCACAATCACTGGACCCGGCGCCTCGCCCAGCCAGTGCTCGTGCGCATGTGGTGCAGAGTGAGATGGGTTCGCGCCCCACACCAGTACGCAGGCAGTGTCTTTGATAGTGCGCGGGTCGAACCCCACCACCGAGCTGCCGAACATAAGTGTCCAGGCGGTATGGCCTGCGGCATTGCAGATCGTATCCGGGTCGACCTCGGTGCAGCCGAGATGCCGGAACAGCCGATTGGGAAAGAGATAGGCAAGGAGAGCCAGGGTGCCGGAGTAGTGCGTGTGCAGAATGGACTGCGCGCCATGCGTGTTACACGCTGTCGTCATACGGTCGGCCACGGTATTGAGCGCCTCGTCCCAGGAGATCTGCGTGAAGGCGCCGCTGCCGCGCGGCCCACTGCGTTTCAGTGGGTGCAGGAGTCGTGCCGATGGCTCCTGCCAGACGCCGTTGTAGGCCAGGGCACACTTGCTGCACAGTTTTCCGCGGCTGACTGGATGATCAGGATCGCCCAGGACGCGGAAGCGGCCGCCATCGCGCGGTTCGACGAGCATGCCGCAGCCGTCATAGCAGTCGCGCGGACAGTTGGTTTTGATTGGGGTCATGCTGTAGGTTCCTGACGCGGCGGGTCGCGGCATCAGAACACAGGGCCGAACGTGGCGGCAATGACCGCTCGGCCGGCTGTGGACCCTGTCTTAATTTGTTCATCCCCGGCAGATGGAAACACGCTCATGGAAGTTGTGCCGTTCACGATCGACGTTCCGGAGAGCGACCTCACAGATCTGCGTGAGCGTCTGATGCGGGCGCGTTTCCCTGTAACTCTCGCGGAGGACGACTGGAGTTACGGAACCAGCGCCGCTTTCATGCGCGAGCTCCGCGACTACTGGCTGGAAGAGTACGACTGGCGTCGCGAGGAGGCGCGTTTGAACGCGCTGATGCCGCAGTTCATCGCGGAGGTGGACGGACGTCGGATCCATTTCGTGCACGCCAGAGCCGAAACGGCCGATGCGCTGACCCTGGTTATGACCCACGGCTGGCCGGGTTCGATAGCTGAGTTCCACAAGGTCGTGGAGCCGCTGACCTGCCCGCAGCGTTACGGCGGCGATCCGGCAGACGCTTTTGATGTCCTATGTCCGTCGATGACAGGGTATGGCTGGTCTGAACCGTGGCCGGAAAGTGGCTGCGACGCACGCATGGTTGCCGAGCGGCAGGTCAAGCTGCTGCATGGATTGGGGATAGAGCGGTATGCAGTGCAGGGGGGGGATTGGGGCGGCGTGGTCAGCCCCTACATGGCGATGCTGGACCCTGAGAGGGTGGTGGGTGTCCATCTCAATATGTGCTCTACCCGTTCAACTGATGACCCTGACGAGGCTCGGGCACAGGGCGTCATGCCGGGGCGGACCTGCATCAGCGTTGAGTACTATCGCGAGCAGCGCGGTTACGCGGTGATTCAGAGCCTGAAGCCGGATCAGCTGGCCTACGCGCTGAATGATTCACCGCTCGGTCTAGCCGCCTGGATCGTGCAGTGTTTCTATCTCTGGGGAGACCTGTCTGATGGTCGGGTTGAATCCCGCTTCAGCAAAGACGAACTGCTGACCAACATCATGATTTACTGGGTGACAGGTTCGATCGGTTCCGCTATCCGACTCTACCGGGAGTCTCTGCGCGCAGGGACTTTTGGGCCGCCGGTCGGATACGTGGCGGCACCGACCGGTGTTGCCTTGTTCAAGGATATTCCCCGTCCCAAACGCGCCTGGGCCGAAGCGGCTTATAACATTCAGCGCTGGAGTCTGATGCCTGAGGGGGGGCACTTCGCTGCGCTGGAGGCCCCTGGCCTCCTGGTGGATGATATCCGGGCGTTTTTCCGCCCGCTGCGTTGAGCCCGATGGGTCAGGCTGTCCGGTCCGTGACAGCGCGGTGGAAAAAGGCCAGCGCCGGCTCGTTGGTGCCGAAGGTGATATGCGGCTGTGCTCCTGAGTGGAAACCGTTCTGGATCCCTTCGCCGACCGGGAAGTCCTCGTCTTCGACCACGCCGACCACCAGGTCAAAGTTTTTGTCCCAGTGCGCACGCGCGCGCTCAGTCTCTGTCGGATCAGGGGTGTAGAGCGAGAGTTCGACAGCAGACTCATCGGGCGTCCTCCCGGGGAAGATCTGCCAGAGTTCAATGTGATCAAGCTGCCACACGAGCACGGTGTTCGGGAACAGCACGTAGATGGCGACGATATGCGGCAGCAGGTTCCAGTCGCCCTTGTCGAGTCCCTTGATCTGTTCAATGGTGCGTCGCGCGGAGACGATACGGAAATGCTCTCCCCAGCTGTCGAAGGTGGTGAGGTTGTCGTAGAAGATGCTGCAGATAGAGTTCTTGTGCAGCACGCAGAAGTGATAGGACTCAAGAAAAGTGTCGAGGAGCAGCTTCCAGTTCATGCGTCGCCTGAGCACAGTGGAGCGATACAGATGAAAGTCTTTCAATGCGTAGGCGCCGAGCTCCACCTGCGCCCCCGCGAGGTGCCGGTCGAGGTCGAAGTCCGCACCGGGTGATGGACGCACCCAGAGCATCCCGTCCCGCTCGACAGCGGGCAGTGCGACCAGGCTGCTGTTCGCCCTGGGAACAGACTCAAACGCGTATTCCTCCGGGCGTGCGACCAGGTTCCCGTCGAGGCCGAAGGTCCAGGCGTGGTAAGGGCAGACGAAATTCCGCTGCCGTCCGCAGCCGTCCGCCACCCTCGCGCCGCGATGCCGGCAGACGTTGAGAAAAGCGCGGAATCTGCCGTCAGCAGCGCGGGTCAACAGGATTGGCTGGCCACTGAGATCGTGGGTGCTGAAGGTGTTGGGGCCGGGGAGCAGACCGCTCAGGCCGACGCAGAGCGGCAACGGGCGGAACAGGCTGTGCTCCTCGCGCGCTGCGAACTCATCACTGATGTATTCCTCCACGGACTGCAGATAAGGCCGTTCCATCGCCGCCGTCGCGCCCGAGGCGATGTAGTCAAGGAGGCGCTCTCCAAGCAGCACTTGTTCAGCGTGAAGCATGTTGGTGCTCCGGGTCGGTATGACGGCGCAGTATAGCCAAGCGCAGCAGCCGAGTTACCAGCCAGTGTTGAGGGAGGTCAGCAGGCGGCGCAGGAGGTTGATGCTGTAGCCGATCAGCGGCAGAACAGCGGGGAGGAGCCAGTAACTCAGGGTGCCATGCTGTGTCTCGTAGCTTAACGACATCCTCACCAGGACGATGAAAAACACGAGGTAGAGCGCCGTCATAGTCAGTCTCGCGGCCCATCTTCGCCGTCGCACAAGCCCCAGTGCGATAACGATCAGTCCGCCGAATAAAAGGAGATCGAAGCCATACTGCCACCCCGCAGGATACGCGTCGCGATGGCGGATGGTTGCGTACAGGCCGTAGATGCCCGGGATACAGGCCATCGCGGCGAAGCTCCCGATGACCATCAGCTGAAGGCGCGGCGACAGGGGACGCGGAGCGGGCTGCTGCGCGCGGGCGCGGCGGGTTCCTAATCTCAGTAGCCGCATCGTAAGCCGGGTGTGCGGGAGCTTAGTGGCTCACGTCCGGGTGCGGCGCCCCGAGCACGGGGATTCCCAGGCAAATTCGCCGGCGGCGGGCTTTGCCCCACGCACAGTTCTTGTCCTGTTGGATTTCCCGGATACATCTCGAACGCAAAAAATCGTCTAATTCAATGAAGTTAATGAAAAATATTTTGATTAAAGCTGTTTCTCATGTCCTGCGGCCGCTTCTGTAAAGCGACCCGGCTTCTGAATTCGAGGCTCCCGTTTGCTGTTGAAGAGCGTAGACGCGACGGGCGGTGGTCGCTCTCAACGCCCTGGATCAAGGCCATGTCCTTGGCGCGGCGCTGAGGCTTGTCAGGCGAGACGTTACACTAACGCTGTATAGGCGCGGGCAACCTTATGAACAGATATGCCATTTACTCGGTGATGATGGTCCTCTTCATTCCGTTGGGGAGCGTGGCGCAACAGTCCGACATTGACGTCTGGGAAACCTTATTGCGCCCCCAGCATTTTCCGGAACGGGAGATCGCCGAAGGCACCTCGGTCATTGAGCTCCGGATCCCGCTCCGTGCGGAGGATTCCGGCGTGGTGCCGGTCAGCATTCACGCCAAGATCCCACAGACTCCAGAGCGCTACATCAAGGCGCTGTACGTGTTTGTCGACAGAAATCCGAAACCTCTGGCGGGACGGTTTGACCTGACGCCGGCGATGGGCAAGGCAGATCTGGCGATGCGCCTGCGCATCAATCAGTTCACGCATGTGCGTGCGGTCGCCGAGATGAACGATGGGTCGCTCTTTATGCATTCAGGCTACACGCGGGCCAGCGGTGGCTGCTCTGAGCCGCCCCCTTTCCTCAAACTCAAGGAAGCCCGTGAGCGGATCGGCGAAATGCGTTTTCGCAGTCGGCCAAGCGAGGACAATTCAGAGGTGTCGCTGGCGCACCTGCTGATCAGTCACCCTAATGTCACAGGTCTTCAGCTCGACCAGCGCACGCGTGCTTACATTCCCGCGGAGTATGTGACGAAGGTGGTGGTCAGCTTCAACGGGGAACACGTGATGACCGCCGAGACGGATATCTCGATCAGCGAAGATCCCAGCTTCCGCTTCTTTTTCCAGCCGCGTGCGGGCGGCACGCTGACCGCGCAGATGACTGATTCTAAGGGGCGTGAGGTGACGCACAGCTTTGAGGTAGAGCCTACGCTCGCCGAGTTATCTGACTGAGTGCAACGGTGGGTCGTGCTGAGGGCGTCCGCGCCGCGGTTCCGGTCCCGCACGCCTTTCAGCGTCTGGCTGGGCTGTCGTTAGCCTGCTGCGGTCTGGACGCGTTGGTGCTCGGGCAGGGGCTGGTTTCGGTTGGTCTCCTGATATTGGGCCTGGTCGCGGTCCTTCCCCATGCTCTGCTGCTCGGACATCTCGGACGTCCGGCACAGCACAGCTGGCGACTGATGCTATCCATGTTTGGCGGCGCTGCTGCCAGCCTCGTTCTGATCGCACTGAACAACGCCCTTGCGCGTGAACGTGGAGCGGAACTGGTCACCGCGGTTGAGATGTTTCGCTCGATGCAGGGCCGTTATCCGGTCACCCTGCAGGAATTGGTGCCGACGCAGCTCGATGCGGTGCCGCGCGCTAAGTTGCAGTTTATCTACGCTTCGTTTGACTATCGGATGAGCGGCGACAGGTGGAATATCAGCTACACCACAGTGCCGCCTTACGGCACTGTGAATTTCGACTCAGGCACCCGTGAGTGGGTTGAACGGCCCTGATGCGCGCCTGGGAATCAAGGTTCAGTACAGCTCGTTTTTGTAATTGTCTTCGATGAGCGCATCCACTTCGCTGACCACCGCGGGTTCCGGCTGCGCGCCCTCAGTAGCGGTCTGCTCCAGGATCATGCGGCCGATCGAAGGTAAGGCCGATCGGTCCTGACGCGCATCGCTGTCCCACAGGCTGGAGCGGCGTATGGCTTTCGCGCAATGCAGGTAGGCTTCGCGGACGCTCACTTTTATGCCGAGTGCAGGCGTTCTGCCGCGGACGGTGGCGCGCTCAAGCAGCGTTGGTTCACGCACCACGCTGGCATGTCCGTTGACGCGCAGGCAATCGTCAAATCCCGGTACCAGAAACAACAGGCCAACCTCCGGGTTAACCGTGATGTTGCTGAGCGAATCCGCCCGTTTGTTCCCGGGGCGTTCGGGAATGAACAGAGTGTGGTCATCGAGGATCTGCACGAAACCCGGCTGGTCTCCGCGTGGCGAGACGTCTGCGTGCCCTTCAGCATCCGATGTGCCGAGGCACAGGAAAGGCGAACGGACGATGAACTCCCGGCAGTACTGGTCGAGATGGTCGATCGCTTTCGCGACAGCCAGTCCTGCGGGTTCACCCATGAACTCGCGGAGCTCGGTTGTCGTGTGAATGGCGGCGTCGGTAGTCATCGCGCAGGCCCTCCCCAGGGGGTGATTCAAGGGGGCGCAGTATAACGGTCCGGAAAGGCAGATTTGAGGGTCTGCGGCCCGTGTCCCTGCCACCGGAGTTCCGTTGTTCAGCAGACTGGGGGCGATATAATCCCGGCGCCTTCAAGCGTTGTGGACCTGCTCGCGCCGCGGCCTTCCAGCCCGTTAAGCGTGAGCGTCGAGCGTGCCGCAATCTTCTGCCAGACGTCTGCACGTGCAGATATAGCGACAGCACTGCAAGGGAGAAACACGATGATCATCGCGGTACCGCGCGAAATCTACCCAGGTGAATGCCGTGTGGCGACGACGCCGGATGTCGTGCGCCAGCTGCTCAAACTCGGATTCGAAGTGCGGGTCGAGCAGGGTGCAGGTGTGGCGGCCAGCTTTTCCGACCAGGCGTATACGGAGGCCGGCGCTACGGTAATGACGGATACGCGGTCACTGTGGGGTGATGCGGACATCGTGCTGAAAGTGCGCGCGCCGGGGCACCACGAGACGCTGGGCGTGGACGAAGTCGAGCTGCTCAAGCCCGGTCAGACGCTTGTCTCCTTTATCTGGCCTGCGCAGAACGAGGACCTCATGCAACGGCTTGCAGCGACAGGGGCCAGCGTTCTCGCGATGGACAGCGTGCCGCGGATCTCCCGTGCACAGAAGATGGACGCGCTGTCATCGATGGCGAACATCGGCGGTTACCGCGCGATCATCGAGGCTGCCACCCAATTCGGGCGTTTCTTTACCGGACAGATCACCGCAGCCGGCAAAGTGCCGCCCGCCAAGGTGCTGATTATCGGCGCGGGTGTGGCCGGGCTTGCGGCCATCGGTACGGCAAAGAGCCTGGGCGCGATTGTCCGCGCGTTTGATACGCGACCGGAAGTCAAAGAGCAGGTGCAGAGCATGGACGCCGAGTTCCTCGAGCTTGAATTCGAGGAAGAGGGCGCCGGCCAGGGCGGCTATGCCAAGGTCATGAGCGAAGAGTTCATCAAGGCTGAAATGGCACTATTTGCCGAGCAGGCACGTGAAGTCGACATCATCGTCACCACCGCGCTGATCCCGGGTAAGCCGGCGCCAAAATTGATTACGGCCGAAATGGTCTCCTCGATGGCGGACGGCAGTGTCGTGGTCGACCTGGCCGCAGAGCAGGGCGGCAACTGCGAGCTGACCGTGCCTGGCGAGGTGACTCGGGCCCACGGCGTGACGATCATCGGCTACACCGATCTCCCCAGCCGGCTGCCTACCCAGTCGAGCCAGCTTTACGCAACGAATCTGCGTCACCTGCTGACGGACATGACGCCGGAGAAAGACGGGCAGCTGGTCATCAACATGGAGGATGAAGCGATCCGTGGCGCCACCGTTATCGAAGCGGGCAACATTACCTGGCCACCGCCCGCGCCAACGCTGTCAGCAGCTCCAGCGGCGCCGACGGCCAGACCGGCGCCGGAGGTGACAGCGAAGGAGACCCCCAGACGCCCCTGGCTGGCGCCTGCATTGCTCGCGCTCGGTGCGTACTGCCTGTGGTCCCTGGGCAGCGTGGCGCCCGCGGAATTCATGTCCCATTTCACCGTTTTCGTTCTGTCCTGCTTCGTGGGGTACCAGGTGATCTGGAACGTGACGCCGGCACTGCATACCCCGCTGATGAGTGTCACCAACGCGATTAGCGGGATTATCGTGATCGGCGCGCTGCTGCAGATTTCGTCTTCGTCCGTTCTGGTGATGCTGCTGGCCGCGCTTGCGGTGCTGATAGCCACCATCAATATTGCCGGCGGATTTCTCGTCACGCAGCGCATGCTGCGCATGTTTCGTAAGTAGGGGCGCGCGTCATGGGAACCGGAATCGTTACAGCCAGCTATATCACTGCCGCCATCCTTTTCATCCTCAGTCTCGGGGGGTTGAGTAACCCTGAAACTGCGCGGCGCGGGAACGCCTACGGTGTTGCCGGCATGCTGATAGCCGTCATAGCAACTGTCGCCAGCGAACAGGTCTCGAATTACGTCGCCATCGTGCTGGTCATGCTGGTTGGCGGCGGCCTTGGCGTGGTGGCAGCTCTGCGCGTGCAGATGACAGAGATGCCGGAACTGGTTGCGATCCTTCAC
>Ga0181594_10002103_pt1 | contig 18455 bp, 18 predicted proteins | sample 071ome_18_FD_145603 | JGI IMG/M metagenome (GOLD analysis project Ga0181594, IMG submission 145603) | Coastal salt marsh microbial communities from the Groves Creek Marsh, Skidaway Island, Georgia - 071413BT metaG (spades assembly) | ecosystem: Environmental > Aquatic > Marine > Intertidal zone... | reverse complement strand
TGGTCGAAAAGCGCTGACTACAGGCGATTGCATCACTCCTCAACTGGCGTAAGCTGGCGGAAAAACGGGAGGATGCATGACCTTTTTTTCATCCGGCAAGGGCTGGCTGGCCCTGATAGCTGCCGCCTGGCTGCCCCTGGCGCAGGCACCCGCTCTTGCGCAGGGCAATTCCCCTGCGCGCGAAGTGCTGGAGCAGGCTGCCGAAGCGATGGGCGGGCGCGAACGCCTGGAGGCGCTGGACAACGTCGTGCTCACCGGCTTCGGCCAGCGGGTCTACCACAATGGCGGCGGCCTGATCACAGGTGAGCGCATGGCTCCGCCCAAATGGCAATCCGTCACAGATGCGCAGCGGACCTTCGACCTCAAGGCGGAACGCGCGCTCAACCAGGAACGGCGCGCCTACCAATTCCCCTTTGCCGGACTGTTCGGGCTCAATTTCGTCCGCAATTCCGCTGAGCAGCGCGGCGAGCAATTGCTCGACCACCCCTTGCCTGCCCTGCTCGAGGCGCTGGATGCGGAGACGCAGCTTGGCGCGGTGTCCACAGAGGATGGCGTCATCGTGGTGCAGTTCACGCCGCAGGGTTCCGCGGCCCCGGCGTGGCTGGGGATCGACCCGCGCACGCACCTGCCGGTGTTCTCGCGCTGGATCCAGGGTGATGTGAACCTGGGTGACCTTACCGTAACCGCATGGTTCACCGGCTATGCGCCGTTCGACGGCGTACAATTGCCGATGGGACTGATGAACCAGCTGGACTGGCGCGATGTCGTGACCTTGATGTTCCAGGTCGATTCTTATCGCGTGAATGTGCCGCAAGCCCAGCTGCCCGTCTTCCCTCAACCAGCTCCAGCACCAGATCGCGCAGCTGCGGCCAGCGCCACGGTGACGCAGGTTGCCGATGGCGTTTGGGACGTTCGCGTGGGCACATCAGGCGGCGCGGTGGTCGAATTTGCAGACCGGCTCGTGATGTTCGAGGCCTATGGCGGCGAGGCACAGACGCTGGCCCGCATCGATGCAGCCAATGCGCTGGTGCCCGGCAAGCGCGTGGAAGCGGTAATCGTCAGCCACCACCACTTTGACCATACCGGCGGGATCAGGGCTGCGGTTTCCCGCGGGCTGGAGGTTATCTCCCACCGCAACAACGAAAGCATCATCCGCGAAGAGGTGACGCGCCCTGCCTTGCATTTCCCGGATGCGCTGGCGCGCAATCCGCACGATCTTGTCTTCACCCCGGTGGACGAGGAACTGGTGCTGGAGGACACCACGCGCCGGCTCGAAATCTATCGCGTGGTGCAACACTCCCACATGCCCAACGCGATCTTCGCTTACCTGCCCGAAGAACGGATCACGATGGAAGGCGATCTGGGTGACGAGGCGTGGAACTTCCACTGGTGGGCTGGCGCGCTGGCTGCGAATATCGCGCATTACGGGATCGCGCCCGAAACCAATATCGCGGTGCATTCCAGCGGCCCCCTCTCGATTGCAGAGACACTGGCCAACAATCAGCGACAGGCCGAAGCGGCGCAGGCCTACTGCGAGGAGACCGAGGCAGGCGGGCGCTATGTGTTCGGTTGTCCGGTGCAGTATGACAGCACGGGGCCGCTGGCGATCGAGCCGCGATAAACCGACACGCTGCAAAGCAAGACGGGCGGCGCACCGCAAAGGTACGCCGCCCGCTTGTCTCACCCGAAGGTGAAGAGATTTAGCTCAGGTGCTTGGACACCGCAGCGGTCATCTTGAACATGGAGATCTGGTCATTGCCGATCACGGCACCCAGCTTGGCGTCGGGGTTGATCTGGCGCTTGTCCTTGGAATCCTGCAGGTTGTTGGCCTTGATGTATTCCCACACCTTGGAGGTAACCTGTGCGCGGGTCATCGGGCCCTTGCCAACCACGTTCTCGAGCTCACCCGAAAGAGTCACCGGCTTGTTCAGCGCGTTGTTCTTTGCAGCCATTATACTTTCCTTCCCTTACAAAAATTGCCGGAGCCGAGCTGATCAGCTCAGTCCTCGTCCTCGGCGTCCAAATCCAAATCATAGTCGCCGCCCTCTTCGCGGGCGTAAGTCCCGGTCAGCAGCGATACGGCTGTCACATGGCCTTTCATGGCCTCCACCAGGTCTTCCCGGCTTGCCCCCGGCATCAGCGTAAGGGGCAGGTCAAGCGCGAAAAGCTGGAATACGTAATCATGCGGCTGTGCGCCGGTCGGCGGATCGGGCAGCAGCCATTCGGAATTGCCGAAGCTGTTCTTGCCCACGCGCAGCGGCACTTCGCCTTCAAGGATCTGCCCCTTCTGGCCGGGCATGCCCCAAACCAGCCAATGGCAGAATGGCAAATCGCCGGGAGCGTGGGGATCTTCCACCACCAGCACCACTTCCATCGACCCAGGCGGAGGCGCAGTCCATTCCAGCGGCGGTGCGACGGAATCGTCCTCGTCCGCGGTAAAGCTGGGATCGAGTTCGCCGCCATCGCGGAACGCGGCCGAGGTAAGCGCGAAGCCGCCCTTACCGAGCAATTTCTCGTCCGCAAGCTGTGCGACTGCCAGCCCGGCATGGCCGGGACCGGGGTTGTGCAAGGCCTTGCCCAGCCAATCGGGCACGGATCGAGACATGGTTCCTCCTGGCACGTCCCGTAAGCGGGATCTGTGCGGTTTTTGCCCCTTAACGGGGGCGAGTCACCCCCGATGTGCCTCCCCTGAGGCCCCTTGGCAAGGGCAGTACGCCCTACAACTGTCGATCAATTGTGAATGAGTGCGCTTTTTCAAACCTGTAAGCCCGCAATTGCCCTTGCGGCACCCTTGGGTGGCCTATACCGTCACGACTGAAACTTTTCCTCTTCGCCCACACGGAAGTCGCAGTTCCATGAAATCATCGCGTATCGCCTTGTCGCTCGCCTGTGCCGCGATGGTTGCATCGTGCGGGGGCAGTTCGGGCGGCGGCGCCACCGGCAACGTGCCCACGCCTACGCCGACGGTCAGTCCTACGCCCACACCCACACCCACAACAGCGCAATGCTCGCTTTCCTCGCGGCAGGCATGGACGCTGGCGCAGTTGCAGGAATGGTATCTCTTCCCCACCCTGCTCAATACCGGGATCAACGCGTCGAACTTCGCCACCGTGCAGGATTACATCGATGCGCTGGTGGCGCCTGCCCGGTCGCAATCGAAAGACCGCTTCTTCACTTACATCACCTCGATTGCAGAGGAGAACGCCTTTTTCCAGCAAGGCGTCAGTGCAGGTTTCGGCATCCGACTGGGATATGACACCGCAGCGCGCCGTGTATTCGTGATCGAAGCCTTCGAAGGTGCGCCCGCTTTGGGCCAGAACCTTGATCGCGGCGCCGAACTGCTTGCCATCGGAACCAGCGAGGCGACCTTGCAAACGGTCAATTCGCTGATGGCGTCGCAGGGACCGCAGGGCGTAATCAATGCGCTGGGTCCGGACACCGCGGGCACCACCCGCGTGATCCGCTTCCGCGATGCCAGCGGGATCGAGCGGACCGCCAGCTTCTCGAAAACCGAATATGCGCTGGACCCGGTTTCGGACCGCTATGGCACGAAGATCATCAACGATGGCGGCAAGCAGGTGGGCTATATCAACCTGCGCACCTTCATTGACACCGCCGCGCCGGACCTGATGGACGCTTTTGCAGATTTCAAGGCTGCGGGCGTCACCGAGCTGGTGATTGACCTACGCTACAACGGCGGCGGGCTGATCTCGATCGCAGAGCTGATGGGTGACCTGATGGGCGAAGGCCGCGCGGGGCAGGTGTTTGACCGGATCACCTATCGCGATTCCAAGTCGCAGTTCAATTCCGAATACCTCTTCGATCCCGGCCCACCCTCGATCCAGCCGACCAAGATCGCCTTCATCGCCACCGGCGGCACGGCCTCTGCCAGCGAGATGGTGATCAACGGTATGCAGCCTTACCTGCCCAACACCGCCCTCGCGCTGATTGGCGAGAACACATTCGGCAAGCCGGTGGGCCAGATCGCGCTGGACCAGTCCGCTTGTGACGACCGCCTGCGCGTGATCGCCATCGCGGTGGAGAATGCAGCAGGCAATGCCGACTATTTCACCGGCCTTGCGGACACGGTGCCCAACACCTGCCGCGCACAGGACGACATTACCGCGCAGCTTGGCGATCCGAACGAGGCGATGATCTCGGTCGCGCTCGATTTCCTCGAAGGCGGCGCGGCGGCCTGCACGCCGATTACCGGCGGGCCTGCCACCACGCAAAGGCTGAGGGATCGCGATTTCCTGCGCCCTGCACGTCCTGACACGCGCCAGCGCAACGTGCCGGGTATCTTCTGATCGCCGTGGCACCGAAACTGGTGCTGACCGGCTTCGGCCACTTTCCCGGCGTGCCGGACAATCCGACGCAGGCGATTGTCGAAGCGTTCCGCAAGGACCCAAATGGCCTGGCGCAGCCGCACAAACTGGCGCTGCTCGACGTGGCTTATCGCTCCGCCGGATCGATGGTGGATGCGCTGCTTGATCCTGCGCCTGATGCGCTCGTGCTCACCGGCTATTCCAACCGCGCAACCATGGTCACGCTGGAAGCCCGGGCGACCGATTACTGCGCGCCCGACCAGCCGGACATCTGCGGCACCATCCCGCCCCTGAAGTCCGATCCCGCTCCCCCGCTGACGACCAGCGCCCCGCTGGCGAGCCTCTCGACTGCCTTGAAGGAGGCGAGCATTGCGGCGGAGATATCTCAGGATGCCGGGGCCTATCTCTGCAACTACACATATCGCCACGCGCTGGAGCGGGTGAACGAACGCGCGCTCGATACCACGGTCCTGTTCGTGCATCTGCCTGCGCTGGAAGGCACCGAACTGGCGAAGGATGCAGCAGGCACGATCAGCATGGCTGACGCAAAGCGCGCGGTTTGCCTTATCGGCACAATGCTCACTAGCAAGGGCTGAGGCAGGGCCGCAGCTTCCCCCTGCCTATTCCCCGCCTGTCGCCGGTTGCCTGCTGGTCGATGCGCAGCCGTTGCGCTGCTCGTCACCCACCTGCAGCGTGGCGGTGAAGGGATAGACGTAGTCGCTCATCCCGTCCGAACATTCGCCCGGCGTAATCATCACATCGACAGCCAGGCCATCCAGTTCGCCGCTGAACGACAGCCCGCCGCGACCGGCAAAGCGCTCAACGGCGATGCGCTGGCCGCTCATGTGTTCGGGCGTGGTGTAGTTGAAGAACCCGCCCTTGATCTCGCCGCCCCAGAACGGCTCGGTGCCATTGAGCTTTATCGTCTCGCTCTCGACAATGCCGGCATAGGGCCGCTCGTCCTGCAGATTGCCGGGCAACTCTCCGTCAGGCTGTGAATTGCAGGCTGCAAGCAGCAGGGCGACGGCAGGGATCACGAGATAACGCATGCTTTCTCCATAGCGTGCCAGCAAGCGGCTTTGCCAGTCCCCTCGCAGCCGCTAGTGTCAGCCACGCTTTTGGATGGAGAGGCGCACCCGCATGATCGCCCAGTTGCTCGTCGCCACGCTGATGGTCCTGTGCACCGTGACGATCCACGGCGTGGGCCTGCTGTACCTTGCCCGGATGCTTAGCGAGGAACGAGAGGAGGAGCGCGAAGCCAACCTCTCCCCGCTGTCGATCCGCGGCATCAGCACCACCTTGGGCGTGGTGCTGGGCCTGTTCGCCCTGCATGGCGTGGAGATCTGGCTTTACGCCATCGTCTACACCGCGCTCCACGCCCTGCCGGACTTCCAGACCGCAGTCTATTTCTCGACCGTCACCTACAGCACGATCGGCTATGACGATGAAGGACTGGCCGTGGCCTGGCAGATGGTCGCCGCTGTCGAAGGGATGAAAGGCGTGCTACTGATGGGCTGGTCCACCGCCTTCTTCATTTCGCTGATGGGCAGGCTCCGGCGTTAATCCGGCGCGCCGCCCAGCAGCGATGCGTCAGCCACCTTGCCCAGCAGCCTGACCTGGCAGCGGTCAGACCCGCCAGCGAAGGTTGAGGGCACCAGCAGCGTCTCGGTATTGCCGGTGCAGATGGTCGTCCGGCTGTTGGTGTCGAACGCGATCTGTTGCGCGAAATCGAGATCGTTGCAGGCCCCGAAGACCTCGAACAGCCAGTCATCATTCGGGCCGGTGGACACGATCAGCCGTTCCTCGCCGTTTTGCCTGCACCACTCGATCTTTCACAGGCTCACCTCTATATTTACAATTTTCTAGATATTCGTGAAAACCTCTACCGGGGAAAGGTTCTCGACGAGATTGAGGGCCAATTGATCGAATGGCTAGAACCTCGAACCGAGGCGGCGACCATTATTCGTTCGCAGCAAACTCCCTACATATTGGAGCGCGACGCCTATAATTGGCAGGCCGACATTTCAAGCGCACATGAGGTAGATCGAGTGCCCGTAATGCAAACCATCGCCTCAAATGACATTGCTGAGGCACAGTTTGGCGCCGACCACCAACTGATCATCTTCCTTTCGTCTTTTACTTCCAGTGGCTCCTGGCGTTATTACACCATACGTTTTGTTTTGATACGCAAGTCAGATAACATTGTCTGGGAATATATTTATGGAGGTGAGCGCATGGTATTGTTGAGTGAAAGAGAACGATCAAAGTCACGTGCTCAAAATAATCATGGAGCTGGAAGAAGCAATGGCGGCAGACGGCATAATAATTGGCATGATTCCGGAGCCGGACACTGCAGGTCAATAAAACATCACGAGCAGGCCTGCTTTGGTCATTGGAATTCGAATTACAGTGACAGCTTAGAATTACGGGGACAGTTTACTCAACCCCCAAACTCTCAACCTTCTTGGCGGGGACACGCAATAGCATGTCCCCGAGCAATTAACCGCAACCCTCAATCATGCTCCCGATCGCCAGCACCCATGTACAGTTCGCGCCCGGTGTCCTCGTAGACCTTGCTCATATCCTCCATCCCCTTTTCCGCCTCGTCTGCGGCAACGAACTCGTCCGAGGACTGGTTCTGCAATTTCGCAAATTCGCGCACTTCCTGCGAAATCTGCATCGAGCAGAACTTCGGGCCGCACATGGAGCAGAAATGCGCGGTCTTGGCGCCTTCTGCGGGGAGGGTCTGGTCGTGATATTGTTCTGCCGTGTCGGGATCGAGTGACAGGTTGAACTGGTCGCGCCAGCGGAATTCGAAGCGGGCGCGGGACAGGGCGTCGTCGCGCACCTTGGCCGCCGGGTGGCCCTTGGCGAGGTCTGCTGCGTGGGCGGCCAGCTTGTAGGTGACCACGCCCACCTTCACATCGTCGCGATCGGGCAGGCCGAGGTGTTCCTTGGGCGTGACGTAGCAGAGCATCGCCGTGCCGTACCAGCCGATCTGCGCTGCGCCGATGCCGCTGGTGATGTGGTCATACCCCGGCGCGATATCGGTGACGAGCGGCCCAAGCGTGTAGAACGGAGCTTCGCCGCAGGCTTCCAGCTGCTTGTCCATGTTCTCCTTGATCTTGTGCATCGGCACGTGACCGGGGCCTTCGATCATCACCTGCACATCCTGTTCCCAGGCGCGCTTGGTGAGTTCGCCGAGGGTATAAAGCTCGGCAAACTGCGCCTCGTCATTGGCATCGGCGATGGAGCCGGGGCGCAGGCCATCGCCCAGCGAATAGGCAATGTCATAGGCCTTGCAGATCTCGGTGATCTCGTCGAAATGCTCGTAAAGGAAGCTCTCCTTGTGGTGGGAGAGGCACCATTTCGCCATGATGCTGCCACCGCGACTGACGATGCCCGTCACGCGCTTGGCGGCGAGCGGGACGTAGGCGAGGCGCACGCCGGCGTGGATGGTGAAATAGTCCACGCCCTGCTCTGCCTGTTCGATCAGCGTATCGCGGAAGACTTCCCAGGAGAGGTCCTCGGCAATGCCGCCGACCTTTTCCAGCGCCTGATAGATCGGCACGGTGCCGATGGGCACGGGGCTGTTGCGGATGATCCATTCGCGCGTGTCATGGATGTTGCGGCCGGTGGAAAGGTCCATCACCGTGTCCGCGCCCCAGCGGATGGACCAGACCATCTTGTCCACCTCGCTCGCTACGTCGGATGCCACGGCGGAGTTGCCGATATTGGCGTTGATCTTGACGAGGAAGTTGCGCCCGATCGCCATCGGCTCGCATTCCGGGTGGTTGACGTTGCTGGGGATGATCGCCCGGCCCCTCGCCACTTCATCGCGCACGAATTCCGGCGTCACGTAGTCAGGGATTTCGGCGCCCCAGTCCTGCCCGTCGCGCCTGTATTCGGCGAGGCGCGCACGGCCGAGGTTCTCGCGCTCCGCCACATATTCCATCTCGGGCGTGATGATGCCGCGGCGGGCGTAGTGCATCTGGCTGAGGTTCTTGCCCGGCCTGGCGCGCAGCACCGTTTTCGAGACATTGGGGAAGGCCGGCACGCCGCCCGAACGATCCGGGCCGAGCTGGCCGTTGTCTTCCGGCTTCACTTCGCGCGCGGCATATTCCTCCACGTCCCCGCGGGCGAGTTGCCACTCGCGCCGCAGCTGCGGCAGGCCGGCCTGGATGTCGATCTGCGCATCGGGATCGGTATAGGGGCCGGAGGTGTCATAGACCCGCACCGGCGGCTCGCCCGAAGAAGGCTCCAGCTCGATCTCGCGCATGGCCACGCCGAGCTTGCCGACATGCACCTTGCGGCTGCCCCGGATCGGCCCGGTGGTGACCCCGATTTCGAGCTTGCTGTTGATATCGGCCATGCTTTTTCTCTCCTCAGACGGGAGAGCGGACCTCTGGCTGACAGCCGCCCACTCCCTCCGCCGATATTAGTCGGTTCAGGTTCAACGGGTCGTGCGGAGCATACCCACACCTCTCAGCCAGAGCTGGCTCCCCGGGGATGAGTCGTGTGTAGGCGTTTTTGCGGCAGGCCGAAAGGGGGGATGGTTCGGTGTGGGAGCAAGTCCGGGTGGCAGGGCCGGGGACACGGTATTCCATGTCCCCTAAGAGCGAGAAACACCGACGGTGTATTTGGTGTATTTAGTAAAGTGTCACCGTAATTTCCATACTGCCACTTGCCGATGAACCTGCGCAGCGATGTGGGGATGGCCCCGTAGCCGGTCCGCCGTCGACTAGAAGCGCAGCATCGCCACGCAGACCAGCACGATCCCGATCCCTGCCGACAGCAGCGCCCGCACGCGGTTGCCCGCGCCCAGCAGGCTGGAGGCGAAGTGCAGGTAGGGCCTGCCCCAGCCCAGGATCACCACGCCTTCTATCACCATGCCGCCGCCGATCACGGTGATGACGACAGACAACCAGTCCGCCCAGTCGAGCGGGTTGACGAGGTAGATAACCGCGCCCAGCGAAAGCACCACGATGCCGGTCAGGAAGCGCAGCCCTTCCGCCTTCTCGAAATCGTCCAGCATCGCCGCCCAGCTGCCGGGCGATCGCAATTCGCCGATGGCAGCGCCAAGCGCGTAAAGCCCCATGAACAGCGCGATCCATGCGGTGATGTCATGTGTGTCAGCCATGATGTCCTCTCCTCCTTCTCCGCAAGCGATGGTGCCGCAGGTGATAGCGCCAGTCCAGCCATTGCCGACACCTGCCATGCAAGCCACAAGAGCCGCCGCATGACCCAGCTCTACCGCCTCGATGCCGATGCCGCCGCGATTGCGCGCACTTTCGATTGCCGGACGGGGAATGATCCTTGGGCGGGCGGCTATATCGCGCCGGGCAGTTTCGCGCCGATCATCACCGCCGGGCGCGAGTTCATCCCCGGGCCGAGGACGAGCCGCGGACCGCGCCGCCTGGTGCCGCGCATCTGGGGCGTGCCGCCGCCGCCAGCCGCGCATGATGCCACGCGCGGCATCACCAGCGTGCGCAACGTGGACAGTCCGTTCTGGATCGGCAACCTGCGCAACAGCGAGTTCCGCTGCCTTGTCCCTGCCACCAGCTTCATGGAATGGGGCGTGGGGATCGACGTGGAAGGGCGGCGCAACCAGCACCGCTTTGCCCATGCACAAGCGCCGGTCTTCGCTTTCGCCGGGGTGTGGAAAGACAGCGAGATCCCCACCTTTGCCATTGTCACCTGCCGTGCCAGCCCGCGCCTGCGGGCCATCGGGCGCGAGGCGATGCCGGTGATCCTGCCGATGGACCGCAAGGCGCAGGACACATGGCTGCACGCCGGCTGGGGCAAGGCGAGCGCACTGGTTGCGCCATTCGCTGATGAGAGCCTGCGGGAACTCCGCCCTGCCGACGGCTGATTTATCCCTTTGTAAACCCTGTTCGGGCAAGCCAGAGCAACGGTTTTGCCGTGAAGGCGCGCAGGGGAAGAAGCATGGGCGATTGGATCGCCAGTTGGGGAACATGGCTGCAGCAGCAGCTGGGAGCGATGGCCTTTGACATGGCGTCTCCCTTCTCGCGCATTGGCGTGGCCGCAATCCTTGTCGGCTGGATCATCGGGGCCTTTGCCTATCGCCATTATTTCGGGCGGGAGAATTTCTCCCTTCGCGGCTATCTGCGTTACGCCTTCCCGAAGCGGGTCTATGCCTCGCAGACATTCCTGACTGACGTGAAGCTGGTGTTGTTCACCTATATCGCCGCACCTTCGCGGCTGATCGCAAGGGCGCTGTCCACCGCCATGGTGGCATCCGTCATCTCGGTGGTGCTGGCAGGCGCATTTGGCCCGGTGGCGCAATCCGCCCCGACGGGCATCACGCTGGGCCTGCTGGGGCTGGGGCTGGCGCTGTTCCTGGCCTTCGATTTCGGCACTTACGTTACGCACCGCCTGTCGCACCAGCTTCCGGTGTTCTGGGCATTCCACCGGCTGCACCATTCGGCAGAGGAACTGAACCCGCTCACCCTGCTGCGCAAGCATCCGGTCTATACCGCGCTTGGCATGCTGATCGATTGCGTCACCGTGGCGCCGTTGCAGGGCGTGCTGCTCTACCTGTTCGGCGCAGAAGGCAGCGGTCTGGCGCTGGCTGCCGCCAATCCCTGCCATGCCCGAAGGCAGGCATTGATCTGGACCAGATCCTGACTATTAAGGTTGCAAACGTAACTGCAATTCAGGGTCGCATATGTAATGAAGCTTTTCCGTACTGCCCTCTTCGCCAGCGCGATGCTGGCGCCTGCCGCGCTGTGCGCGCGCCCGATGACGCCCGAGGACGTGGCGAAGATCGAATATACCGGCACCATTGCCGTTTCGCCTGACGGCACGCAGATCGCCTATACCACCTTCTCGCGTCCGGATGTTACCAGCGGCGAGGAAGACGGCGGCGGATCACAGCAGCTGTTCCTGGCCGAAGGGCCGATGAATGCCCGCGCCTATCTGCCTGACGATGTCAGCGCTTCGAGCATCGGCTTCACACCCGATGGCTCCATGATCACCTATCTCTGGGCGGATTCGGGCGAGAAGCTCGGCGTGTGGGGCGTGCCGGTCAACGGCGGCGCACCGCGCAAGATTGCCGGGCTCGATGACGCCAGCACCAGCGCCTATACCTTCGCGCCTTCGGGCGAGCGGGTGTACCTGCTGGCCGGTGCCGCGCCTGACGAGCAGCGCGAGGACGAGCTGGGCCTCGGCTTCGATGCCGTAGTCTATGAGGAAGAGCAGCGCTTCAACCGCCTGTTCGTGGCTGCCACCGGCACCGAGGAAGTGGACCCCGCTCCGCGCGAGATCGAAGTGCCCGGCCATGTCGATTCCATGCGGCTGGCACCTGATGGCACCTTCATGGTAGTCACCTCGGCTCCCACCACGCTGGTGGATGCCAGCCTGATTTCCCGCAAGCCCTACATCATGGACCTTGTCAGCGGAGAAACGCGCGTGGTCGATACCCCCGGCAAGATCGGCGATATCGAGATTTCGCCCGATGGCTCGCAGCTGTCGATGATCGCAGCGGTCGATGTGCATGACCCGGCAGCCACCACCCTGCATCTGGTGGACGTGGCCACCGCCATCTATCGCCCGCTCAATGAAGGGGCGGCGGAAGCGGCCACCAACGCCGAATGGATGGCAGACGGCCGTCTTGCGGTGCTGGTGGATATCGGCGCGCAGAGCGTGCTGCGATTCTATGATGCCAATGGCAACATGCAGCGCGATGTCGATCCTGACGGGCTGATCCTCACCTCCGTCGAACAGGGCGGCAACCGCCTTGCGGTGGAAGCAAACTCGCCCACCCATCCCAACGAGCTGTTCCTGTTTGACGGTTTCGGCTTCACCCGCTGGACCAATCACAACCCGTGGCTTTCCGAAATCGACTTCGGCACGCAGCGCACGGTGACCTACACCGCGCGTGACGGACAGGCCGTGGAAGGCATTTTGATCGAGCCGTTTGGCGGCATTCCCTTCGAACGCGCGCCGACGATCCTGAACGTCCACGGCGGGCCGGAATCGCACGATAGCAACGGCTGGGTCACCGGCTATGGCAGCCCGGGCCAGGTCGCGGCGGGCAAGGGCTATGCGGTATTTCTGCCCAATTATCGCGGCTCCACCGGCTATGGCGTGGCCTATGCTAAGCAGCATCAGGGCAATTATACCGATCCCGAATTCACCGATCTGGTGGACGCGAAATATGCGCTGGCCGAAATGGGCATCACCGATCCGGACCGCGTCGGCGTGACCGGCGGCTCCTATGGCGGCTATGCCACGGCATGGTCATCCACCTATTTCTCGGAGGAATTTGCAGCCGGCGTGATGTTCGTGGGCATTTCCAACCAGATCTCCAAGATGGGCACGGGCGATATTCCGTGGGAGATGTACAATGTGCACGCGATGGAATGGCCGTGGGACGACTGGCAGGATGCGCTGGAAGTCAGCCCAATCTATTATGCCGACCGAGCCGACACGCCGCTGCTGATCATGCATGGCGAGGAAGACACGCGCGTTTCGCCCACGCAGAGCACGGAGTTGTATCGCCACATCAAGATCCGCCGTCCGGACACGCCGCTGCGGCTGGTCTTCTATCCCGGCGAAGGCCACGGCAATGCCGGCGCGGCGGCGCGCTATGATTACAACCTGCGGATGATGGAATGGTTCGACACCTATCTGATGACGGGTGACCGCGATGCCCCCATGCCCGGCCCGCGCCCCGCGCTGAAGCTGGACGGCGATGAGGGCGAGGACTGATCGCTTGGCGGCGCAGGCCCGTGCTTGACGCGGGCCGCGCCTGCCTCGCTGCCTGCCCTACCCCGCCGCCTGCCAGGCGGCGACCGCATCAATCGGGTAAAGCAGCATCAGCACGTTCAGCGTCAGATTGTCGCGGATCACCGCCAGCGCCAGCAGTTCGAGGAACAGCGCCAGCGCCACGCTGGCCCATGCCGGCGAGCGCAGGGCGAGCAGGAAGCCCAGTGTCATCCAGCCGATATCGCTGGCCGAATTGACGATGGAATCGCCCGAATAGCCCCAGCTGATCGTCACCTCGCGATAGCGGTTGATGACCATGGGCGTGTTCTCGGCAATCTGCCACGCGCTTTCCACCAGCACGGCAATGGGCAAGGCCCAGCGCGATGGCTTGCCACCAAACAGGTTCCACTTGCGCCACAGCAGCCACGCCACGCCTGCCATGATCAGCCCGTGGGTGAAGTGGCTTGGGGCATACCAGTCAGTAATGTGCTGGCTGTTTTCGGACGATTCCACCACGCCGTGCCACAGTTTGATCGTGCCGCATTCGCACATTGGCGGGCGGTCCATCGCGAACAGCACCGCCACCGCCGCCCGGCGATAACCAGCGCGGCGATCCACGCCTTGCCATGCGGCCAGAGATTATGCCCCTGTTTCAAAACCTTCGCTCCCCCATCGGTAAGGCTTGTCTAATACAGCGAAGCGGTTAGCACTCCACATATGAAAAGAATCCGCATCATCGCATTGGCAGCGCTTGCTGCACTGGCAACCCCGCCCGCGCCCGCCCTTGCGCAACAGGCCGAGGCCGCCACGGCCGATCTCCACACGCAGCTTTACGAAATCATCGTCGGCGGCGTGGACCTTGAAGTGGCTGCAAGGCGCATCACCACCGATACAGTGGACCAGTTGCTGGCCAGCGATGCGCTGCTGGCGGAAGTTCAGTCCGAAGAGCCGGATTTCCGCAAGGACCTGATCACCACCTTCTATCCGCACATGATGACCATGACGCGCCGGATTCAGGCCGATTATCGCCCGCAATTCATCGCCATGCTGCAAAACCGGCTTACGGCGGGCGAGGCGGAAATGATGATCGATGTCTTCGGATCACGCGTGGGACGCAAGCTGATGGGCGGCATCTCGCGCAACATCAACAGCGAGCGGTCCATGGAAGAAGGCTGGGATGGCGGCGAGATTTCGCGGGAGGCGATCGAGGCCGACAACCGCGAAACCGCCCGCGTTTCCGTGTCCCAGCTTGATGAGCAGGACATGCTGGACCTTGCCGCCTTTGCCGAGCGTTATCCCACGCTGCTGCCCACCTTTCAGGCGCTGAGCCCCCACCTGCTCGATATCCGCGTGCGGATGGACAATGAACTGCCCACGCTGGAGGAAGACCGGTTGCTTTTTGACGATATCGTGAACCTCTACGCCCGCTACGGGATGGAACTCGAAAGCTGAGATTCAGGCAACCGCTGCCAGCCTTTTCACAACTCGCCTGACAGATGGAAAAGATCACCGCATGACGCTTCGCCGCACCCTATTTCACACCCTTGCCGGCCTTGCCGCCTTCACCCTCGCGCCGATGGCTGCGCAGGCGCAGGAAGATGCCGCAGTCCAGCAGGCGACAAGCGCGCACGAGCGGCTGTTTGCCACCATGGAAAACGGCCTCGACCGCGAAGAGATGCTGGTCATGACCACCGGTGTGGTGGCAACGCAGATCATCGCCACGCTGCCAGCAGACATGACCGCAGGCAAGCCGGACCTGCAGCAGCGACTGGCGCAGGCCTTGCTGCCCGCCATGCGCGCTTATAGCGGGCGCGTGACCGCCGAATACCGCCCGCGCATGATCGCCGCCATCGCGGAAGTCTTCACCGCAGACGAGGCTGACGTCCTGGCCGAATTCTATTCCTCCGACCTTGGCCGCCGGGCGCTTTCCGCCGCCAGCAGCAACCTGTCTGTCGATGCCATGACGGCTGACGGGATGGAGGACATGCGCGTTGAAGCCGCAAGCGTGGAGCGCGATATCGCGGAAACCGGGATGCGGGCCTTCGGCGCGATGTCGCAGGCAGACCGCGCGGAACTGATGCGCGTTACCCTGTCCAACCCGGCTTTCCTGAAGATGCCGCAAATGCAGCAGCGGATCGCCCAAGTGCGTGCCGAAATGGAGAGCGCCCCGCTCACGGCGGAAGAGACGGCGATGATCCAGCAAGCGGTCGCCAGCGTGCTGTTGCCGCAATAGCGGCCAGCGAAACCGCGCCTACGGGCATACAGCCTTGCGGCCATGATTGCGCCGTGCGCTCAATAGGGTAAGGCCTGTGCCCATGAGCGGGCGCACATGTGATATTGCCATTGTCGGCGGCGGCCTTTCGGGCGGCCTGGTTGCGCTGGCGCTGGCGCAGCAGCGGCCCGATGTCTCGCTGCGGCTGATCGAGGCCGGCGATGCGCCCGGCGGCAACCACCGCTGGAGCTGGTTTGACAGCGATCTGTCCGATGCCGGAAAGGCGCTGATCCACCCGATCCGCAAGACGGCGTGGGAGGACGGCAACCACGTGGCCTTCCCCGCCTATCGCCGCCAGTTGGCCACGCCCTACAACTCGATGGCTTCGCATGATTTCGCCGCAGCGCTGGCGCGCGAACTGCCCGATGGAGCGATCATGCTGCGCAGCCCCGCGGCACAGGTGCGCGCCGATGGCGTGACGCTGGAAAGCGGCGAGGAGGTGACCACACGCACGGTGATTGATGCACGCGGCGCGATCTCCACCCCGCATCTTTCGGGCGGCTGGCAGGTCTTCATGGGCCGCCACCTGCGGTGCGAGAGCCCGCATGGCATCGCCCGCCCGATCATCATGGATGCGCGCGTGGAACAGCTGGGCGGATATCGCTTCGTCTATATCCTGCCGCTGTCCGCGCATGAGCTCTTCGTGGAAGACACCTATTATCAGGATACGCCGGAGCTGGACCGCTCGGCCTTGTCCGGCAGGATTGATGCCTATTGCCGCGAGCATGGCTGTGATGGCGAAATCCTCGGCTTCGAAACTGGCGTGCTGCCGGTGATCACGGGCGGCGATGCTTCGCGCTATCTTGCATCGGTGCGCACCGAAGGCGTGGCACTGGTGGGCGCCCGCGGCCTCTTCACCCATCCGCTGACCAGCTACACCTTCCCCTTTGCGGTGGAAACGGCGCTGGCGATTGCCGAGGATGCAGACCTTCCGGGAGACCATCTGGCCGCCAAGATGGAAGCGCGCGCGCGCCGCCACTGGGCAGCGACCGGCTTCTATCGCCTGCTGGGCAACATGCTGTTCGGCGCAGCAAAACCGGACAAACGCGTGGGCGTGTTCCAGCGCTTCTACCATATGCCCGAACCGCTGATCGAACGCTTCTATGCGGGCCGGTCCACGCTGGCAGACAAGGCCCGCGTGCTGATCGGCAAGCCGCCCGTTCCCATTGCCAGTGCGCTGGGTGCCCTTGCCTCCTCGCGCCCTGCTCTCGAAAAATCTCCCCATGAAAGTGATGACAAATGAGTTCTGCTGAAGGCCGCAAGGCATGTGTGATCGGCGCCGGTTTCGGCGGCATGGCGCTGGCCATCCGCTTGCAGAGCGCAGGCATCGCCACCACCGTGATCGAAAGCCGCGACAAGCCCGGTGGCCGCGCATACTTCTGGCAGAAGGACGGCTTCACCTTCGATGCCGGTCCCACCGTGGTGACCGATCCCGCCTGCCTGCGCGAATTGTGGGAATTGTCCGGTCACGACATGGCCGAAGACGTGGAACTGATGCCCGTCATGCCGTTCTACCGCCTCAACTGGCCCGATGGCACCAACTTCGATTATTCGAACGATGAAGAGAGCCTGCGCAAGGGGATCAACAAGCTTGATCCCGCCGATGTGCAGGGTTACGAGGCGTTCCTCGACTATGCGGCGGGCGTGTACCAGGAAGGCTACGTCAAGCTGGGCACCGTGCCGTTCCTCGATTTCAAGAGCATGATCAAGGCCGCCCCGGCGCTGGCCAAGTACCAGGCATGGCGCAGCGTCTATTCGATGGTGTCGAAGTACATCCGCAACGAGAAGCTGCGCGAGGCATTGAGCTTCCACACCCTGCTTGTCGGCGGCAACCCGATGAAGACCAGCAGCATCTATGCCCTGATTCACAAGCTGGAAAAGGATGGGGGCGTGTGGTGGACGCGCGGCGGCACAAACCGCCTGATCGCCGGCATGGTGCGGCATTTCGAGCGGCTGGGCGGCACCATGCGACTGGGCGACGGCGTGGAGCGGGTGGAGACCGAGGGCAACCGAGCCACCGGCGTGCGCACCAAGTCTGGCTGGGCGGACACTTTCGATGCCGTGGCCAGCAATGCCGACATCATGCATTCCTATCGCGACCTGTTGAGCGGATCGCATCGCGGCAAGGCCTATGCAAAAAGCCTTTCGCGCAAGACCTTCTCGCCCTCGCTGTTCGTCGTGCATTTCGGCATCGAGGGAACTTGGCCGGGCATTCCGCACCACATGATCCTGTTCGGCCCGCGCTACAAAGGGCTGCTCGATGACATCTATTCCCACGGCGTGCTGCCGGAAGACTTCTCGATCTACCTGCACCACCCCACGGTGACCGATCCCGGCATGGCGCCCGAAGGCAAGAGCACGTTCTACGCCCTCGTCCCCGTGGCGCACCAGGGCAAGCTTTCGGTGGACTGGGACGTGGTCGGCCCGCAACTGGAAAAGCGCATCCTCGACGAGGTGGGCCGCCGCCTGATCCCCGACATCCATGACCGGATCGTGACCAGCTTCCACTATACGCCCAAGGACTTCAGCCAGGACTTGAACGCCCACCTCGGCAGCGCCTTCAGCCTCGAGCCGGTGCTGACGCAAAGCGCATGGTTCCGCGGCCATAACCGCGACGACGTGATCAGCAATTTCTACCTCACCGGCGCAGGCACCCACCCGGGCGCAGGCATCCCCGGCGTGGTCGGCAGTGCAAAAGCCACCGCCGGGCTTATGATTGGGGATTTGTCGCGCTAAGACGGTCAGCGATGACCAGTCCCATGAAACGCCTCGCCGTCTATTGCGGCTCTGCCTCTCCGCCTGACACGCGCTTTGTCGAACTTGCCCGCGATGTGGGCACGCTGCTAGCCCGGCGTGGGATCGGCGTGGTCTACGGCGGGGGCAAGGTGGGGCTGATGGGCGCGCTGGCCGATGGGGCGCTGGCCGCAGGGGGCGAGGTTATCGGTGTGATCCCGGATGCGCTGGAGGGCCACGAACTCTCGCACCGGGGCTGCACCGAATTGCACGTTGTGGAGACCATGCACCAGCGAAAGCAGGCCTTTACCGACCTGTCCGATGGCTTCGTCACCCTGCCCGGCGGCGTGGGCACGATGGACGAGCTGTGGGAGGCGGTCAGCTGGGCGCAATTG
>Ga0181594_10002102_pt1 | contig 18458 bp, 16 predicted proteins | sample 071ome_18_FD_145603 | JGI IMG/M metagenome (GOLD analysis project Ga0181594, IMG submission 145603) | Coastal salt marsh microbial communities from the Groves Creek Marsh, Skidaway Island, Georgia - 071413BT metaG (spades assembly) | ecosystem: Environmental > Aquatic > Marine > Intertidal zone... | reverse complement strand
CGACCCGATCGCCGGGCCGCGGTTCTTGGTCTTCAAGCTCGCGTCGGCGAACATCTTGGGCGGCTCGAATCTCGTCATCGGCCGCGGCCTCTTGGGCCCGGATTTCCTCCGACCGGTCGCGGCTCTCGATCAACGTATTGGGCGGACGATCCCCGCCGTCATCGGTCTCTTCGGGTTCGCGCACGGGACGATCGGTCTGCTGCGCCTGGACGCGGCGCGACACCGTCTCCCCCGGATTGGGGCCGACGAGAATGGTGGGGGCGACGTTGATGCCGCCAAAGCCGATCTGAACCATGACCCGTTAACCTTAACGTTATCCCCAGGCGCAGAAAAGGGCGCGTCAGCGATTGTTACTGTTAACCAATACATAGGGAGAAAGACGACGGCGCCAAGTCCCGTATTGGCGCATAAAACGTCCCAATTTCAGCACCGGTGTCCCAACGACGATCCTCCAGGAATCACCATTCCCTGCAAAATCAAAGGCTTAACAAGCTTGGCACGATGCTAGGTCGTTGGTATGGGGCTTGCTATTATAGAGGGCGTAAGGGCCGGCGGCTTGGGCCCTTGCGAGGTAACAGTCAGCCGCAAGTTACGGATCGATCCCCCAATACGTCCGTAATCCTAGGAAGAGGCGCATTGTCCCTGATGCGCCTCTTTCTTTTTTAAGGGGTCCCCAATCGCGACAACCGGTCTTGAACGACGCGGTGCGCTTCCGAACCGGCTTCCAAGAAGCTCAGCAAGGCGGTCCACAAACGTCGTGCCTCGTCGGGGTTCTCGCGTTCCGCTTCACCGAGGCCGACGAAATAAAGCGCTTCCGGGTTTTCGTTCTGGATCTCGAGCACACGCCGGTAAAGGTTGAAGGCCCGCGTCGAGAGCGGCGCGTCCGGCGCGGTTTGTTGCAGAACGGCCCGCGCGTAGAGCTGGAGCAATTCGGCATCCCGTGGAAACTGCGTGGTCGCGGTAGCAAACGCCTCTAGCGCTTTCTCCGGTTGGTTCAACACCTGATAGGACCGCGTCAGCCTGATCCATCCCTCGCGATCCGCCGGATCGTCTGCGAGCCGGGCAGCGAGCCCTGCCACCATGCCTTCGATCCGAGCTTGTTGTTCCTCCGAGTCGACAGACGCGGCGGGCGCGTCGTTGCGCGGTGGCGCCTGCGATGGTGACGCCGCGCCACGGCGCAATTGATCGGCCCGTGCCGCTGCTTCGGCGGCTTTGTCGGTTTCGCCTAAGACTCGGTAGGATCGCGCCAACCGTTCCCAACCTTCGACATCGTCGGGGTTGTCTTCCAGCCGGGCGGCAAGTTGCGCCACCATACCGCGGATCATCTCTTGTCGGTCTGCCGCGGACATCTGTTCGGCGGCCTCGATATCTTCGCGGCTGGGTCCCCCGCGACCTGACGTCGGGGGTGGCGGCGGCGGTACGTCGGGCAATATCGCGGCGAGATCGACGTTGAGTTCCTGCGCTGCCGCCCGCAACTGCTGGTTCAGGACCGGGCGCCAGGGCGCATCCGCAGGCGTGTCCGCAGCCAAGGCAATCCACGCATCCAAAGCCGCGCGCAAATTGCCGGCTTGGGCATCGGCCATCGCCAAATAGAACCGGGCGGCGGGATCGGCCGGGTCGGCCTCGACGGCCCTGACGAACGCTGCGCGCGCCTTTTCGGTCACCGTCCCGTCGGCGGAAAAGACGATCGCTTCGCCCAAATACGATTGCACCGCGGCATCCTCGGGTCGCAACGCCACCGCTTTGGTATAGGCCTCGATCGCCAACAAAGGTTGCTGGGTCACCATGTAGGAGCGCCCCAACAATACCCAACCGTCGAAATCGTCCGGCGCCGCCTCCAATCGTTCCTGAAGCCGCTTCACCGATTCCGTCAGCCCGGCTTGCTGCGCGGGATCGGGCTGTGCGGTCGGTGCGGGTTGTTGCGCGGCGACGCGATCGCCGATCAGGGTCGGGTTGCCGCGCCAGACGTAGAGCGGCGCGGCGATCAGCGGGATCAACAACAAGACCGTCAGGGCGGCGAGGGTGTTGCCTCTATTTCCTGCGGCTTTGTGCCCGGCTTTGTCGTCCGCCGCGCGTTGCGCAGCCAAGATACGTCGGCCAATTTCGGCGCGGGCCGCATCGAACTCTTCGGTGTTGATCAAGCCGCGGGCCTGATCGCGCTCGAGCTCCTTCATTTGGTCGGTGAATACCGCAAGGTCGTATGCCTCCGTCGCGCTTTGCGGCGGTTTGGCATTAAGAACCGGGATGGCGATGGCCACCACGGTCGCCAGTAGGACCAGGGCAATGGCGATCCAAATCATAGCGGTACGCGGTTGTCCTAGTTCTGCTCGTCGAGAATGGCCGCAAGGCGCGCTTCTTCCTGCGCGTCCAGCGGCGTCACGCTTGCTTGTTGTTGTCGGCGTCGACGCAAGACAAACATGGCTGCGCCGCCCAACACGAAGGCAAGAATAACAAACGGAGCGATCCACAGGATCAGCGTGCTCGCTTTGAGCGGCGGGCGCATCAGCACCCAGTCGCCGTACCGGTCGACCAAATAGGTTTTTACGTCGCTGTCGCTGTCGCCGGCCTCAAGCCGCTCGCGGACGATGACGCGCAATTGGCGGGCGAGTTGAGCGTTTGAATCGGCGATGGCTTGGTTCTGACACACGAGACATCGAATTTCTTTGTGCAGAACCTGGGCGCGGTGCTCTAGCTGCGGATCGCTCAAGGGCTGGTCGACATATTGCGCCACGGCCGGCGCTGCGAAGACACCAGCAAGCAACATGACGATGGCGAGAATCCGCATGCTCATTTCTCGCACGGCACATGCTTTTTGCCTTGCAGGCGCGGCATAATCTCTTCCTCAAGAACGTCGCGGGTCAGAACGCTGATGTGCTTGTATTGAATGCACCCCGCGCCATCTACGACAAAAGTCTCGGGAACGCCGTAGACGCCCCAGTCGATCGACACGCGCCCATCAAGGTCGGCGCCGGTTTTGTCATACGGGTCGCCGAACGTTTCCAACCAACGTGCCGCATCGGCCGGGGCGTCGCGCTGGTTGAGGCCGTAAATCGTGACGTCGGTGGTGCGGGCAAGTTCCATAAACAGGGGATGCTCTACCCGACACGGACCGCACCATGAGGCGAACACATTCACCAGCACCGGGGTGCCGATCTTGAGGTCTGCCGTCGCCAGACCGCCTGTCCGTCCCTCGACCGCCGGTAGGCTAAACTCGGGCACCGGCTTGCCGATCAATGCCGACGGGATTTCTCGCGGCTTGAGGGTCAGCCCGACACCCAGACCGACGGCAACCACAAGAAAGGCGATCGCGGGGAGCATATAGCGCAAGCGCATCTAGGTCGCCTGTTGTTGGGGTCTTAGTGCCGGTTTTGCTTCGGCGATCCGTCGGCGCGGCGCGCCGACACGCAGCCGGCGATCGGTTAGCGACACCAATCCGCCCAGCGCCATCATAATGGACCCGACCCAAAGCCAGTTGATCATCGGCTTGTGGTAGATGCGGGTTGCAAAGCCGCCATCACCGTTCGATTCGCCGACCACCGCATAAAGGTCGCCGAAGTTTCGTGGTCGGATCGCAGCCTCGGTGGTGACCATCGAGGGTTGCGTAAAGCGTCGTGTCTCGGGCGTCATGATCTCGACCAATTCGTCGTCGCGGAAGACCCGAAACGTCCCACGGACCGCGTCATAGTTCGGACCGGTCACCGGCGCGACGCCACCAAATTCGACCTCGTAGCCTGCGATGCCGATGCGATCGCCCGGCCGCATGATCTGCAGGCGTTCGATCTCCCATGACAGCGAGCCCGTGATGCCCAGGATGGCGACCCCCAAACCGGCATGCGCAATGGCGCCGCCCCAGGCCGATCGCGGTAGGTTGCGGCCCCGATTCAGGGTATCGCGCAGCGAGATTCGGAACACGCGTGTCCGTTCGCCGATGTCGATCGCCGCGCCCGCGACCAACCAGGTGCCGAGCGCCATACCGAGCACCGCGAGGATCGGCTCGAACCCGGACAGGTAAAGCGTCAACAGCGCGACCGCGACCGTAATCATGGCGGCGACCTTCATCCGCGCCAGCGTGCCGGCAAGGTCGGCGCGCTTCCACGGCATCATTGGGCCGATCGCCATCACCACGACGAGCGGCACCATCAGCGGCACGAAGGTTGCGTTGAAGAAAGGCGGCCCCACCGTGACTTTCTCGCCCGTGATCGCGTCGAGAAACAGCGGATACATCGTGCCGATGAAGACCGTAGCGGTGGCCGCGATCAGCAACAGGTTGTTGAGCACCAACGAGCCTTCGCGGCTTATCGGCGCAAACACCCCGCCGGTCTTTAGAGTCGGCGCGCGCCACGCATACAGTGCGAGCGACCCACCGATCGCCACGACCAAGAAAGCCAGGATATAGACGCCGCGCGCCGGGTCCGTGGCGAACGCATGCACCGAATTCAGCACGCCCGAGCGCACGATGAAGGTGCCCAACAAACTGAACGAAAACGTCAGGATGGCCAACAAAACGGTCCAAGTTTTCAACGCATCGCGCTTTTCCACCACGATTGCGCTATGCAACAGCGCGGTGCCCAGCAGCCACGGCATGAACGACGCGTTCTCGACCGGATCCCAAAACCACCAGCCGCCCCAACCGAGCTCGTAATAGGCCCACCAACTGCCCATCGCGATCCCGATCGTCAGCGCGGTCCACGCGGCGAGGGTCCATGGGCGTACCCAGCGTGCCCATGCCGCATCGACTTTGCCCTCGATTAGGGCGGCGACGGCAAAGGAAAAAGCGATCGAGAAACCGACATAGCCGAGATAGAGAAACGGCGGATGAAACGCGAGCCCGGGATCTTGCAATAATGGGTTCAACCCATTGCCTTGGGCCGGCACGGGAAACACCCGCTCGAATGGATTGGACAGAAAGACCAGCAGCAACAAAAACCCGACGCCAATCAATCCTTGAATGGCAATGACGCGGGTTCGCAAAGACGGCGGCAGATTGTTGCCCATCGTCGCCACGCCAAACCCGAAGGCCGCCAAGATCAAGACCCACAGCAACAACGATCCTTCGTGGTTCCCCCAGACGCCGCTGATTTTGTAGAGCATCGGTTTTTGGGTGTGCGAGTTCTGCCAGACGTTTAGGACCGAAAAGTCCGACCCCGTGAACGCGAGCGTCAGCGCCACAAACGCCAACACCAACAACAAGAACTGCATGATGGCCGCCGGTCGCGCGATTGCGCTCAGCGCGTCGATGCCCCGTTGCGCGCCGACCAACGGCAGCGTGCCTTGCACGATCGAGACGGCCAGCGCCAACACAATGGCGAAGTGTCCTAATTCGGCAATCACGGGTTTGCGCCTTTCCACTGCCCGCTTTTCTTCAAGGCTTCGGCGACCTCTGGCGGCAGATAGTTTTCGTCGTGTTTCGCCAACACGCTTTCGGCGATGAATACGCCATCTGCGCCGAGGCGGCCTTCGGCGACCACGCCCTGACCCTCGCGAAACAGATCAGGCAGGATGCCGGTGTACGCGACTGGGACCGCGTTCGATAGGTCGGTCACGCGGAAGGTCGTGGTGAGACCGTCGTCGGATTTGCCGACCGATTCCTCTTCGACCAAACCGCCGAGGCGGAATTTGCGATCCGGGCCGATGTCTTTGGCGTAGACGTCGGTGGGGCTGCTGAAAAACACCAGATTGTCTTCAAAGGCGAAAAGCGTCAGCGCCACGGCGAAGCCAAGCGCCGCCATCCCGGCTAGCACGAAATAGAGCCGCCGCCGCTTGGGTCTCATCTCAACCGTCCGAGTCGCGGGTGGCGGTATCTAAGTCGCGCCGTCGCGCGCGGCGGGTGCTTTGCAAAAGGTCGAGCGTGCGCTGCGCCGCCTTCAACGAAATCCGACTCCACGAAAAAAGCCCGACCAAAAGCACGGCAGTCACGCCGAAGGCCGGCCAAACGTAGGCGGCATAACCGCCCATCCGGAGAAACTCTTCCACCGCATCCATCGCGTTGTGAATGCCCGACGGGTCGTGCGGACCGTCCGGCGTGTAGGGCGTCAATATAGGAACCGCTCGGTGATGGGTCCAGAAAGCGCACGATACTAGGCTTCCGCCGCGGCATGGCCGTCGTCGGCCACATACAAAGTCTGCAACGCTTGGATCCGGCGGGCGACGATTTCGCGCCGCATCCGCACGATCAGCACCACGGCAAAGAAGCAAAGAAACCCGCCCCACATCAGCCCCAAGGGCGTCAACAAGTCGGGATGAATGGTCGGCCCACCGGCACGAAGGATGCTGGCAGGTTGGTGCAGCGTGTTCCACCATTCCACCGAGAACTTGATGATCGGCAGATTGACCGCCCCGACCAGCGCCAAAATACCGGCTGCCTTGGCGGCGCGCCGGTCGTCGTCGAACGCCTCCCAAAGCCCCATGTAGCCCAAATACAAAAACAGCATGATCAGGACCGAGGTCAGGCGCGCATCCCACACCCACCAGGTTCCCCAGGTCGGCTGGCCCCACAGGGCCCCGGTCACCAACGCGATCACGGTGAACACCGCCCCGATCGGCGCGGCGGATTTGGCCGCAATATCGGCCAAGGGATGCCGCCAAATTAGCGCCACCGCGCTGGCGATCGCCATAAACGCGTATACGCCCGAGGCCAGCGTCGCCGCTGGCACGTGCACATACATGATCCGTACGCTATCGCCCTGCTGATAGTCGGGCGGCGAGGCGAGCAGACCCATATAAAGCCCGGCACCGAAGAAGATCACCATGGCGCCCAGCAGCCACGGCATCAGGGCCGTCGCGATGCGGACGAAGCGGGCGGGGTTGGCAAAGCGATGCATGTTGGCCATTAGGCGGTCTCGATGGTCGTTCCGGCAATGCACGAGGCCGTGAAATCCGCGGCAGAGGCGGCGTGCAGTTCCAACATGGGGGCGATGGCCATTATTCCAAGTTCAGTCTGAGTGCGGCGGCGCTCGCAATCGGCGAAAGCACCACCGAAAACAAAAATAGTGCCCCCAGTATTAATAAGTGTGGTCGTTGCGACAGACCCTCGGTTGCCGCGTCCACGGCACCCACGCCAAAAATCAGTACCGGAATGTAGAGTGGGATCACCAAAAGAGACAGCAAAACGCCGCCACGCTTAACCCCGACGGTCAGCGCCGCGCCGATGCTGCCGAAAAGACTGAGCGTTGGCGTGCCCAATGCCATTGCAGCAATCAGCGTCACGTAAGCGGGACCGTCCAGTTGCATCAAGATGCCCAACACCGGGCTCAGAACGACGAGCAGCAAGCCGGTCGATGCCCAGTGCGCCAAGGTCTTGGCGAGCGCAACCAGCTCTAACGGCAACGGGCTGAGCGCAATGACGTCAAGACTGCCGTCTTCAAAGTCGCTCTGGAACAACCGGTCCAGCGACAGCATCGTGGCCAGTAAGGCCGCCACCCAAATGACTCCGCTCGCGACTCGACCGAGCAGCGCCGATTCTGGTCCGATCCCCAACGGGAACAACGTCACCGTCAGGATAAAGAACACTGCTACGCTGGTGGTGGCGCTGCCTTGTCGGCGGGCCAACACAAGATCGCGCCGGATCAGACCAAAGAACTCACCCATCCAACGCCCCCATGGTGGCGGGCGCGAGATCGATCGCCGCGGTCGGTCCGATGTTCAGCGGTGCATGGGTCGCGATCAGGGCGCTGCCCTGGTTGTCCAAATGTCGGCGCAGGCAGGTCTCCAGCCGCGCCACGCTGTCGTCGTCCAACGAAACGGTCGGTTCGTCCAACAGCCACAACTGCCGCGGTACCAGGCCAAGGCGAGCGAGATTGAGCCGCCGCCGCTGTCCCGCCGACAACAAACGTGCCGGTAGATCCTCGAGGTGGCCGAGGTCGTGCGCCGCCAGCGCGGTCGCGACGCCGTTGTCGTCCGCCGCGCCGCCCAGAATGGCGCGCCAGTGCCGCAAGTTTTCGCCCACCGTAAAGGCGGGCTTGATCGCGTCTTGGTGTCCCACGAAGCCGACCTGACGACGGTGAAATTCAGGATCCGGTCGGGTCGTATCGTCGCCCCATCGCATTGCGCCGGTCGCCGGTTTGAGCAAGCCGGCGACCATGCGCAACAGGCTCGACTTGCCGCTGCCGTTCGGCCCGCGCAGCACGGTGGCCGTGCCCGGCGGAATGGCAAAGCTGAGATCGGAAAACACCACCCGCTGCCCGCGAATGCAGGTCAGCCGTTCGGCCTTAAAGGTCTCGTGCCGCAGGTCGGTGGGCGTGTTCATGGTTGCCTGGGTTGGGGCGTCACCGGATTGTGACGGGTGCGTGCGCAGTTTAGGGCGCTAGATTCCGCTCCTGCAAACGCCGACACCTCGATCGGATTTTCCATGACCTTGCCGACAACGCTTCCCTGGCTCGTTCTCGCCGGGTATTGCGCCCTCATTTGGTGGCTCGCCCCGCGTCGGGTCTCTGCCAGCCAATTTTTCGACGGCAAGTCGGATGCCGGTGCGCCGCCGGGGTTGTGGTTGTTGGTCGCCAGCGCCGCGGTAACCTGGATCTTCGCCAAGTCGATCGCCAACGCAGCCAGCTTGGCCGATGCGTTCGGCGTGATCGGCGGGATCGGGTACGGCTTTTACTATTTCAGCTTCTTGGTTGCCGGCGTCGCGATCTATTTCATTCGCACCCGTGGCGGCCACACCTCGCTGTCGGGTTTCCTCGTATCCAAGTACGGCGTCCTCGCCGCGCGGCTCTTCTTAATCGCGATTTCGATCCGCCTGTTCAACGAGGTCTGGTCGAATACTAAAGTCGCGGCATTGTTCTTTGGCGACGAGGGCAGCGGCGCCTATTGGATGGCCGCGATCGTCGTCACGGCGTTTACGGTGTTCTATTCCTGGCGTGGCGGTTTGCGCTCCAGCCTCCTGACCGACGGCGCGCAAATGTTGCTCGCCGCGGTCTTGCTGGTCGTGGTGATGCTGGTGGTTTGGCCGGGTCTTTCCGCGCGTGGCTTGCCCGAGGTCTCGCGGGCTACGCACCTCGCAGGCTGGACGTTCGCCGGCCTCGCGCTGGTGCAGGTCCTCAGCTACCCCTTTCACGACCCGGTAATGACCGATCGGGCGTTCCTCACCAGCCCTAAGATCATGCTGCGGGCTTTCATCTTGGCGGGCCTGATCGCAGGCGGTTTCGTCCTGATCTACAGCGGCGTTGGTTTGTACGCCCTGTCGTTCGCCGCCGACGGCAACCCCTCGGTCGTGGTGCCGATCATGCTGGGCTTGCCGATGATGCTCGTCTTCAACGGCCTCATGCTGACGAGCGCCGGCTCGACGCTCGATTCGACGTTTTCCAGTACGTCCAAATTGGTCGTGCGCGACTGGCATGCCGGACCCCAAACCGAAGACCCCACGGTCCGGCGGATGCGCACCGGGCGCTACATCATTTTGGCCATCGCCGTTCTGGGCAACCTACCGCTGTTCAGTATCTATCTCGGCGATCGCGCAGGCCCCGCGGTGATCGCGGCCACCACCATCAGCGGTACTATGGTCATGGGCCTCGCGCCGATCTTTTTGTTGTCGTGGATCCCCACGGCGCGGCGGCTCAGCTTTCACCTCGCCTTTTGGCCGGGGCTCCTGTTCGGCGTTTTGCTGACGATCGAAAGCGCCGTCGGGGTGTCCATTTTTCCGTCGTGGATCGATCTGGGGACCGGTGTTTATGCCGATGATTTCGGGGTCAACGTGTTCGGTTTGGCTTTGGTCACCCTCGGATTCCTGCTTGGCGCGGCGGTTGCCGCCTTGGTGCCGGGGTCCACGCCACGGCGCCTCCGGCCGATCGCCCCGGCCGAGTAGAATTCCCCCGCGCGGCGTGGTAAACCGCGCCCGTGGCGCGTCGAAAGGCCCGCTCCCCCCATAGTTTTCTACCTGGAGGCACATAGTGGCGTCGATCGGACGGGATACCCTCAAAACGCGGCGGACCCTCAAGGTCGGCAATCGCAGCTACGACTACTTCAGCATCAAGGCGGCGGAAAAAGCGCTCGATCTTGATCTCTCCACGCTGCCGCTGTCGCTGCGGGTTCTGTTCGAAAACCTTCTGCGCTACGAAGACGGGCGCACCGTCAAAGTGGCCGACATCAAAGCGATGGCCGCTTGGCTGAAACGCCGCAAGAACCCGCGCGAGATCGCTTATCGTCCGGCCCGCGTCCTGATGCAGGACTTCACCGGTGTGCCCGCGGTTGTCGATCTGGCCGCCATGCGCGATGCCGTCGCCAAGGCAGGCGGCGATCCCTCCGCGATCAACCCGCTCTCGCCGGTCGACTTGGTGATCGATCACTCGGTCATGGTCGATACGTTCGGTAGCGCCTCGGCCTACAAGAAAAACGTCGAGTTCGAATACGAGCGCAACATGGAGCGCTACCAGTTCCTGCGCTGGGGCGCCGGGGCGTTCGACAACTTCCGCGTCGTGCCGCCCGGTGTCGGCATTTGCCATCAGGTCAATCTTGAATATCTCGCCCGCGTCGTTTGGACCGACAAGGTCGACGGCAAGACGATCGCCTATCCCGATACCCTCGTCGGTACCGACAGCCACACCACCATGGTCAACGGCATGGCCGTCCTCGGATGGGGCGTTGGTGGCATCGAGGCCGAAGCCGCGATGCTCGGTCAGCCTATTTCGATGCTGGTGCCCGAAGTGGTCGGCTTCCGTCTCAGCGGCAAACCCAAAGAGGGCGCCACCGCCACCGACCTCGTCCTGACCGTCACGCAAATGCTGCGCAAAAAGGGCGTCGTCGGAAAGTTCGTTGAATTCTACGGCCCCGGTCTCAATCAGCTGTCGCTCGCCGACCGTGCGACCATCTCCAACATGGCGCCGGAATACGGCGCGACCTGCGGCTTCTTCCCGGTCGACGACGAAACGCTCGCTTACTTGCGCGCCACCGGCCGCAAAAAAGCCGACATCGACCTTGTCGAAAAATACGCCAAGGCCCAGGGCCTGTGGCGCTCGTCGCGCAGCCCGGAGCCGAGCTACACCTCGACCCTGGAACTCGACATCTCCACCGTCGAACCCAGCCTTGCCGGTCCCAAGCGGCCGCAAGACCGGATCCCGCTTTCCAAAGCCGCCACCGGTTTCAAGAAAGGCCTCGGTGGCGAGTTCGCGGTCAAAGACGAAGCCAAGCGCGTCAAAGTCAAAGGCACCAACTACGACCTCGGTCATGGCGACGTCGTCATCGCTGCAATCACCAGCTGCACCAACACCTCCAACCCGGCCGTTATGCTGGGCGCCGGCCTCGTGGCGCGCAACGCGGTGGCCAAGGGCCTCAAGGTCAAACCGTGGGTCAAAACCTCGCTCGCGCCGGGATCGAAGGTGGTCAGCGAATATCTCAAACATGCCGGCCTACAGGACGATCTCAATAAGCTCGGCTTCAACCTCGTGGGTTACGGCTGCACCACCTGTATCGGCAACTCCGGTCCGTTGCCCAAGCCGATCGCCGATGCGGTGGGTGCCGGCGATTTGGTGGTCACGTCGGTGCTCTCCGGCAACCGCAACTTCGAAGGCCGCGTCAGCCCGCACACCCGGGCGAACTATCTCGCCTCGCCCATGTTGGTCGTGGCCTATGCCATCGCCGGCAACATGAAGGTCGATCTCTTCAAAGACCCGATCGGCGAAGACAAAAAAGGCAACCCGGTTTACCTCGCCGACATTTGGCCCTCGAACGACGAAATCCACCGCACCATCCGCAAGTCGGTGAAACCCGCGATGTTCCGCGACGAATACGCGCAGGCCACGGTCGGCGATGCGCGGTGGAAGAAAATCAAAACGGGCGGTGGGCTCACCTACGACTGGAAAAAGTCGACCTACGTCAAACACCCGCCCTATTTCGAAGGCATGTCGCCCGACCTCGATCCGGTGTCCGACATCAAGGGCGCTCGGATGCTGGCGCTGCTCGGCGATTCGATCACCACCGACCACATCTCGCCGGCCGGTTCGATCAAAGAGGAGGGCCCCGCGGGCGACTACCTCAAAGCGAACAAGGTCAAAACCAAAGATTTCAACTCGTATGGCTCGCGGCGCGGCAATCACGAAGTGATGATGCGCGGCACCTTCGCCAACATTCGGTTGCGCAACGAAATGGCGCCGGGGACCGAAGGCGGCGTGACCCGCTACCAGCCCGGTGGCAAACAAATGCCGATCTACGATGCCTCTATGGCCTACCAGAAAAAGGGCGTACCGTTGGTCGTCGTTGCCGGCAAAGAATACGGCACCGGCTCTTCGCGCGACTGGGCAGCCAAGGGCACCACGCTGCTCGGCATCAAGGCCGTTATCGCCGAAAGCTTCGAGCGCATTCATCGCTCCAATTTGGTGGGCATGGGCGTGCTGCCGCTTGAGTTCAAAAACGGCCAAACCCGCAAGTCGCTCAAGCTCGACGGCAGCGAAACGATCGACATCGTCGGTTTGGAAAAAGGTATCAAGCCGCGGATGGATCTCACCTGCCGCATCACTTATGCCAACGGCAAATCGAAATCCGTTACCGTGCTGTGTCGGATCGATACCGCGAACGAGGTCGATTACTACCTCAACGGCGGCATCCTTCACTACGTGTTGAGGAACTTGATCGCCGAATCCGCCTAGGCGCTGCGACAGTCACCCTTTCTTGATTCGCGGCGCAAAAACCCCAGGATTAGGTTCAGGTATGCGTAACCTGCGACTATTTCTGGGATACGGCGTCATCGCGCTGGCGTCGCTCGTCGCCACGTCGGTATTTGCCGCCGAGGCAAAGTCGCCCGTCGTCGTCGAACTGTTTACCTCGCAAGGCTGCAACTCCTGCCCGCCGGCAGACGCCTACCTCGCCACACTCAAAGGCCGCGACAACGTTCTGGCGCTTAGCTACCACGTCAACTACTGGGACTATCTCGGCTGGCGCGACACCTTTGCCAGCGAAGTCACAACCGGTCGCCAACGCGACTACGCGCGCACCATGGGCGAACGCACGATCTACACGCCGCAAGTGGTGATCGGCGGTCGATATCACGAAGTTGGGTCGCGCCACGGCGCTATCGATCGGGCGATCCGCAAAGCCGCGCTCGAACAAAAAGAAACGCTCGACGTTCAACTGCGGGAAGCCACGCCGGGCAAGCTCCAAATCTCCGTCGCCGCCGGTCAGATCTACATTCGCCGCGTCATCATGTGGCTGGTGTTGTTCGACCCCTACCACGAGGTCGAAATTCAGCGCGGCGAAAACCGCGGTCGGACGCTCGGTTACCATAATGTCGTGCGGGACGTGCGCGAGATCGGCGAGTGGTACGGCAAAGCGCTCGAGGTGATGTTGGATATCGAACCGCTACGTAGCGTCGGCGAAGCCGTCGCGGTCATCGTTCAAGAGGGCGAGTCCGGGCACGTGCTGGGGGCACAGCAAGCCCAATTCACGGGGTTGCCTAAGCCCTAGTCGGGCGACCGGACGGCTTTTTCCAACAAAGACACCAACCGATTCGAAAAGGCCCCGATGTCGGGCGGCAATTCGCCTTCCAAGATCGTCGCCTGATCGAACAACAGATGCGCGGCTTCGTCGATCTGTGCGCTTGCGTTGTCACTGGCGGCCAATGCACCCAACGCCGTGATCACCGCGTGTTTCGGATTGATTTCGAGAACGCGCGGTGTGGCTTCGGTGATCCGGCCGTGCTGGCGCAGTAGCCGCTCGGTATGCATGTCGAGACCGTCCTCCGAGGCGACGATACACGCCGGACTGTCGGTCAGACGGTCGGTGGTGCGCACGTCTTGGGCGCGATCCTTGAGCGCCAACTTCAACAGTGCGACCAAACGCGCCGTCGGCACGTCGTCTTCGTCGCTCTTGGCATCGTCTTTTTTGTCGGCATCGTCCGCGTCGGCGGCATCCTTTAGGTCGGTCGCGCCCCGGGTCACCGACTTGAACGGTTTTTCCTGGAAATCGCCCAGCGTATTGACCCAAAAATCATCCACCGGGTCGGATAGTAATAACACTTCGATACCGCGCGCCTTGAACCCTTCAAGCTGGGGGCTGCGCTCGATCGAATCCGCGTCGCCGACGATGTAGTAAATCGAGGCCTGATCGTCCTTCATCCGGCCGACATAGTCGGCCAGCGTGGTCGGGGTGTCCGAACCCGTAGTCCGGAAACGGGCAATCTCAAGGATCGCGTCTCGGTTGTCGGGATCCTCGTACAACCCTTCTTTGAGGACGGCGCCGAATTCCTTCCAAAAGCCCTCGAACTTCTCGGCCTCTTTGGCGGCGAGCTTTTTCAGCTCGCGGAACGTCTTTTTGACGATGTCCTTGCGGATCTTCGCGATCAACGGGCTCGTCTGCAGCATTTCGCGACTGACGTTGAGGCTGAGATCCTCGGTGTCGACGATGCCGCACAAAAACCGGAGGTAGGGCGGGATCAATCCTTCCATTTCGGAGGTCACGAACACGCGCTTCACATAAAGGCGCACGTGATGCCGCCGCGCCGGGTCGAAAATATCGAACGGGCGCACCGACGGGATGAACAACAACAGCGTGTAGTCGATCTTGCCCTCGACCCGCGAATGGACGGTCAGCATCGGGTCGTCGAAGTTGTTGGAAACGTGGTGGTAGAACTCGGCGTATTGGGTGTCGTCGATCTCAGACTTAGGCCGGGTCCAGAGCGCCGATGCATCGTTCAATGCCTCGTCGTCATCCTTGTCGCCCTTGAGGACGACTGGAATGCCGATGTGGTCGGAGTGCTTTTTGACGATCCCGCGCAACGTGTCGGGCTTGAGGTAGTCCTTGGCGTCTTTTTTGACATGGAGCGCCACGGTGGTACCGCGGGTGGTGCGGTCGCTGGGCCCGATGGTGTACTCGCCGAGGCCGTCCGATTCCCATTTCCAGGCGTCGCTGCCGTCGGCCCGTCGCGAGTCGACGCTCACCTGATCGGCCACCATGAAGGCCGAGTAGAACCCGACCCCGAATTGGCCGATCATCGAGCCGGCTTTGTCGTCCTTATCGCTGCTCTGGAGCTGTTCCATGAAGGCCGCGGTGCCGGATTTGGCGATGGTGCCTAGGTTTTCGGTCAGCTCCTCGCGCGACATCCCGACACCGTTGTCGCTGACCCGCAAGATTCCTGCCGATTTGTCGACCTCCAGGACGATTTTGAAATCCGGGTCGCCTGCGATCAAGGCGGGGTTGGTGATCGCCTCGTAGCGCAGTTTGTCGCAAGCGTCGGAGGCGTTGGAGATCAGCTCCCGCAGAAACACGTCGCGATCGCTGTAGAGCGAATTGGCGACGATCTGGAGCAGGCGGCTGACTTCGGCCTGAAAGCTCTTCTTTTCGGTATCTGGGGCCTGGGTTTCGGCCATGGATGTGGTCTCCGTGCGGAATATCGGGGAACCGCGCGGCGGTTCGGCTGCCGCACAATATGTGGCGCGTGGCCTAGGCTTCAAGTCGTGCCAAGCCCTCGCTTGCCCGGCTCCCGAAATCGGAGTAGGTACCGGGGCCGAATAGGCCGGATGGCGCGGTCTTCACGGCTATCAAGGAGGATGCTTTGGCGCGGAACAAGATCGCCCTAATTGGCGGCGGAAACATTGGTGGCACGCTGGCTCATTTGGCCGGCCTTAAAGAATTGGGCGATATCGTCGTTTTCGACATCGTCGACGGTTTGCCGCAGGGCAAAGCCCTGGATTTGGCGCAGTCTTCGCCGGTCGACGGCTTCGATGCGGGCCTTTCCGGGACCAAGCGCTACGCAGACATCAAGGGTGCCGACGTCGTCATTGTTACCGCCGGTGTTGCCCGCAAACCGGGCATGAGCCGCGACGATCTCATCGAGATCAACACCAACGTCATGAAGTCGGTCGGCGAGGGCATTAAAAAGTACGCTCCCAAGGCCTTCGTGATCTGCATCACCAACCCACTCGACGCCATGGTCTGGGCGTTGCGCCAGGCTTCGGGTCTGCCGCCGCACATGGTGGTCGGCATGGCCGGTGTGCTCGACTCGGCGCGCTTCCGTTACTTCCTGGCTGAAGAGTTCAAAGTGTCGGTCGAAGACGTCACCGCTTTCGTCCTCGGGGGCCACGGCGACACCATGGTGCCGCTGGTGCGCTATTCGACGGTCGCCGGTATCCCGATTCCGGATTTGATCAAGAAGAAATGGACGACCAAGAAAAAGGTCGATGCCATTGTCCAACGCACGCGTGACGGCGGCGCCGAAATCGTCGGTCTGCTCAAGACCGGCTCGGCGTTCTATGCCCCCGCGGCGTCGGCCATCCAAATGGCCGAGTCCTATCTCAAGGACAAAAAGCGGGTGCTGCCGTGTGCGGCTTACCTCACCGGCCAATACGGTGTCCGCGACATCTATGTCGGCGTCCCCGTTGTGATCGGCGCCAAAGGCGTCGAGCGTGTCGTCGAGATCGACCTCAGCGCGTCCGAGAAGAAGATGTTCAAGAACTCGGTCGATGCCGTGAAGGGGCTGATCAAGGCGGTGCAACGCATCGATCCGAGCATGAAGCCGCGTGCGCGCAAGTCGCGCGCCAGGAAGCGGTAGTTAGGCTGCCGTCCCACCGGGCGGTTTGGGCACCAATATAGGTTCCGCATGAATATTCACGAGTACCAAGCAAAGGGCGTCTTAGCCCAATACGGGGTTGCCGTGCCACGCGGCGGGGTCGCTTATACCGTCGAAGAGGCGGTAAAGGTGGCCGAGGACCTCGGTGGCCCGGTCTGGGTCGTTAAGGCGCAAATCCATGCCGGCGGTCGCGGTAAGGGCGGTGGTGTCAAAGTCGTCAAATCGCTCGACGAACTGAAGACCGTTGCCGGCGAAATTCTCGGTATGACGCTGGTGACGCCGCAAACCGGCCCCCAAGGCCGTGTGGTGCGCCGGATTTACATCGAAGAAGGCGCCGACATCGCGCGCGAGTTGTACCTCAGCATGTTGGTCGACCGTGGGTCCAGTCGGGTTTCGATCATGGCCTCCACCGAAGGCGGCATGGATATCGAAGAAGTTGCGGCGGCGACGCCGGAAAAGATCACCGTCGTCACGATCGATCCCGTCGCGGGCATTCAGCCGTTCCATGCGCGGAAGATCGCTTTCTCGCTTGGTCTCGAGGGGGATCAGGTCAAAGCCGCGACCCGTCTGGTTATTGGAGCGTACAAGGCATTCACGGCGACGGATGCAAGCCTGTTGGAAATCAACCCGCTCATGGTTAGCGGGACAGGTGCGGTCGTGGCGCTCGACGCCAAGATGAACTTCGATGACAACGCGTTGTTCCGGCACAAAGACATTGCCGAGCTGCGCGATGAAAACGAAGAAGACCCGGCCGAGATCGAGGCTCAAAAGCACGACCTCAACTACATCAAACTCGACGGTGCGATCGGTTGCATGGTCAACGGCGCGGGCCTGGCGATGGCGACCATGGACATCATCAAATTGTTCGGCGGCGAGCCGGCGAACTTCCTCGATGTCGGGGGCGGTGCGACCAAGGAGCGCGTCACCGAAGCGTTCAAGATCATTCTTTCCGACGCCAACGTCGAAGGCATTCTGGTCAACATCTTCGGGGGCATCATGCGCTGCGATGTCATTGCCGAAGGCGTCGTTGCTGCGGCGCGCGACGTCAGCCTTCATGTCCCGCTGGTCGTGCGCCTCGAAGGTACCAACGTCGATTTGGGCAAAGAGATCCTCGCCAATTCCGGCCTGCCGATCATCACCGGCGAAGACTTGGGCGATGCCGCCGAGAAAATTGTTAAGGCCGTCAAGGAGGCTGCGTGATGGCCGTTCTCGTCGATTCGAACACCAAAGTCATTTGCCAGGGCTTCACCGGGGTTCAAGGCACCTTTCATTCTGAGCAAGCGATCGCCTACGGCACCAAAATGGTCGGCGGTGTGACGCCGGGCAAAGGCGGGACCGAACACCTCGGGTTGCCGGTCTTCGATACCGTCGCCGCCGCGGTCGACCAGACCGGTGCGGATGCGTCGGTGATCTACGTGCCGCCGCCTTTTGCAGCCGATGCCATTCTTGAGGCGATCGATGCGGGCGTCGGCTTGATCGTCTGCATCACCGAGGGCATCCCGGTGCTCGACATGGTCAACGTCAAGCGCGCGTTGGAGAACTCGGGCTCGCGTCTCATCGGGCCGAACTGTCCGGGCGTTATCACCCCCGAGGCGTGCAAGATCGGCATCATGCCCGGCCATATTCACAAAGCTGGATCGGTCGGCATCGTCTCGCGCTCGGGCACGCTGACCTACGAGGCTGTCGCGCAGACCACCGCCGCAGGTTTGGGCCAATCGACTTGCATCGGCATCGGCGGGGACCCGGTCAACGGGACGAATTTCATCGACTGCCTGGAAATGTTCCTGGGCGATCCGCAGACCGAATCGATCATCATGATCGGTGAAATCGGCGGCAGCGCTGAGGAAGAGGGCGCCCAGCTCCTCAAGGACAGCGCCGTCAAAAAGCCGGTTGTCGGCTTTATTGCCGGGCGCACGGCGCCGCCCGGTCGCCGGATGGGCCATGCCGGTGCTATCATATCTGGTGGAAA
>Ga0181594_10002101_pt1 | contig 18462 bp, 13 predicted proteins | sample 071ome_18_FD_145603 | JGI IMG/M metagenome (GOLD analysis project Ga0181594, IMG submission 145603) | Coastal salt marsh microbial communities from the Groves Creek Marsh, Skidaway Island, Georgia - 071413BT metaG (spades assembly) | ecosystem: Environmental > Aquatic > Marine > Intertidal zone... | reverse complement strand
ACCGGCGACGGCCATCAATTCCGACCGGAGGCCGGCTTCAAATCCCGCTCCGGCTCCAACTCGGCGCATCTTTCCGGAAGTCCCGAAGCCAAAGCCCGTTCCCGCCTCTTCGGCTGCGACCAACCGAAAGAGCAAGGAACAAAAAAATGAGCGCCCGCCGCTCGACGCCGCAGCCCGGAAGCGCATTGCCGCCATTGAGAAAGAGGTGCAGGACGCTCCCCTGGAGCCTGCGCCTTTGCTCAAGGTCCCGCTGCGGATGTTGGGCACGGTGGCGCGGCATTACGTCGTCCTCGAATCCGACCGCGGCATGGTGCTGATGGACCGCCGCGCCGCGCACGAACGCGTCCTCTACGAGCGTATGCTGGAAGCGGCCCGGGACGCGGCGGCGGAATCGCAACGACTGCTGCTGCCGGAGACCGTGGAACTGTCCGTGCGCGATGCGGGGTTCGTCCGGGAGAATCTGGACGCCCTCGCCAAGCTGGGTGTGGAGTTGAGCGAGTTCGGCGAACAAACCTTTCTGCTGGACGCCCTGCCCCCCTTCGCACAGGGCTGCGAGGCGCGAACATTCGTCCTGGAATTGATCGACGACCTGAAGGCGGCGGGAAACTCGGCGGGTTCGGGCCGCTTGACCGAACGCGCCATCGCCCAAACCATCTGCCACCGCGCGGTCCAAGCGCGCGACACACTGAGCGAGACGGAGTTGGCGACGCTGGTTGAAAACCTGCGTCGCTGCGCCATGCCCTACACCTGCCCCAACGGCCGCCCCACCCTGATCGAGATGAACGAGCGGGAACTGGCGAAGAAGTTTGGCAGGTCGTAGCACAGGCGCTTGCCTCTTGCCTGGGGCCCCGCGCGAAGCGCTTCTCTGCGGCTCAGTTCCCCACCGTTGTCTCATACCGGACGCCATCCGGAACCGGCACGGCGACGGGAACAGAGGTCCCGAACGTCCCGGCGGTCCGCGCGCTGGAATCAACCGCGACAAATGCCGTGTATTTCGACATCAGGCTGTGGTCCAAGGCAATCCCCTTGATCTGATTCTCCAGTTCCGGGTTGTGGAACATCGCCGCTTCGTCGGCCATGGCCGCAATCTTGCGACGGGCCCAAACCGCGGCAAGGCCTTCGTGGACGGTCTCTGCATTATCGAGATCGACCGGCACGTCCATGGCAATCTCCTCGCCGTTGGCCAGGCGCCCGCGCACGCGGATCGTTCGTTTGCCGCCGCCACTGAATTTACCCGTCACGACGAGCGGCCGCCCGACGAACAAGTCCGGGACGCGGGCAGGATAGGCCTCCTCGACCGCAAGGCCGTTCCAGTCGATCGCGATGTCCGTCAGCGCGGGGTGGCTGACGCGTTCAAAGAAACGGTCCATGATCTCGGAACCGCTGTCCCGGAGGTTGAGGTAGGCGACCGCGCCCCGGCCCAACTTGGCCATCCGGTCCATCAGGTAGTCGTTCGGCGAGGACCCCACCCCGAAGCTGAAGATCCGCGTCGCTCCCAAACGATCGTTGATCGTCCGCAGGACGTCGGCTTCATTGCCGATCAACCCGTCGGTCATGAACGTGACAAAGCGCAGGCGACGCGGGTCGTGCTCGAAGTCCAGGGCGGCCTTGATGCCTTCGATCATGTGCGTTCCGCCAGAGCCGTTGAGGCTCTTCAGATACCGCTTGGCGCGACGAATGTTCTCCGCCGTAACCGGCACGGGCGCGCCTCCCAATTGGGAGGCGTTGTTGGAGAAGCGGATGATCTGGAAGGTGTCGTCCGGTTCAAGGTGGTTGAGCGCCCGTCCAATCGCATCCTTGGCCTGCCTGATGGGCGCGCCATTCATGCTGCCGGAGCAGTCGATGACAAAGATCATCTCCATCGGCTTGCGCTTGAGCGACTTCATCGAATCGGGCGGGTAAAGCATCAGGGAGAAATAGCCGCCGCGCTCATCGCGATGGGTGATGAAGTTGGACTTCAACCGCGACCCGGTCACCCGCCAACGCAGCACGAAGTCCTTGTTGGGCAGGGTGTCGTGCGGCTTGAGGGAGATGGCGTAGCGCTCGTCGGACTTGCGGTCCTTGGCGATGGCATGGGTGCGGGAATGAAGCTCCTCGATCTTCACGCCGGCATTGAGTTTCACGTTGACCGCGATGTCATGTCCGCTGCGCTCCTTGGGGCGGAGGTATTGCGCCTCGGTCGCCTGACCGGAGCCGCCGTGCCGACCGCGGGGCGCGGCGCCGACGCCGGCCGTCGAGCCGGCGGGATTGAAGCGCGGGCCCACGACCATCGGAAACACGAACTCATACCAACCGTCGCGCCAGGCAAGGGTGTTGTAATATTTCAGATCGATGTCGATGCGCTTGCCGGGTTCGATGTTGGCGACTTTCTGCGTGAAGATGTTGGGCCGCTCCTGGGTGAGCAGGGACGCCTTGTAGCCTTGGGCGCGGGCCGCTTGGTAGATCCGCTTGGCCTCCTGCTTCTCGCGAATGATGCCGCGGATGCGCCGGTCTCCGATCGTCATCACGAACTCATTCACCGCGGCGTTTTGTGGCAAGGGAAAGACATACACCGCCTCGATCTTGCTCGAGAAGGGATTGTGGAATTGCTGCGTGACCCCGACCGTCGCGAGATAGCCGTCGATGTCGGCTTGCACCTCCGTGTGCTCCAGCGGCATGGGGACCAACCGATCCTCCGGACCCTCGCGACCGCTGAGGGAGCAGACCGGAATCTTGCTGTGGCTGACAGAAACACGCCGGTCGCGGGCCGGCTCGTCCTCCAAACGGGAAATGACCCAGATCTCCTCCTCGCGGGGCGGCAACGCGGCAGAATCCACTTCAACACGGGCAACCGGCTCACCCGGAAGGGCGCGGCTCGCCAACGACTTGAATCGCGTTCGCGGCGAGGGCTGCGACGTCGGAGAGATCCCGCTCGTCTGCCGGCGTAATTCCATCTCAGCCTCCGCCATGGGCGCCGAGGCGGGCACGACCTTCCGGAGCCCCTCCTCTGCGGGCATCGGGAGACGCGTTGTTTCCTTCTTCGCGAGTCGTTCCGCCCCCTTGGCCTCATCCCTCGAACCGACGGCTGGCGCGGCGGGTTCGACAGTTTCCTCCGCCATCGCGGTCGCGCCGGACGGCGGGCTTGCGGGTCCGTGTCCCGTGTCTTCAGAGGCGCAGCCGGTCAGCCAAATGGCCAGGGCGGCAAACAGGGTGACGGACAAGGGCGCGCACGCGTCTCGACCGGTTTCCTTGGCGATGTGATGTCTGGTTTTCATGTTCGTTCCTTTGAGGTTGAAGCGTGGCATGGGGACAGGTTGAGGCATTTCTGGTTAGTCGTCGTTGCGCTCCTGCGCCGTGACCTCGGCGGGAACCCGCTCGCCCTCGAGAGTGGCGGCGGTCTTGAGTCGCACGATGAAACCGGGGTCGGCGTCGCCGCCAATTTGCAGGTGCACCGTGGCGATACGGGTGCGGCCGGTTGGGAGATTGTCGGCGGACGCCGTATTGAAAGCGGCGATGACAACCTGTTCGCGCTGGATGGCGCGGGGATCGTAGTAAGGGGCTTCCTGATAGGCGGGATGTTCGCCGCCCTCGACGCCGACGATCTTGACGGCCTCGGTGTCCGCGGCGAACTCAATCTGATACGCGGCCAACGGCTGGTCCACGGAATCGACGTAGATGTCCACGGCTTGAAAGCGAACGACCGGGGCGATCTCCTTCGCGCGCTGGGCGCCGAGCGGCCCGGCGAGCGCGAGTCCGGCAATGAGAACGAGAACGAGTTTGTTCATGCTGAAGTTCCTTTCCTGCTCAAAGTTTGACGGAAACACGGGCAACCCAGTCCACATCGGCGCGGTCGATGATCCCGTCGTTGTTGAAATCGTAGGCTGCGGGGACGACCTGGGCGCCTTCGATCTGGCGGGCGAGCGCGAAGGCGTCGAGAATGTCCACGGTATTGTCCCGGTTCACGTCCTCCCGGGCAAAGGCAGCCTTCGCGGCTGGCGCGGCGGTCATGGCTTCCGTTTCGGTTGGAGCGGAGGCTCCGGCTGCTTCAGCCGCAGCCAGTTCTGCGGTTTCCTGCGGCTCCGGCGCCTGATCCGCCTGCCGCGTCTGCGGGTTGGGCCCGGTCAGGGAGATCATCAAGACCACCGAGGCCGCGATGGCGACGCCCCAACCGGACCAGGCGATGATGTTGGAGCGCGGCGGTGTCCCGCTTTGGGGACCCGCCAAAAGAGCCCCCCCCTGGCCCGCGTTCAAATGCTTCCGCGCCGCGGCCATGATGGCTCCATCGACCGAGGGCGGAACAAAGATGTGTTCGTTATCAAGCTCAGCCAGCGCTTCGATCAACTCCTCGGGAGCCTCGATCTGCTCGTCTTGTTCTGGCCGATTGAATTCGTTCATGTTCACAGGTTCAAGCGCCGCAGGGCGCAATTGGGTTCACTTCACTTGTCAAAAAACTTTCTCGTCCGCTCATCCTTGCGCAAGGTGGTGAGCGCATTGTGGAGGCGGGATTTCACCGTGCCGGTCGCAATGCCCATCACCTCTGCAATCTCCCCCATTTTCATGCCCTCCACAAAACGGAGCAGCAGGACTTCGCGGTGTTCCTCGGAGAGCCCGGCCATGACCGCGGCCAACTGCTCCCGCTGATTCTCCAGGGGCGCGACCTCCTCCGGCGCCTCGACGCGCTCGCTGATCGACTCGTCGGATTGGAATCGCCTCGCCTTCTTGACCGCGGTAAGGGAGAGGTTTCGAACCGCCGGATAAAAGAAGGTCGTCAGCTTCGCCGTCAGCCGGAATCCGGGAAACTTCTTCAGGAAATAGAGAAACGTGTCCTGCAGGACGTCCAGCGCAAGATCGCGATCCCGGGTGAAACGAAAGGCCAGGTTCACCACCCAGTCGCGATGCCGCAAATACAGGACGTCAAAGGCGGAATGGTCCCCCTCGTTGACGGCGTCGATCAACTCGAGATCGCTCCGCAAATCAGACTGTGGGTCGGTTTCCACCTCGCGTGACGCATGAAGGATTTCAATCATCTTGCGCCGCGTTGTTCTCGGTTGCCTACCCTTTTATGGACGGTCGGGACCAAAAAGGTTCACTGAGCTTGGAATAAGAGTGGCGGAACCTGGGTCACGGACACAGCGCCCTCCGCGCCATGCCCCGACCGAAATGGCTCCGGACCTTGCCGCCAACGTGGACGCCCCGGATTCTCTCAATCGCCGTCGTCGCCAAAGCAATGTCGCATGAAGTCGCTGAGACCGTCGCGGCGGAAAGATTCGAGATCCCAGGGCTCATCGGTCAGCCAGTCGAGACGCTCTGCGGGCAGGAGATAGACCCAGGCTTCAATCAAAGCGCCGTCCGCCAGGCGAACTTTCCGAAGCTCGCGGGAATAGGGCTCGCCTTCAAACTCGTCGAGCCGCAGGAATTCCGCGTCGGACACCCCCTTGTAAACGCAACCCGGCATCTTCGCCCCAGCCAGCGGGGCCGCCCCCGGATAGGAGGCATCGCGGATTCGGCGCGGCGCATGATCCTCAAGCTCGGCCTCGCGGCCTGGTGGAACGCGGCCGATCACCGCGCGCATCACCTTGGCAATCCGCAGCGAGCCGTAGCAGAAAAGTCGACGATTCAAGGTTGTTCCCGGTTTCGCGGCCATCGTATTCTTCAACGCGATTCCTAATCCCCTTCCAAGCCTCGATCAATCCCTTCCACGAAAAAGATCAACCGCTTTCACGCCAGCGTCATGCCAGCCGACGACGGAGGAAGCCTTGACCGGCTGCGGACGCGGACCGGGTTCTCGCCGACCCTGTCGACTGGCCGCCGGCGCCGTCTCCGTTTCCGCGTGACCGTCGCGGCGGCTTGTGGCAAATCTGCCGCATGGCACGACTCACGCCAAAAGAGATCCGTACGGAGCTGGAATCCATTCCCGACTGGGTCCGCAAGGCCAGAACCATCCAGCGCACCTTCCAATTCAAGGACTTTCCCGCCGCGATTCGATTCGTCGACAAGATCGCCCGGTTGGCGGAAAAGGCATGGCATCACCCGGACATCGACATCCGCTGGAACAAAGTGACGCTCACATTGACCACCCACGACGAGGGCGGCCTAACCGGGAAGGACTTCGACCTCGCTCGCCGCTTTGACGCCAAAGCCTGAGTGTTTGGGTTTCAGGTTGCAGGGTTCCGCACTCCTGACTCCGAGCGCCACATTCCATTGACCTCGCCCGCGCACAAGTCGACCTCTGTCCGGCGGCGCAAGCCGCTGGACGCCGGACTCGCCTTTCGCAACGCGTTCGGCTACTCGCCCACGGTCATCACCCGGGCCCCGGGACGGCTGGAGTTGCTCGGCAACAGCGCGGACTACAATCAAGGCCTCGCCATGGCCGTGGCCATCGACCGCTCCGTCTGGGTCGCCATCTCACCGCGCGTGGACGGACAGATCGAACTTGCCAGCTCCGCTTTCCGCACGCGGGACAAATTCTGGCTGACCTCTTTCGAGTTCAATCCGAGCGCGCCCTGGACCGCGTTCATGAAGGGCGTCCTGGACCGTCTGCGGAAACACGGCGTCAATTTCAGCGGCTTCAACGCCTGCGTTTTCAGCGACATTCCCCGGGGTTCCGGCCTGGGCTCCTCCTCGGCGCTGACGGTGGCCACCGCGCTCGCCGTGCGGGAACTCTACCCCTGGCGCGTCACGTCGACCGGCGTCATGCGTCCGCCGACGAGAACCAAGGGAAAACTGCCCAAGCTCGGCACGAAGGAGGCCCTGCAGGTGGCGCGCTTCTGCCAGGAGGCGGAGACGGAGTTCGCCTCGACCAACTGCAACCTGCTGGACCCGATCGTGGCGCTCCGCGGCAAGGAATTCCACGTCGTTTCAGTCGACTTTCACCACCATTCGGTCGAACAGATTCCGCTCATCGACGATGTGGCGTTCGTGGTTTGTGAGACCGGGGTCCCCCGGAGGAGCGACGCGAGGGACCATCGGGAATTGCGGCAGCATTGCGTCTCGGCGGCGCGAACCTTGAGGGCCAGGTCGCTGCGCTCGGTCGAACCGCGCTATCTGTCATTGCGCCGCAAGCGGCTCACGCAGCGGGAATACGACTGCGCCTATCACATTGTCGGCGAGAACCAACGCGTGGCCTTCGCCGACCGCGCGCTGCGCGAGGGCGACATCGCCCAATTCGGACAATACCTGCTGCAGAGCCACGACAGCTGCCGGGATTTCTTCGGCAACAGTTCGCGCGAACTGGACCTGCTGGTCCAACTCGCCCGGGCGCACCCCGCCTGCCTCGGCGCCCGTCTGGCCGGCTCCGGCTTCGGCGGCGCCACGGTGAACCTGATCAAGTTCTCCCAACTGGAGGATTTCACATCCTCCATCAGCGCGCTCTACGAGAAACTGACCGGGCGAACAATCGAACCGATGTTCTGCCGCATCGTGAACGGGGCGGAATAACGGCCGGTCGTTGGCGAGTGGTCGCACAGACTTTTTCTTTGTCGAAACCGGTCTGACGCCCGACGATGGCGCGCAGCCAACGTTGTCAAACCAACATGAGTTTCCTATATCGCAAATTTCTTCGCTCCCTCCTGTTCACGATGGAGTCGGAGAAGATTCACGATCAGACCCTGAAGCGTCTGGGACAGGCGAGCCGCAGCGCGGCATTGTGCCACGCGGCGGAGGCGGTCTACGGCGCTCCCGATCTGCCCGTAAAGGCGTTCGGGCTGACCTTTCCAAATCCCGTTGGATTGGCCGCCGGCATGGACAAGAAGGCGGCGGCCGTGCCGATCTGGAAATCACTCGGTTTCGGCTTCAGCGAACTGGGCGGCGTGACCTGGCATGCGCAACCGGGCAACCGCAAGCCCCGCATGTTCCGCGCCATCGCCGATGAGGCCCTGGTCAATCGCATGGGCTTCAACAACCCCGGCGCCGAGGCCATGGCGGAATCGCTCAGAATGTGGCGGGAACGGGGCCGCTGGCCGGATCATCCGGTCGGGATCAACCTCGGCAAATCCAAGAAGACCCCGCTCAAGGACGCAGCCCAGGATTACCTGAACTCCTTCCAAGCATTGCGCCCCTACGCGGACTTTTTTGTCGTCAATGTCAGTTCGCCAAACACACCCAACCTGCGAAAACTTCAGGACAAGTCGGCCCTGGACGAGATCCTTGCCGCCTTGCAGGAGGTCAACGCGCCGCCCAAGGGCCGTCCTCCCAAAGAGGGCCACCCGCCCGAACGACTGCCTCGCCCCATCCTGGTCAAGGTCGCCCCGGACCTCACTTTCAGCGCCTTGGATGAGATCCTGGAACTGGTCGCCCCCCGCAAGGTCGCCGGCATCGTCGCGACCAACACCACCATCGCGCGACCGGACACCGACGATCCCCTGTCGCAACAGACCTATGCACAGGAGGGCGGGCTGAGCGGTCGCCCCTTGCGTGAGCGATCGACGGAGGTCATCCAACACCTGAACGACCAGACCGCCGGAAAGCTTCCCATGATCGGCGTCGGCGGCATCTTCACCGCCGAAGACGCCTGGGAGAAAATCAAGGCGGGAGCCTGCCTCGTTCAGGTCTACTCCGGTTTGGTCTACGAAGGCCCGTCGATCGCCCGGGACATCGTCACCGGCCTGAAGAACAAACGCTGGAAACGCAATCGCTTCGCTTGAGCGATTGGCGGGAGTGGGGCGCCGATTGCCGCGCATCCCGTTCAAGACAACGCGGCAGGCGTCGGGCCGGCCGCCGCCTCCTCCGCCAGCAACGCCAGACTGCCCATGATTCTGAAATAGAGATTGGTCAACCGTTCCACACAGGCTTCCGACTCCACGGCCCGACGCTGGATGGGGTCCATGTCGCCCGGCGCTTCCACTGAGACAAACCGGGCCATGCTGATGTTGCCATTGGCGTGATCGAAGGGATAGGGCGCATCACCCAGCTGGCGGATGACTTCCTTGCGCTGCCGGCCCAGCTCGGCCGCGCATTCCCTAAGCGCGACAATGAAGACGTCTTCATTCTCGTCGCACAGGTCGTCCAGCAGCGCGCCCATTCCAGCCAACGTTTCCCGCAACTGCAACAGCGGCGGGATCGCGTTCCGAAGCGCTGACAACCCTGCCAACAGGCGCTCCAACGCGCCGAAATCGCCTGAATGGTCGGCCGCCAGCGCCAAGGAAACCGCCAGGCGCCGCCTCGCCAGTTCGTTGAAGTCGGTCAATTCCCGGCGCGATTCGCGTATGACCGAGGATGCCTCCTCCAACCTCTCAAGGACGCTTTCCTGCGAAATGCGTGACTCCCGCCCGATGCGCGCGGAAAACCGGCGCCCAGCGGCAATCAATGTCTGCGCCCGCAGCGCCTCCAACCTGACGCTGTCCGCATCGCCAAACCGTTCAAACGCACTCGCGATTCGCGCCGATTCTTCCGTCATCCGTTCCTCGATCGCGCGCAACTCCTCGCTGAGTCCCTCGGCCTCCCCCGCGTTTGCGGGAAGTTCGTCGACCGTCACAAACAAGGGCCGCAGGATCGACAGGCGCCCCAGGAAGAAGCGCTCGCAGGCCTTGAAGGAGGCGATGTGCCCCGAGGCCCTCAGTTGCCCGTTCGGCGCCAGGCAATCTTCGGAAACCGCCTGAGTCATGAACCGCCGATAGAATCCGAGGGTCGCGCGTCGGGCGAGGGACTCCCAGTCGGAGAAGAGCTCGGTTGCCGGAGCCGCGAGCCGGAAGATTCCCGGCGCATCGAGAGCCCGGACAAAGGCTATGCGATCCGCGTCCGAGGGATGCGTATCAAACAGGCCGGTCCGGGTTTCCGCGGACGCCTCATCTCCGAAACCTGTCGTTTCCTCCCGCAAATCCGCGGTTTCCTCCGCAATCAGATCGGGCAGGTTCTGTGAAAGCCGTTTCTCCTTCCATGTCTCCCGCAGCAGTTCCAAGGCCCGGATCTGCCCCGCTCCGAGCCGCTGCAACTGCGCGCAGGTTCTGACAAACTGGTCGCTCCCGGCGAATCGGGCCTCCCATGCGTCGGCGTCGTGTTCCATGTGACGCAACGCAAAGCAGCTCAGGAGTTGCCCGATCCACATGAGAGCCCAGAGCACACGACGGGTCAGCCAGATGCAGAACATCGCCAGGTAAAGCGGCGCGCCGAGCGGGAAATCGGCGCTCTTGGCCGTGCGCTCCAGCCAGAGATCCCATTGATCGCGCTCATGCACAACCCGGGAGAACCAGGCGTTGACCTGCCGGATCACAAAGGTCAATCGCATGCCGGCTCCCTGGGCGAAATGGCCGAACTCATGGGCAAGCACGCCGCCGAAGGACCGGAGGTCCAACCCGGCCGCCAAAGGCAGACCAATGATGAGTTTCAGGTCCTGACCCGCGAGACTCCGCCAACCGCGCCGGAAACTGGCCGCCGCGTTCACCTCGCAATCGATCTCAATCTCCCGGGGTTGGGGCGCATTCACCAGGCGACAGATGCGACCGACAAAGGCGCGCAGGGCGGGAGCCTCCTCTTCGCCCAAGATCAGGCCGCCCTGCGGTTCCGGACGACGCGCGAAGAGCGGCTTGACCATGAACAACATGGCGATCAGGCCGACCGTCAATGGAGCCAGATAGGCAAAAAACGCTCCCGCGCCGCCGCGCGACAGGATGTCCGTGTGCTCGGTCGCGTGATAAAGCGCCGCCCATCCGCACAATCCGATCAACGCCAGGTAAATCAACGGAAGCAGCGCGATCGCAATCGCCGCAGCCAGCAGTCCCAGTCGATAAAGCGGCGATAGACCGAGCGGCTTCAAACGATCTGCCTCAAAGGCGGCGAGAATCTCGTCCAGTTCCGGAACAGGCCGCTCATCCCGGCGCTCAACGCGACCGGAAGCGTCCGGGATCGGTTCCGTCGCGTTCATGCAGGCGGAGAGGCAACAATCGGAATCAGGGCGCGGTGGCGCATCGCGCGGAGCATGTCCAAGTCGCTGCGGATTGTAAATGTGGAAGGCGGGCGCTAAAGAAACGCGTCGGCGCGCGTCCTGTACCAGACGCCCGAGTTTTCATGAACCCCGCCACTGAGAAGCAACCCTGCCCCCGCAAGGTCCTGGCGCTTTACGGCCTCTCCGGTCTGCTGAGCCTCGGCTGCCAGGTGGTGTGGTTTCGCATGTTCGCGGACCGCTATGGCGCCACGTCTTTCACCTTCGGCTTGGTCGTCCTGTGTTTCATCGGCGGGCTCGGTTTGGGCGCCTGGAATGGTCGCCGGTTCGGCCGCTGGCTGACCGCGCGAACCGGCCTCCAGTCGCCGTTGCGCCTCTACGGCGCGATGGAATGCCTGGTCGCCGCCGGGTTGCTCCTGTCCTTCTTGTTCCAATGCATCCCCTTGCCGGCAGGCGGGGAACCCTACAGCTTTCCTCATGCAATCGATGGCGGCCTCGAAGTCTGGCGGTTGAAGGCGGTCTGGAAACTGATCATGGGCGCGACGGCCCTGGTCGTCTTGACCACGCCCTGTTTCTTCATGGGGACGACCTTCCCCCTGCTATGCCAAGCCTTCTCCCGCAACGCGCGATTCCCTTCGGAGCTCTACGCCGCCAACACCCTGGGAGCCTGCCTGGGCGTCGTCGCCTGTGAGTTTCTGCTGATCGCCGAACTCGGACACCAATGGACGCTGGTCCTGTTGGTCGCGCTGAATGCGGCGTTGGGGACGTTCTTTCTGGTCGGGAAAGCGGGAGAAGCCCCGGATGAAAGGAGCGCGGACATCCCTGTCCGCAGGATGGAAGCCCGGAATGACGAAGCGCGCGCACAGGAGAGCGCCCGATCCGACGAGCAGGATGTGGATCGGCGCCCGGCCCTGCCTTTGACAACCGCGCTTGCCCTCGCCGGCCTGAGCGGCCTGGCAACCGGGGCATTGGAGGCGGACCTGTTCCAGCAGATGCGCTTCTCCGGCTACGTGTTGTCGGCGGGGATGTCCTTCGTTTCCTTCTGGGCGATCCTCGCCATCTTTCTTGGGAGCCTTACCGTGCGCGCCGCGGCCCGGTTGCGCCTGGGTTGGATTCGCGTCGGCGCGCTGTTGGCGCCGGCGGCGTATGTTGCGGCCGTCCTGTTTCGCTACGAGCTTCGCGACGGGATTGCCCGGCGATTTCTCCCCTACGAGTTGGAATCGGCTCCCGTTCGCAACCCGCACTACCTCGACGCCGGGCTGACGCCGCTGTTCCTGTTCTCGGGCGTCTTCGTTTTCCCCGCCTTCTACCTGTTGTCATTGATCCTGCCCTGGATCTGCAATCAATTGCAGGCGGCCGGACATCGACTGGGCAAGGCCTACGCCATCAACACCTTCGCCTTCTGCATCGGATTGTTCGGCTTCTCCTTTCTCGCGCCGCGGGCGGACATCTTCTACGCGTTCAAGCTGTTCCTGGTCTTTTTCGTCATTGCCGCCGCGACAATCGCCGCCCTGGGCTCAGGGGAACCGCGCGCCGGGCGAAAGTTGCTCTTCGGCGCCGTCGCGGTCCTGCTCGCAGCGGGCTTCATGCCGCGCGGTTTCGACGAGCGGTTCTTCCCGGAGCATACGGCGGAAAGCATCCAGGGCGTTCGCGGCCTGCGCAGCAATGGCGCCAGCACAACCTATGTCGTCCAGGATGCGAACTATCCCGGCGAACGCCTCTACTTCGACGGCTACTCCATGTCGGGCACCGCCCCGGGCGACCAGCAATACATGCGCCTGATGGCGCACTTCCCTCTGCTCGCCCAACCCAACCCCGCGGCCGCCCTCCAGATCGGCTTCGGCGTCGGCAGCACCGCCTCGGCCATCGCCTTGCACGACAGCATCAAGCAGTTCGACATCGTCGACCTGAATCACCAGGTCCTGGCGACGGCCTCGGAGTTTGCGGAGAACAACCGCGGCGTCCTGCGCGATGCTCGCGTGCGGCTGTTCCACGACGACGGACGCAACTTCCTACGACTGAAGACAGGCAGCTACGATCTCATTACCAGCGAACCGCCGCCGCCGATCTTTGAGGGCGTCTTCCGGCTCTACTCCCGGGAATACTATCAGCTTGTGCTGGACCGGTTGACGCCCTCGGGAATGATGACGCAGTGGCTCCCCATGAACCAGCTTTCCCAGGAGGCGGGCGATTGGATCACCCGAAGCTTCGTGCAGACCTTTCCCTACTCCCTGGCCTTCATCGGCTACGCCGAACACGTGATTCTGGTCGGGGCGTCCCAACCCATCTCCCTCGACATGCTGGAACGCCGCCTGACAACCTCCCCCGAAGTCGCCGGGGAATTGGCGCGCTTCGGCCTCGGGTCTCCCGCCCACGTGCTCGCCCGTTTACTGGCGGACGACGCCTCGCTCAAACAGGACTTCGGCGAGGGCCCGGTAATCCGCGACGCGCGAAACCGCTTCAGCCACCTCATCCAGCGCGCCGACCAACCCCGCTTCCATTTCCGGCCGGCCGCGCTTGTCGAACGAATGGGAAATCTCCGTTCGCGGAACGCCTTGATCGCGATCTGGAGCAACCCGGCGGCGCTGTCGCAGGTCGCACCCGACTACCCGTTTTGGATGATTCGACCGGAGGAATAGCCCCGCAACCCCCGGCAACGATCAATAGGTTCCCTTGAGCGCAATCTGGAAATAGGGGGCGCCATCGCCGTTCAACTGCAAATCGCGGTCGACAAATCTGAAACGGCGATCGATCACCCAACCGCCCTCGATGATGGCGGCGATCTTCTCCGTCACCTTCCAACGAACGCCGCCGCCCGTCCGAACCTCACGATAGAAAACATCCTGGTCATTCAGATCCGGCCTCCCGATCGGGTTGCCGAAATCCTCGGCGACCCGGTAGCCACCGCCCTTGAACTCCGCGCCCGCAAAGACCCCGACCTCGGGCGAAACCTGGTAGGCGATCTGCGGTCGCGGCAAAATGATGTCCACACGCAGATCCTCGGTCGGCGTCCACCTCGCCCCGATGCCGCCGATGAACGGGAACTCGCTCTTGGGATTCGCGATCAGGGCCAACGCCCAGGCCAGCTTCTCCGATTGGGCGTAAATCAGACGCATCGATAGCGGCGCGTTGAAATCCTCGATGTCAATGTCCCTGAGATCGCTGTAGATGCCGGGATCCACCTCGGTCTGCAGGATCCAACGGTCGGCAATCCGCCAGTCCATGCCCAGATTCACCACCGCGGATTGCAGGCGGCTTGGAATCGGCGTTGCGGCGGGACGCCCGAAATCATACCGCTCCCACTCAACCCCCGCTCGGAGCGAGACCTTCTTCGAAACGGGAAAGGACTGACCGTAGCGAATCCGCCAGTGCGTGGTCTCGATGTCGCCGAGATTGATGGCCCCAATCTTGATCGGCGAATCGGCTACAAACGAAAACTCGGTAGTAGACTTGGATGAGCCATAGGTCCATTCGGGCCTGCCCTGCCCGGTTGGTTCCGCAGCGTCAAGGGAGCCGGCGACCACCGTCGCCAACAGACAGATCTTCCAAGGAGATTTCAGCATCCGGACAGCCTAACTTCGATTCGAGCTGACGCAAGCGGCTCCGGAAAAATTCGGTCAACCATTCAGCCAGGCGTCCCGATGCTCAGCCACGAAGGCGTCGTCATTGAGCTGCGGGTAAGCCGCGTGGATGCGATCAATCTCCTTCTTCTGCCCCGGACTGAGGACCTCGGCGGGGTCAAGACACCACGTCCCCGCCAACAAACCCTGCCGACGAAGGACTTCGTGCAGACCAGGAATGCAGCCGCGAAACCGGTTCGCCGCATCGAACAGAACCGCATTGCAATCCGTAACCGCAATCGCATGCGGCAGGACATCCTCGGTCCCAAAGCCGAATGACTTACCGCCGGCGGCCCGGCTCTCCTTGAGCGCCTCCAACCATTCAACCGCGCGCTTCGTCCACACCGCCCAATGCCCCAGCAAGCCGCCGGCAAATCGTCGCGTCACCTTGCGGCCGTCCACCACGAACTTGTGCGGCGTCAGGAGGTCGACGACGATGTTGTCGTCGTTGCCCGTGTAGAGCGCGATATCGTTGCGTCCCGCTTCCGTCACCGCGCGGATGACATCAATGGTCTGGTAGCGATTGAACGCGGCTATCTTGATGGCCGCCACGTTCTCGATCTCCGCAAAACGCCGCCAGAAGGAATAAGGCAACTCCAGACCGCCGACCGCCGGCTGCAGATAAAAGCCAAACACCGGCATGACCTCCGCAACCGCCCGGCAATGGGCGAGTATCTCGCGCTCATCGCAGCCTCTCATGGCTCCGAGATTCATGAGTCCGGCATGATAGTCCATCCCGGCAAGCAACTGCGCCTCGGCGACGGCCTGCTTCGTCCTGCCGCAGACGCCGCCGACCCGAACCAGCGGCTGCCTCCCCTTGCCCGCATCCGCACGGTCCATTTCCTCCGCGGCCAGTCGCAGGACCGGCTCAAACAATCCGTGTTCCTTGTCGCGAATCGCAAACTGGGTCGTGTGCACCCCGACCGCCAATCCGCCCGCGCCCGCCGCCGCATAATAGCGAAACAGCGCGCGCTGGCGCCGCTCGTCCAGCTTCCGGTTTCGGTTCAAAGCCAAAGGGCAGGCCGGTATGGCAACGCCACGATCAAGGATGCGTTTGATTTTCTTTTTCATGTGCGCGGTTTCACTGGCGGACAAATCGAACCGGGGCATTGTGGCGAAAGGCGCGGCCATTGTCCAAATGACATTGGCGACCAGCCGCCGCCTGCTGCCGCCTGCTGCCGCTGGGCTTGGGACAGCGGTTTTGCGCAATGCCAACCCGCATCGCCATGGCATGCGCGCACCGCTGCGGTTGGTCTCCGACGGAACCGCGCCCCTTGCTGTCTTGCCTGTCCCCCGCTGATTCCCGCGCCTCGCCGGAGGTTCGAATTCCGCTTTGACACCGGGCTGGGGGGTTGGCAAGGTCGCGCCTCGTTTGAACCAACCGGGGCAAATATGGACGAATGAACGTCACATTCCACCCCTAGAAAGCACCGATTTTATGTCAGAACTAGTTGGAAATCTCTTGGTCGCTCAATCGGGCGGGCCCACCTGCGTCATCAATGCCAGCGTGGCCGGCGTCGTCCACGAGGCCGGCAAGCACATGGATCAGATCGAAGAGATCTACGGCGGCCGCAACGGCATCCTCGGCATTCTCAACGAGGAATTGATCGATCTCTACGAGGAGAAGCAAAGCTCCATCGAAGACCTCAAGCACACTCCCGGCGCAGCCCTCGGCACCTGCCGCTACAAAATTGATTTCAAAGGCAATCCGGAAGCGGCGGCCAAGGATATGGACCGCCTGTTCCGTGTCTTCGAGGCGCACAACATCCGCTACTTCTTCTACGCTGGCGGCAACGACTCCCAGGACACCGCCCACAAGGTGCACCTCGAGGCCGAGAAGCGCGGCTATGACCTCCGCGTCATCGGCGTGCCGAAGACCATCGACAACGACCTCCCCCATACCGATCACACCCCCGGCTACGGTTCCGTCGTCAAATATAATGCAACCACCGTCATGGAGGTCGCCACGGACATCGCCAGCATGGCGACCGACGCCGGCGCCTGCGTGATCATCGAGGTCATGGGTCGCGCCGCCGGCTGGATCGCCGCAGGAACCGTGCTGGCCCAACAAAACTGCGAAGCCGGCTCCCCTCACATGATCCTGCTCCCGGAAATCGCCTTCGATCAGGAGAAATTTCTCGAGAAACTGAAGTCCATCATCGACGAGAAGAAGTTCGCAGTCATCGTGGTGGGCGAAGGCTTGAAGGACGCCAAGGGCAAGGAAGTCGCCGCGGACGCCACCAAGGTGGATTCCTTCGGCCATGCCGTACTTTCCGGCGCGGCCGACTACCTGAAGGACATCGTCGAAGAGAAGCTCGGCACGAAGACCCGCACGGTGAAGCTCGGCTACGCCCAACGCGCGGCGGCGCACTTCGCGAGCGGCACGGACGTCGAAGAGGCCTTCGCCTGCGGCGTCTCAGCTGTCAAGGCGGCCATCGGCGGCAAGAGCGGCTATATGGTCACGCTCAAACGCACCAACGCCGACACCGAGCCCTACGCCTGGACCACCGGCCACCAACCCTTGGGCGACATCGCCAACGTCGAGAACCTCATTCCGCGTGAGTGGATCACCCCGGACGGCTTCCTGCCCAACGAGAAATTCATCAACTACGCCAAGCCGCTGATCGAAGGCGAACTCAACGTTCCCATGGTCAACGGCCTGCCCCGCTTCGCCGAACTCTCCCGCGTCGCCATCGACAAGCAGTTGCCGGCGCGCGGTTCCGCCGAAGACGTCGCCGCTCCCGCTCCGGCTCCGGCTCCCGCTGCCGCTCCCGAAGCGCCGGCCACCGACGCAGAAGGGGCCGCCGAACAACCGGCCTGAGTCTTTTCTTCCATCCCAAACCAACTTCAAAGGACGCCCCACCGGGCGTCCTTTTTTGTTTCACGCCGGGCCGAGACACGAACCAAGCGCCTGGAGAAGCGCACATCAGTTAACGCACAGACTCAGTTCGCAGCCCGAAGGCGACCGGTTGATGGAGGTCGCGGGAAGGACGACGCCCGGGAACTACGGAATAATCGGAAAACACGGAAGGAAATTGGCGTGACCTACTCTGAACCGCGACATCGACGCCGTCATCCGAGATTCCGGGTAGTCCGTGTATTCCGTAGTTGAAATGCCTGGGCTTGGGCAAGGCAGTCGGGTAAGCGCGAGACGCGAACGAGGCTTTCGGAGACCCGCAGCCCGAAGGCAACCGGTTGATGGAGGTCGCGGGAAGGACGACGCCCGGGAACTACGGAATAATCGGAAAACACGGAAGGAAATTGGCGTGACCTACTCTGAATCGCGACATCGACGCCTTTATCCGAGATTCCGGGTATTCAGTGTATTCCGTAGTTGAGATGCCTGGGCTTGGGCAAGGGTAGTCGGGTAAGCGCGAGACGCGAACGAGGCTCGTCCGCCCTTCTCCGGGGCTGACAAATCCCGCAGGATTTCTTAAGTACCCGAGTCTCATGAAAGCCTCCGCAACCCGTCTCCTCTGTCTGGCCGTCATTGTCTTCCTTCAATTCACGGTTTCCGCCCAGGAATCCAACCCCATCCGGGTCGGCATCATCGGACTCGACACCTCGCATGTCATCGCCTTCACCAAGGCGATGAACGACCCCAAGGCCGCGCCGGAAGTCGCCAACTGCCGCGTGGTCGCCGCCTATCCCAAGGGCAGCCCCGACATCGAGAGCAGCGTCAGCCGCGTCCCGAAATACACGGAGGACATTCAGAAGCTGGGCGTGAAAATCGTCGACTCGATCGAGGACCTGGTGAAGCAGGTCGATGCAGTCCTGCTGGAAAGCAATGACGGACGCCCGCATCTCGCACAGGCGCGACCGGTCATTCAGGCAGGCAAGCCGCTGTTCATTGACAAGCCGATCGCCGGCTCGCTCAAGGACGCCATCACGATCTTCCGCGAGGCGAAGAAGGCCGGCGTCCCCGTGTTCTCATCCTCCTCACTGCGTTACGGCAGGAATACCCAGGCCGCTCGCGCCGGCTCCCTC
>Ga0181594_10002091_pt1 | contig 18512 bp, 14 predicted proteins | sample 071ome_18_FD_145603 | JGI IMG/M metagenome (GOLD analysis project Ga0181594, IMG submission 145603) | Coastal salt marsh microbial communities from the Groves Creek Marsh, Skidaway Island, Georgia - 071413BT metaG (spades assembly) | ecosystem: Environmental > Aquatic > Marine > Intertidal zone... | reverse complement strand
CTTCTGCCGCCAGATGACGCCTCACGACGGACGCCACTACATTGGCGCCAGAGCGAGCTTCGTACACCACCGAATCTGGAGGTCCCCATGCGTCCGGATGTATGCCGCGCTGGACACCACCTTCGTCTCCGCCGCCGGCGTGGCGGACTCCTCGGCCCAGGTGACCAGGACAAAGCCCTTGACCTTCGATGTCGCCTGGCCAGCACGGGCAGCGGGGAGCGCTACCGCGAGGGAGCCCTGAACGGCCCCCTGCAGTTCACTTTCACGATGACGGTCCGCAGGTAGGGTCGGACCGGATCCATGGCACCTGACCTCATCTTGAGCGGCGGCTCACTCTTCACTGCAGGCATGTCGCGCTCCCGCCCGGGGGCCGTCGCTGTGACGGCGGGCCGCATCAGCGCGGTCGGCACCGACGACGACGTCCTCGCCCTTCGCGGTCCGCGGACCCAGGTGATCGACGCGCGTGGGCGCCTGCTCATCCCTGGCTTCCAGGACGCCCATGTTCACCCAGTCATGGGCGGAGTGGAGATGACGCGGTGTGACGTCCACGCCTGCGAATCCGCTGAGGAGATCCTTGCCGCGATCGTGGCGTTCGCCGCGGCCCACCCCGACGACGAGTGGCTCCTCGGATCGGGCTGGGTTATGGCCCACTTCCCCGGAGGCACACCCACGCGCGCCATGCTGGACTCCGTTGTGCCCGATCGCCCGGCTTACCTGCCAAATCGTGACGGCCACGGCGCCTGGGTCAACACCCGCGCACTCGAACTGGCCGGTGTTACTGCTGAGACGCCGGATCCGATCGACGGTCGCATCGAGCGCGAGCCCGATGGCTACCCCGCCGGCACGCTGCATGAGGGTGCCGCCGACCTGGTCGGAAGGCTGATCCCCAGGACCACGGCCGCGGAGTCGCGCCAGGGACTGCTCCTCGCCCAAGAGCATCTGCTCGCCCTCGGTATAACGAGTTGGCAGGACGCCGCGGTCGGCGATGTCTTCGAACAGGGCGATCTGCTGGAGACCTACCGCCAGGCAGCCCTGCGCGGCGAGTTGAGAGCACGAGTCGTCGGCGCGCTGTGGTGGGATCGCGCGCACAGCGCGGAGCAAATCCGCGACATCGTCCAGCAGCGCGCAGATTCCGCGGTTGGCGGATTTCGCCCGACGACCGTCAAGATCATGCTTGATGGCGTCGCCGAGAACTACACCGCGGCGATGCTTGAGCCCTACCTCGACGGCTGCGGCTGTCACACGGACAACTCCGGCATCGACATGGTGGACCCGCAGGGCCTCAAGGAGTACGTCACCGAACTCGACCGACTCGGCTTCCAGGTGCACTTCCACGCGCTCGGCGACCGGGCCGTGCGAAACGCCCTTGATGCGATCGAGGCCGCGAGGTCAGCCAACGGCCCTGACGGTGGTCGGCACCACCTCGCACACTTGCAGGTCATCCATCCCGATGACATCCCCCGCTTCGCCCGGCTCGGGGCGACCGCCAACATGCAGCCGCTGTGGGCCTGCAACGAACCGCAGATGACTGAACTCACCATTCCCTTCCTAGGCGAGCGGCGCTCGGGTTGGCAGTACCCCTGGGCAGAGTTGGCGCGGCACGGGGCGAGCCTGGCCGCGGGCAGCGACTGGGCCGTCACCAGTCCGGACCCGCTCGAGGGCATCCACGTCGCGGTCAATCGCCGCCACCCCGGTGACGGACCAGGCGTTCCCGTCTTCCTGCCCGACCAGCGGATCTCACTCACAACGGCGCTGACGGCCTACACGGCGGGCTCAGCCTGGGCCAACGGCCAGGAGGAGACCACGGGCCACCTGCGCGAAGGCTTCCTCGCAGATCTCGCGCTCCTCGATCGCGACCCCTTCGACGGCCCGAGCGGGCAGATCGCCGACGCCCGAGTTGCCCTGACCTTCATCGAGGGCCGGCAGGTCTTTACTGCCCAGTAGCGGACCAACGCCTGGCCCGACAAATCTTCACGGACCCCAGCGGAAACACCATACGCGGAACCGCACAGCCCACCGGTGGGGCGGGTGGGGGTTCGAACCCACGACCTGACGGATGATGCGGATCTGCGGCGGGCGCACACACCGACAGTCGCCCCGCCGTACCATCTCGGGGACCGCTAGGCCAGGATGACTGGATGGTCGCGGATCCGAAGTCTCCGCGACGGCGCTTCCGATTGACCTTCAGCCAGCGCGTTCCCTTGACCATCGCGCTCGTTCTCTCCCTCTCCGGCCTCGTCTACACCGCCGTGGCTGTAAACGCGGTGACGAGATCGCTCACGGACCAGTCCGAGCAAGAAGTCAGCAATGTGAACGCCGCCATCAGCGCCCTCGTGCAAACCGAGTACAACGACATCGTGTCCTACAGAACGCAGACCCTGGAGACGCGCAAGCAGGGTTTGCGGGACATCGCCGCCCCCATCGTGGCCTCCCTCGATGAGTTCGCCGCAGCCGCACAGAGCGGTGAACTCACCACCGCGCAGGCGCAGGCCCGCTCCTTGGACATGGTGAAGAGCATGCGATTTGGGAACGATGACTATTTCTTTGTCTACGATCTCGATCTCAACGCAATCGGCCACCCCGACGACCGCATTCAGGGACGCAACCTCACCGACATGCAGGATGCCGACGGGCGGTACCTGCTGCGCGAGGCACGTGAACTTGTGCTGACGCAAGGCAGCGGCTACCTGGACTATCGCTGGGAGAGGCTGGAGGGAGCGGTGCCCTCACCAAAGGTCGGCTACTTATTCCTCTACGAACCATGGGATTGGCTCGTCGGGACCGGCGTCTACGTAGATGATGTGGACGCCGAAGTTCAGAAGCGCCTCACGGCCGTCGAATCTGAGTTGCAACAGACGTTTGCAGACCTCTCCTTTGCTGGGGATGGCTTCTTCCTCATTCTCGACCGTACCGGCGATGTTGTCGCGAGTGGATCACCTGCGGTGTCTGCCGCGGCACAGACGGCCGCAGGACAGGAGGCGATCGCGTCGATCCTCGCCGCCGCACCGACCGAAGCAGGGGTCGAGCTCACAGCGACGATTCAGGCTCCCTGGAACCCTGATGGTGATGGCGCCTGGCGTATACAAACGTCAACAACCGGTGGCGACTTGGACTGGATTCTCGTCTCCGCGGTGAATCAACAGGAGTTGGCGTCGCCCGCCCGCGCGCTTGCTATTCAGATGGCCCTCATCGCGGTCCTCGTGGTTCTCGTCGGACTGATCATCGGGGTGCTGCTGAGCCGCCGCATCACCAAACCGGTCGACGCGGTCGCGCGTGCGGCCGTCTCACTGGCGGACGGCACTTTCGATCCGACGACCTTGGACAGCGCCGCTCGACGGACGGACGAACTCGGGGATCTCGCTCGCACCTTCCGGACGATGGGCCTCGAAATCGCGGCGCGCGAGCTTCGCCTGCGAGAGCAGGTCCAACAACTGTCCGTGCAGATCGATCGGACCAAGGTGGCTGCGGAAGTCCAGGAGATCACTGAGAGCGACTACTTCCAACGACTCAAGTCTCGGTCCCGTGAACTTCGGGATCGCGATGACTGATACTCGGGACCGGCTGGAGCGCCCCATCTTCATTGTGGGGTCACCGCGTTCGGGCACGACCTTGCTTCAAAATGTGCTGTCTCGCGACCCCGGCGTTTTCACACTCGGGCGCGAAAGCAGGTTCCTCTGGCACCGCCTCGGTGGGCAGGAGGTGACCGGATCGTTTCCCGGTGCTGACGCCGTCGCGGCCGAGTACGTGGCAGAGGCGTATCGGGGGGAGCGAGCCTGGGGCGAGGACGAGCAGCGACGATGGGCGGATCGCTGTGCCAGCCAGGGTGTCCCTGCCCAATACCTCGACCTCCCGCATGAACTTGCTGAGGAACTTGGCACCAAGGCGGCGGGCCCCTTCGCGGGCTCAGTGCAGAGCGAGACCGCGCCCTTCACGCTGCCACCGCTTGATCCCGAGTGGGCCGCGGACACAGACGGTCCGGTACGGCTGGTCGACAAGGACACCGGTCACTGCTGGCGGATACCGGAGCTGTCAGCGGGGTTCCCTGACGCGCAGTTCATCTTCATCGTGCGTGATCCGGAGGATGCCATTCGCAGCCTCATGGCGGGCTGGCGACATCCCACCTGGTTCTTCACCTATCGCCTTGACACTCCACTGAACATCGCCGGTTACAGCGATCTTGCACCCTGGGGAAAGCGATGGTGGAACTTCAACCTCTTCCCGGGTTGGGAGTCGCTCGTGAACGCGCCCATTGAAGAAGTGGCCGCTGCGCAATGGTCTGCGGCCCTCACTCCCATCATCGAGCACGGTGTGCCACTCATCGAGCAAGGGAGGGCCTTCGTGACGACCTACGAACGGCTGACGAGCGAGACGCGGGCGACACTGAGCGCCATAGCGGAGTTCGCCGACCTTGACGCAGACGCACTCATGGCCGAGGACCTCGACCGGGCATACATGTCGATGAGCGCCGCGACCTTCGATCCGGGCACCAGCGACCTCCGGCAAGGTTCCGATCGGGCACGCACGCTCTTGGATCCCCTGTCGACATTCCTCCCGGCAGGCCGCGCCTGACCGGGTTTTAGCCCTCCCCGTTTCACAGAGCGTCGAGTATGCGAGCCATGGAGGCTCGTGATCGAGCCCGCGACTGAAGGGCGCCCATGACCCGATCGCGGTCCGCGATCACGTAGTCGAGCAACTCCCTGCCGAACTCCGAGGCGACGACAATCGTCTCGGGGTCTTGCTCGCTCAGGTTCACTCCCAGGACGAGTTCGTCACCCGGATCCTGTTGCGGGAAGAGAGCGTTGAAGGACAGTCCCAGTTCGCCCAGACCCGAGCCAAAGTAGGCGGACAGCGGGTCCATGAGCGGCAGGTGGACCGTGATCACCTCGAATCGCTCTGTCTCGAAACGGCGGATCAGCCCTTGGAGAGCTTCCACGAAGTCCTGTCCGTACTCCGCGACTCGAATTTGTGCGTGCTTGGTCGCGGACAGCAACTCGGTGACGAATTGCGACTTCGGCGGCAAATCGGCCGGTGGTCGGCCTGCCTCGGAGTGGATCTGGCGAGGCAAGCCAACGACCTCGTAGATGCGCTCAAGGATGTCGCGGTAGCGAGCAGGCACGTGCACCGCTTGCTCGACCGGTGCCATGAGCGGCCGGTACAGAATCATGACTGCGCGGCGGAAGCCTTTGGGCCCATCGAACCCGATGAACTCCACGTCCGACGGTTGTCGACCGAGCACAAGCCCGGTCTCGTGCAACCCGACCCTGAGCGCACCGGCTTGACTGGCGGGATGCGCGGTAACTCCCTCGACGTAGATTCCGCGCATCCCCAGAGCGAGGATTTGCGGCATGAAGGCCTCATCGAGGCGGTTCACGATCCCGCGCTGCCGGAAGGCCGGGTCGACGGCAGCCGGTCCGCCCGACGCCGTCGGCGAATCCGGAGCGGGCCGTAGCAGCCCGGTATGGCCCACGATGCGCCCGGAAGGTAGGACAGCAACCATTCCTTCGTGGATGTGTGTCTCGATCTTGTGCCGGAAGACATCCGGCTCATAGAGCCAGGACATGCCGATCTTGGTGTAGCCGTACGTGCGGAAGTACAGACGCGCGACTTCAACGGCGTCATCGCTGCTGATTGGTCGGATGACGATGCTGTCGATATCCACCGATTCGTTGTCGTTGCCCTCGGCCTCGACCGCCGCGACGAATTCTGGATCATCGACAAGGTTGCCCGTGTTCACCGAGCGACCGACCCTTAGCTCACTGCCTCTTACGCCGTCACTGACGAACTCCATCGATTCGGCGTAGCCAAGTGCGAGCAGAGTCTCCAATCTCACGGGCAATTCACCATTGAGATACGTGGAAGGCGCTCCACGCTGCTTGAGAACGATCGTCACTCGACCGGGTTCGTATCCCACGGAGACATCCACGTCGATCGTGTCTGACCCGTCGAATGAGTCGGCGATCACTGTCGCCAGTGCCTCACTCAGGAGCGAGGCCAGCTGCGTGCATTCGATCGCCTCAAGGCCGAAACGTCCGGCAGTATCGGCAACGGCCCGGGCGGCAACGTCGAGAGTGGATACGTGAGACAAGGACATCGTCATCACCGTGTCACTCATGAGGGCGTTCCCGCATGAAGACGATCTGCGATGCCGCGCACCTGCTGCGACCATGGATGTTCAGGGTGGAGGAGTGAGAAGAGGCCACCTGACGCGTTGACGACCACCTCTTCGGAAAGCGGTAGGACGGCAATGGTCTCGGCCCCGTAGGCGTCGTCCAACTGCTCGCGAAGGTTGGTCAGCCCTGAGGGCACCTTGTTCGCGACGAGGAACAGCGACGGCACCTCGAGTCGGCGAGCGACATCGACTGTCACGGCGGTCCCCTGATAGTCCTGGCGGTCCGGTCGCAGGATGAGCAGCAATACGTCGCTCAGGGTGATGGAAAGGAGGGTCTCCTCGTTGAGGCCGGGATGAGTGTCAACGAAAAGGAAGTCCAAATCCAGGTCCCGTGCGAGCTGGCGCATCCCGTCACTCAGGGACTCCACGTCGTAGCCATCGCGCAGGATCCTTGCGATGTCCCCGGGTTTCATACTCGAGGGGACGAGATGAAGGGACCCGCCGGGTGACACCGCCGTCGACATCGACACGCGATCGGTGATGTCGTGAGCGACATCCCGGATAGGACGAGTCCCCCACAGATAGTCATTGAGCGTGCGATCCAAGGTCTCGTCGAAGCCGAAGAGGACATGGATCCCAGGACTTTGAATATCGCAGTCGATGACACCGACCCGGTGGCCCAGAGCAGCCAGATTCGCGGCGACGTTAGACGTCGTGTTGCTTTTACCGGTCCCGCCTCTAAACGAGTGAACCGAGACCACAGTTGTCATGTGCGGAACGTACACCCCATTCACCCGGGTTCGTCGGGTCCAAGAGGCGATGACGACCGTGACAGGGGCAGCTACCAGGCGATGAAGGCCACGAATTGGGATCGCGTCTCATTCGCATCACCTCGTGAAACTCAGGGGGTCCTCCCTCCTGGTCGGCCCCGGCGTCGGTTGGCTGGATGCAATCCGAAACGCTCAACAGGTTCCGGGCTCGCGGCTCCCGTCGATCGCCTCGCCTATAGCCTTCGGCCATGACTCAGGCCCACCGAACCCTTCGGGGTTCCGGCGCCGCCACACGTTGGGGTGCAGCAGCGCTCGGGCTCTGTCTTGTGGCCGCCCTCTTCGTCCCCACAGCCCACGCGCTGGCGATCTCGACCGCAGATGACGGGCCGTCAATCGCACCGATCTTGAAGCGCGACATTTTGGTCGGTGCCGACATGTGGGACACGAAACCGCGGCTTATGTCACTAACCTTGAACTTCGAAGGAATCATCGGCATCCCTGACGCTGACAATCCGGATTTTGACGTCGCCAAGGCGGCCGTGGAGGCAGCCGGTGGTGCGTGGAATGTGATTACCGAGTGCAGCACCACCCCCACACAGATTTCACACACAACTGCCGTCTCACCCGAGCAGTACTACTCCGTTACCGGGGTTAACGGTGAGTTCCTCGATGTGGTGCAGGTTCAGACGTCCTGGCCGGTGCGCCCCAGCACCCTCGATGGCACCGACTTCAAGGTCACTTTGAATGATGGCAGCGTCGTCGACCCCGTGGCATCGATGATCGTGCCGAACTTTGAATACAACGAGCGTTCAGTTCTCATCCTCAACGGCGAGTTCGGCAACCGCTACCCCAAGACGGACTCGCGATCGCGATACCCGGTCAAGGTTGAGGTCGTGCGAGATGCGACCCCGCTTCAGCTGGTGGGCCCCCGAGGCAAGCTCGCCAGTGCTGTCGGGATGACGATCACCAACGACAAGACGCCGTACGACGATCAGCCCAGCGATCCGAAGAAGTGGACCGGTCCACGGATTATCGCGGCCAAGATGACGCGCATGTCGACCCTCGGCGAAAATGGACCGATTCCCCTTAAGCAGGGCCTACTTCCCAATGACGGCGTCTCGATGTACGGCGAGAAAAAGGCGAAGTTCAGGATGCGCATGCTCACCGTTGGCGGGGCCTTCTCACCGGATGGCATCTTTGGTATGCATCCAGGGGACTACCGCAAGCATTTTCGACTCGTAGCCATAGAACATGACGGCACACGCGTTAAACTGGTCGAGCCCGGTAGGACGTACTACGTCGATGGGCACCCCATCAGGATTGAGGGCTTGGCAGACCTTGGGGTGAAAAAGGATACCTACGATGACTGCTATCAGGAGGACAGCGAAAACCAAATCGACGTCATCCTCTCAGGCAGTGTCAAGGCTGCCAAGCGCATTAAGATCCTGCAGATCCCGGCCAGGGGCGATGGATATTCCCCGCTTTACAGCGATGGAGGTCCGGGCAATAACCCGGTGCCAGGGGTCCGTTACACCGCACCAAGTCCGCGTCATTCAGTGCAGATCATTGACGGGCTCAGGGACCCCATGCGGGTCACATACCGGCCCTAGCCGGTCATCATGGCTCAGGTCTCCTGAGAACTTTGGGCAGAAACGCACCCACCCCCCTGCCACTGGCCGTGAGCCGTCCCGGCTCGCTGGGACGGGAGGCACGGCAGGTCGGGCCCGCCCGGCCGCACCCTTCCTATGGGGCGATGGCCCCCGTGACGAGAGCAGCGACCAGGCACTGATCGCCCTGCATTTGGTTCGCATCTCGTTCGCATCACTCCGTGACACGGAATGACACTCGAGGAGAAGACGTGCCAATTCGTGAGGAAGCACGGGCCGAACTCGGTGGGGCGGGTGGGGCTCGAACCCACGACCTGACGGATTATGAGTCCGCTGCTCTGACCAGCTGAGCTACCGCCCCCGCGCCGACATTCTGCCCTGCCCCATCCCCCTTCCTGTTGTTGCCGCCCCAGAAGGTCGAGCGCCCGCTCGACAGTTGCCTCCGATTCCCGACAGTTGGCGGGAAACTGTGGGCGGGAGATTCCCGCCAACTGTCGAGAGACGGCGCCAAGTGCCTCAAATGTCCGTTTTTCTGGGCGTTGTCCACCGGCAGGGGGACTCCGGTTTGCCTGTCGTGACCTGACTGTTACCATCCTCGTAAGGCCATGGCGCGACAAGTGCGCGACATGGCTGCGACACAGTAGGAACCAAGCACCACGCCGAATTCGGCTCGCAAGAGCCGGAACCGGGACACTCGGTTCGTGGGGCGCGACCGTCTGGGCCATGCCACAGACGGCGGGGCTGACAGCCCCCGCCCGTGAGTTGGTCCGGTAGGCCGAGAGGGATGAGGACGCAAGTGCCGCAACAACGCCGCCGACTCCGTCGGGTCATCACGACCGCGGCAGCCAGCACGGCGCTCATCGCAGCCGGGTTGCTCATGTCTACGCCTTCAAGCGCAGACCTCCGCGAGGACGTCGCCAACGCGAAGGCCTACCTCGAAGACCTGCAAATGCAGGCCGCTGCTGCGCACGGCCGCGTTGAAGACGCGCAGTACGCCCTCGAGAAGCTCCAGGGCAAGCGCGACAAGACCAAGGGCAAGGTGCAGGCGGCCAAGGACCAACTGGCTGAGACTCAAGACACCATCGGCCGCTACGCCGCCACGGCATACCGCTCCGGCGGACTCGATTCCTCGCTGCAGCTCCTCCTCGTGGAGGACGCGCAGCAGTTCCTCGACCAGGCCGTCGTCCTCGACATCGTGGCCTCGGGACAGAGCGCGGCCCTGCGCAAGACCCAGGTGGCTCGCCTCAAGCTCGCTCAGGCGACCGCCGAACTCCAGCAGCAGGAGCAGGCTGAGCAGGCCGCCCTGGCTGACCTCGAAGCCCGCTCGGCTGAGTTCGACAACGCCGTGTCCGCCGCTGACGACTACCTCAACGGGCTCGAAGAAGAGTTGCGCCAGCAAATCGAGGCTGAGCGCGCCCGCAGGGCCGCTGAAGCTCGCGCTGCTGCTGACGCTGCGGCCGCGGCTCTGGCCGCCGGCCAATCTTCCGGTGGTTCGTCCGGCGGCGGCAATTCGTCCGGCGGCTCCTCCGGTGGAACCACCTCCGCCAACGGCGGCCCGAACGACGGTGGCAGCTACAACGGCAACAGCGGCGGCGGCGGGGGCTACTCCGGTGGCAGCGGCGTTAGCTCTGATCGCGCAGCGATCGTCGTGGAGTACGCGCTGGCTCAGGTCGGCAAGCCGTACAGCTTCGCTGCCTCTCCCCCGAGCTCCTGGGACTGCACCAAACTCACCTCGTGGGCCTGGGCTCAGGTCGGCGTCCAGCTCACGCCGTACTCCTACACACAGGCTCAGGAAGTCCGCCGCATCTCGCCTGACGAGTTGCAGCCCGGCGACCTGCTCTTCTTCTTCAAGAACGGCGCACACCACGCCTCGATGTACATCGGCGGCGGCATGATCGTCGAGGCCTCGAGCCCAGAGGTCGGCGTTCGTGTCACCGACGTGTGGAACGGCTGGAACGTCGCGCACTTCTCCTGGGCCGGCCGCCCCTACGGCTGATCGGCACAGCGCTGACGATGACTGAGGGGTCCGACCAGTTGGTCGGACCCCTCAGTCGTTGGAATCTGCGGCCCTACGACCACAGGTCGCAATGCCTCGGGTGACTACTGCGATGGCGCCACCCTGGCCTACTCCAGCCTCACCAATGCGAGCCGGCCGAACGTCGACCGTGTGGCTCCCGCACCTGGACTCGAACCAGGAACCCTCTGATTAACAGTCAGATGCTCTGCCGATTGAGCTATGCGGGATCGGACGAGCAAGGATAGCAACGCCCCTTCGGCCCTGCGATCGGCGCCCTCGGATCCTTGCGACCCCACTCGGTCAGACCCCGAGAGTCTCCCGAAGCTCAGCCATCGCCTCCCGGGCCCGCCGCTGCATTTCAGGATCGCGGGGGTTGATGCCCGGGTCGAAGGTGACCGTCCAGGACAGCCCCTCCCCTACCCGACGTGCCACGATTCGGGCCCCCGCGTCGCCATCCAAGGGCACCCGCTCACTCACGACGACGCTGGAGGTGACGCGCTCGTAGACGACAGTCGGCAATGTGCGCGGCTCCTCGATCCGAACCATCCACGTGCGATTGCGACCGGTCGGCTCCGATCGACCCTCGACAACGAGTGCGCCCTCGTCGGTCCAGGTGGCCTTGGCGACCAGTTCCCAGGGCAGCCGGAGGTAACCGTCGGACTGGGTCGCCTCCGGGACGGGCAGGTAGATCGCCATCTCGGTCGCCACGGCAACCCCTCCACCATCGACACGCGCCCACGACAGGGCTCGTTCGCCGTCGTCGACGATGGCGCGGACCTCGGGCGGTGTGCGACCGAACATCACGACTCCCGCTGCTCACGCAGATCGCGACGATAGGCCTCCAGCGCCATGAGATCGGCGAACGCCGTGACCTGCTCCGGGGTGCCTTCGTCAAGTCGCTGGAGGCGACCCCGCAACTCCGAGATGCGGCGCCCAGCGTCCATCTCCAACAGTCGGGCGATCACCGAGGTCGTGTAGCGAGCGTCGACCTGATTGGCCACCGGCAGGGGTTCGACCGCGAGTCCGCGCACCAGCGTGCGAACGCCGTCGTCGCGGCACTGCTCCAGGACCGCGTCGATCCAGGCCAGACCGATTCGGCCGGGCTGGGGTCCGCCAGCGGCCGCGATGGCCTCGTGGACCGAGCGCAGGGCCTCATCGGAGTAGGCCAAGGGCTCTACCGCGGCGTACCAGGCACTGACCAGCGACGGCTCCTGGAGTGCGCACTTGAGCGACTCGCGCTCGATCGCGTAGATGGGGTCACGCGGATCGGCGCGCCGCGGGGGGCCGGAGGGCGCGTCGGATCGACGCCCGCTGCCGACCGCCTGTGCCACCGTGCCCAGGTCGAGGCCGAGCCACCCCGCCAGGCGACGCTCGTATTCGGGTCGCAGCGCCGGATCCTTTATGCGGGCCACGATCGGGGCCGCCTCGCGCAGGGCCCCGACTCGACCCTCGGCTGTCTCAAGGTTGTATCCGGCCAGCGTCGAGCGGATGGCGAACTCGAACAGCGGCACGCGGTGCTGGATCAGCGAGGCAACAGCGGCATCGCCCTGCTGCTGGCGAAGGTCGCAGGGATCGAGCCCGTGGGGTTCGACGGCGACGAACGTCTGCGCGACGAAGCGCTGGTCGTCATCGAATGCCTTGAGTGCCGCACGTCGACCGGCCTCGTCGCCGTCGAAGGTGAAGATGACCTCTCCGCGCATGCGTTCGTCGTCCATGAGGAGGCGGCGAAGTACCTTGATGTGATCGGTGCCGAACGCCGTACCGCAGGTCGCCACGGCGACGGGGACCCCCGCAAGATGGCACGCCATGACATCGGTGTAGCCCTCGACGACCACGACGCGCTGCTGCTTGGAGATCTCCTTGCGCGCGCGATCGATTCCGTAGAGGACCTGGCTTTTCTTGTAGAGCGGCGTCTCCGGTGTGTTGAGGTACTTCGGGCCTTCGTCGTCCTCGAGCAGCCGGCGGGCGCCGAAGCCCACGACATCGCCGGCAAGGTCCCGGATAGGCCAGATCAGACGTCCGCGGAATCGGTCGTAGGGACCGCGGTTGCCCTGGGAGACCAGTCCGGCGGTCTGGAGTTCACTATCAGTGAAGCCCCGCTGTCGCAGATGCGAGGTCAGGGCATCCCAGGACTTCGGCGCGAACCCGAGCCCGAAGTCGGCCGCCACCTCGGCGTCGAAGCCACGCTCGGTCAAGAAGGCGCGGGCGGGAGCTGCGTCGGGCGCCGCGAGTCGCTGAGTGAAGAAGTCGGCGGCGGCCTTATTGGCCTCAACCAGTCGCGTGCGCTGACCCTGATGGCGATTGACTCCGGCACCGCCCTCTTCGTAGCGCAGGGTGATGCCGGTGCGACCGGCGAGCTTTTCGACGGCCTCGGCGAAGGTCAGGTGGTCGAGCTTCTGCACGAAGCTGATGACGTCGCCACCCTCCTGGCAGCCGAAGCAGTAGTACATGCCCTTGCTGGGGGTGACGTGGAAGGACGGCGACCGCTCATCGTGGAACGGGCACAGCCCCTTGAAGGACCCTCCGCCGGCCGGCTTCAGCGCTACGTAGTCGCGGGCGACCTCATCGATGCGGGCCTTGTCCCGCACGGCGGCGACGTCCTCATCCTTGATGCGTCCCGCCATGGGCTGATCCTAGGCGTCGGGTGCGGCACTGCGTCGGTCGGAGGATGAAGCGGTGGAAAACGGGGCGGGCTAACTGCAGAGCCGCGAGTGCCACTCCACGGCGCTGACGTCGGTGAGGCTGGCCACCTGATCAATGATGACCCGCAGACGCTCGGCGTCGTCCCGGGCCTCCTCGTAGGTCGGCTGCAGCCATGGCTCGAGGTCCCGGCCCTGCCCGATCACGAGGGCGCTGACCAACTCGGCGAGGATCTCGCGCTGACGGGCGTATTCGACCTCGGCGCCTTCACGGTTCATCACGTAGATGGCTGTCATCGCCTTGAGCGCCGCGACCTCCGCGCGTACGTCGTCCGGAACGACCAGCGTGGCCGAGTAGCGAGTGAGGTGAGCCCCTGAATACGCCCCGCGCGTGGCATGCTCAGCCGCCTGGCAGAAGCGCCCGATGAGACGCGAGGTGGCTGTCTTCAATGCGGCGAGGTCGCGCTGGGAGGAGTCGTAGGAAATCGGCCAGTAGTCGAGGGCGAGCAGCCGATCGAGCGCTGCGCCGATGGCCGCCGGGTCAACACCGGGCAGGTAGATGCGATGCGCGACATCCATGATGTTCTCGCGCTCGGTGAGCGAGGTGAACATCTCCAGCGTGATCAGCCCGGTGTGCAGCGCGTCCTCAAGATCGTGGACCGAGTAGGCCACATCGTCGGCCCAGTCCATCACCTGCTCCTCCAGACAGGTCTGCTCGCCCGGAGCTCCCTCCCGAAGCCAATGGAATACCGCTTCATCGTCGGCGTAGTAGCCGAACTTGCGCAGGCCTGGCTTGCGAGGCCACGGGTACTTGCACGAAGCATCGAGCGAGGCTCGCGTGAGATCAAGCCCCGCGCTGCGGCCGGTGGCCGGGTCGATGACCTTTGCTTCCAACCGCGTCATCACCCGCAGGGTTTGGGCGTTGCCCTCGAAACCGCCGATGCGATCGGTGATGCGGTCGAGTTCCTCCTCGCCGTTGTGCCCGAAAGGCGGGTGCCCCAAGTCGTGTGCGAGTCCGGCGACATCGACAAGGTCCGGGTCACACCCCAGGGCCGACCCCATCTCGCGCGCGATCTGGGCGACCTCGAGAGTGTGGGTGAGCCGGGTTCGGGGGAAGTCGGCGACGCCGGCCGCCTGCACCTGGGTCTTGGCCGCCAGGCGGCGCAGCCCGGCGGAGTGCAGGACACGGGCGCGATCGCGGGCGAAGGGCGAGCGATGGCTGATGTCGTCCTCGACCCAGCGCTCGACGTCAGCGGGGGTATAGCCCGCGGGGATGCTCACCCCGCGACCCTACGCGACCCCCCTCTTTCGCCTTCCTTGCGGATACCGACGCGATGCGGGCGATTTGCCCACGGTAACGGCAAGTAAGACGTCTTCATCGGGAGTCGGAGCCGGCACCACCCAGTGCCGCCCGCCCGGCTTCGAGCCGGGCGATCGGCACGCGGAACGGCGAGCACGACACATAGTCGAGGCCGACCTCATTGAAGAAGTGCACCGAATCGGGATCGCCGCCGTGCTCACCGCAGACGCCGCACTTGAGCTTCGGGCGCACCTCGCGCCCCTTCTCCACAGCCATGCGCACCAGCGAACCCACACCTTCGCGATCGATCGACTCGAAGGGCGATACACCGAACACACCACGCTCGAGGTAGGTGGAGAAGAACGCCGCCTCGACGTCGTCGCGACTGAAGCCCCAGGTGGTCTGGGTCAGATCGTTGGTACCGAAGGAGAAGAACTGAGCGGCCTCGGCGATCTGGCCGGCCGTGAGGGCAGCGCGCGGCAACTCGATCATCGTCCCGATGGGGAACTTCAGGGTGCAGCCGTTAGCCTCGGCCACCTCGGCGAGCACACGCGTGGCCTCCTCGGTCACAAGTTCGAGTTCCTGGATCGACCCCACCAGCGGAATCATGATCTCGGCCCGCGGATCACCGCCGAGCTTCTGTCGCAGGCAGGCGGCCTCGGCGATCGCGCGTACCTGCAGGGCGAAGAGGCCGGGAAGCACGAGACCGAGTCGCACACCGCGTAGGCCCAGCATCGGGTTTTGCTCGTGCAGGCGATTGACCGCCTGCAGCACGCGCAGGTCGGATTCGTGGTTTTCGCCGCGCTCCTCGGCGAGCGCCACGCGCACCGCGATGTCGGTGAGGTCCGGGAGGAACTCGTGCAGCGGCGGGTCGATGAGTCGGATCGTGACCGGCAGACCGTCCATCGCCTCGAGGATGCGGATGAAGTCCTTGCGCTGCAGCGGCAGCAGTGCTTCGAGAGCCTGCTCGCGCTCATCGTCGTCACGGGCCAGGATCAGGCGCTCGACATACTGCTTGCGATCGCCGAGGAACATGTGCTCGGTGCGCAGCAGGCCGATGCCCTCGGCGCCCATCCGACGCGCACGGGCGGCGTCCGGAGCGGTGTCGGCGTTGGCTCGGACCAGCATGCGACGCGAACGATCGGCATGGCGCATGAGCCGGTCGACCGCCTTGATGAGGTCGCGCGTCGGCTCGTCGGCATCCTGCAGAGCCGACGCCACCCCCTCCTCGAAATAGTGCACGACGGGGCTGTCCACGACCGGGACGGAGCCCGCAAAGACCGCACCGCTGCTGCCGTCGATGGAGACGACCTCTCCCTCGGCGATGACCTTGCCCGACGGTGTCGTGATCTTGCGGTTGACGGTGTCGACGTCGAGTTCCTCGGCACCGCAGACCGCGGTCTTGCCCATGCCGCGGGCGACCACTGCGGCATGAGATGTCTTGCCGCCACGGCTAGTGAGGATGCCGGTCGCCGCGACCATGCCCGCGAGGTCATCGGGATTGGTTTCGCGCCGGACGAGGATCACGTGGTGTCCCGCTTCAGTCCACTCCACCGCCGTCTTGGAGTCGAAGACCACCTGACCGACTGCGGCTCCGGGGGACGCGCTCATCCCGCGCGTGAGCAACTCGTTGTCGCTGCCGTCGGCGAACCGCGGGAACATCAACTGGGCGAGTTGGGCGCCGTTCACGCGCCGCAACGCCTCGTCCATGTCGATGATGCCCTCGTCGACGAGTTGTACGGCGATCCGGAATGCAGCGGCCGCCGTTCGCTTGCCGACGCGGGTCTGGAGCATCCAGAGTTTGCCGCGCTCGACGGTGAACTCGATGTCGCACAGGTCCTGGTAGTGCAGTTCGAGTCGGCGCATGATGTCGAGGAGTTCCTCGTAGGACTCCGCGTCGCGCTCGCCCAACTCGGCGAGGCTGAAGGTGTTGCGGATTCCTGCAACGACGTCCTCGCCCTGTGCATCAGGCAGGTAGTCGCCGTACACACCGGGGGCGCCAGTGGCGGGGTCGCGCGTGAAAGCGACACCCGTCCCGGAGCCCTCCCCGAGATTGCCGAAAGCCATGGCCTGGACGTTGACCGCCGTGCCGAGATCGTGCGGAATGCGCTCGCGGCGTCGGTACAGGCGCGCACGCTCGGTGTTCCAGGAGCGGAAGACCGCCAGAATGGCGAGGTCGAGTTGTTCGCGCGGCTCCTGCGGAAAGTCTCGGCCGACCTCTTCGCGCACGATGGCCTTGTACGTGTCGACAAGACCCTTCAGCGCGGAGGTCGGGATCTCGATGTCGGTCTTGACGCCGGTCGCATTCTTCGCCGCCTCGAGGGCGTGCTCGAAGCGTGCGCCGTCGATATCGAGGACGGTCTTGCCGAACATCTGGATCAAGCGGCGGTAGGAGTCCCAGGCGAAGTGCTCATCGCCGGAGATCTCCGACAGACCCTTCACACTCTCGTCGTTCAGGCCGATGTTCAGGACCGTTTCCATCATGCCCGGCATGGAGAAGCGCGCACCACTGCGGACCGAGACCAGCAGCGGATCCGAGGGGTCGCCCAGGCGGCGTCCCATGCGCTCCTGAAGCCGATCGAGTTGCGCGGTGATCTGATCGGCCAGCTCGTGCGGCTCCTCGTCGTTCTCGAGGTAGAACCGGCATGCCTCGGTCGTGATGGTGAACCCCGGAGGCACCGGCAGGCCCAGGCGCGTCATCTCGGCGAGGTTGGCTCCCTTGCCACCGAGGAGATCGGATTGGGTTCGGCTGCCTCGGGCAAAGTCATAGACAAAGGTGCGCACGGCTCCATATCAGCAGTTATGAGGAGACACGGCTAGGGACTTGAGTCCCTGTACCCCTCTGCGGAACCGGCCGCAGAACGACTGTGCGGGGAAGGCAGCCGAAGGAGGAGAGGGATGCGGGGTTCGTCGGGGGCGTCATAGTCGGGCACGGGATCGCCGACCTCAAAGCCGATCGACCGGTGGAAGGCCTGCGACGCCGTATTCACCGGCGATGTCACCGCTTTCAGCCGGGAGCACCCCCGCTCAACCGCCTCGGCCGATATCCGCGCATACAGTTCACGCCCCAGCCCGCGGCCACGTCGAGCTGGATCAACCCCGATGAAGTGCACGTACGTCGTCTCCGGATCATCTGGCGAGGCAAACGCGATGATGAACGCCGCCAACCCACCGTCGGCATCCTCCACGACGTACGACGTGCCGCTGAAGTGGTCCAAGAAGAGCCGCGGCACCATCGCCTGCATCGAGCGACCGCCCCACCAGTTGTCGATCACGGCCATGATGCGCGCGTGATCAGCCGACACGGGCCGGCGCCAGGTCAGGGGCTCGCTAGCCACCGCTCACCGACAGTTCGGCCTCGCGGATGCAGGCCGCGGACTCCGGGTCCAGGAACGGGCTGTCGAGCCAGCCATCGGGCAGGGACGGCGGCCGCTCGCCTCCGGTCCGGCCGCGAGGGGCGGCCATGACCTGCTCATCCGGCGGCTGATCGGGATCGATCTGGGCCAGCCACTCATCCACCTCCGCAAGGGAGCCGACGTTGGCGAGACCTTGGCGCACCTGGCGCTTCACGGCGTAGCCCTTGAAGTACCAGGCCACATGCTTGCGGATCTCCCGGCTGCCGGTGTACTCGCCGAATCCGTCGATGAGAAGTTCGGCGTGACGACGGAAGGTCTGCATCACATAGGGCAGCGCCGGGTCGGCGGGGATCTCCTCACCGGCAAACGCCGCGGCCAGCTGACCGAAGAGCCAGGGACGGCCCAGGCACCCACGCCCCACGACGACTCCGGCGCATCCGGTCCGGGCCACCATGTCTAGGGCGTCGTGCGCACTGAAGATGTCACCGTTGCCCAGCACCGGGAAGCCGTCGAGCTCCTCGACCAGCCGAGCGATCGCCGACCAGTCCGCCTCACCCGAGTACATCTGCCGAGTGGTGCGCCCGTGGAGGGCGACCCAGGCGACGCCGGCATCGCGGGCAACGCGACCCGCCTCGAGATAGGTGAGGTGCTCGACGTCGATGCCTTTGCGCATCTTCACGGTCACGGGGACGCGGCCGTCCGCTGCGTCGACAG
>Ga0181594_10002090_pt1 | contig 18519 bp, 14 predicted proteins | sample 071ome_18_FD_145603 | JGI IMG/M metagenome (GOLD analysis project Ga0181594, IMG submission 145603) | Coastal salt marsh microbial communities from the Groves Creek Marsh, Skidaway Island, Georgia - 071413BT metaG (spades assembly) | ecosystem: Environmental > Aquatic > Marine > Intertidal zone... | reverse complement strand
TATCGTGAGTGAATTTAGGGGCTCGCGCCAAAAGATAAAATCGAAAACCGCGACGGGCGCGTCAAAGACCTAGCCGCATTTCGAAAACCCGCAGTTTGTGCAGAGATCGCAGCCTTCCTGGCGTAGCAGACCGGCGGTGCCGCATTTCGGGCATTGCCCGAGACCGTTACCCCCGGCGCCGCCTTCCCTAAGCCCGACAACTTTTTTCTCGGCGTTGAAGTTCAGCTCCAGGGTGTTCGGGTCCTTGAGGAAACCGATATCGATCATGTGTTCCTCGATCACGCCGCCGATCGCCGCCAATAGCGACGGGACGTAGCGCTTATCCATCCAGGCGCCGCCACGTGGATCGAAGACCGCCTTCAATTCCTCGACCACGAAGGAGACATCGCCGCCGCGGCGGAACACGGCGCTGATCATCCGGGTCAGCGCCACCGTCCAGGCGTAATGCTCCATGTTCTTGGAGTTGATGAAGATCTCGAAAGGCCGCCGCCGGCCGTCCTGGACGATATCGTTCAGGGTGATGTAGATCGCGTGATCGTTTTCCGGCCATTTGATCTTGTAGGTCTTGCCCGGCAATTCCGATGGTCGATCCAAGGGCGCGGCCATGTGTACGACATTGCCGTCATCGGTCGTGCCGAGATTCGCGATCTCGGGTGTCGCGCCCTCCTTTGTCTCCGGCGCATCGGCCTTGACCGAGAGCACCGCGCCGGTCACCGGATTCGGGCGATAGGTCGTGCAACCCTTGCAGCCCGAATCATAGGCCGCGAGGTAGACATCCTTGAAGGCCTCGAAATCGATATCCTCGGGACAATTGATGGTCTTGGAGATCGAGCTGTCGACGTATTTCTGTACCGCCGCCTGCATCACCACATGATCCTCGGGGCGCAGGGTCTGGGCATCGACGAAGGCATCCGTCAGCGGCGCGTCCTCGCCTTTCAGAATGCGATAAAGACGATAGGCATGGTCGCTCACTTCCTCGGTCCTTTTGGAGCCGTCGGGTTGCAGCACCGCGCGCTCGTAGCTGAAAGCGAAAACCGGCTCCAGGCCAGAGGAAACGTTATCGGCCAGCAGCGAGATCGTTCCGGTCGGCGCGATCGAGGTCAGTAGGGCGTTGCGAATCCCGTGTTCGGCGATTCCCGCGCGGATATCCTCGGGCAATTCCTTGATGCATTCCCCTTCCAGATAGGGATCGCGGTCGAACAGCGGAAACGGACCTTTCTCGCGCGCCAGATCAACGGAGGCGCGGTAGGCGTTGTCGCGCACCGCCCGCATCCAGGTCTCGGTCAGCCGCACCGCCTCCGCCGATCCGTATCGCGCGCCGCACATGATCAGGGCATCGGCGAGCCCGGTGACGCCGAGCCCGATCCGCCGCTTGGCCCGCGCTTCGGCGGCCTGCTCGGGCAGTGGAAATCGCGAGACATCGACGACATTGTCCATCATCCGGACCGCCACCGGAACCAGGTCCGCGAGTGCTTCCATGTCCAGCGCCGCGTCGCTTTCGAAGGGCTTGTTGACTAGGCGCGCCAGATTGATCGACCCCAGCAGGCACGCGCCGTAGGGCGGCAGAGGCTGTTCGCCGCAAGGATTGGTCGCCGAGATCGCCTCGCAATAGGCGAGGTTGTTTCTCTGGTTGATGCGGTCGATGAAGATCACCCCGGGCTCCGCGCCGAGATAGGTTGATCGCATGATCCGATCCCACAGATCCCGGGCCTGGACCGTGCGAAACACGGTGCCATCGAAGACGAGGTCCCAAGGCCCTCCGGCTCGCACCGCTTCCATGAAGGCATCGGTGACAAGAACCGATAGATTGAACATGCGAAGCCGCGCCGGGTCTTGCTTGGCGTCAATGAAAGCCTCGATATCGGGATGATCGCAGCGCAGGGTCGCCATCATCGCGCCGCGCCTGGAGCCGGCGCTCATGATGGTGCGGCACATCGCGTCCCAGACATCCATGAAGGAGAGGGGCCCCGAGGCGTCGGCGCCGACGCCGCGCACCGGCGCGCCCTTGGGACGCAGTGTCGAGAAGTCGTAGCCGATCCCGCCGCCCTGCTGCATGGTCAAGGCCGCCTCGCGCAGGGCCGAAAAGATACCGGACATGTCGTCCTCGATCGTGCCCATGACGAAACAATTGAAAAGCGTTACCGAACGTTCGGTTCCGGCGCCGGCGAGAATGCGGCCCGCCGGCAGAAAGTGGAAATCGTCCATGGCCGCGTGAAAGCGGTTTTCCCAGTGGTTGGGTTCCGCCTCCACCGCCGCGAGCGCGCGCGCCACCCGACGCCAGGAATCCGATAGCGAGCGGTCCCGGGGCCGTCCGTCGGCATCCTTGAAGCGATATTTCTGATCCCAAATGCGACCGGAAATCGGCGCTATTTCCTTCATGGGGATGAACCTTTTGTTCTTAATTTGTTCCCAATCAGGATACCCAGTTTTCGCCCCAAGAGCAAGGCCTCGTGGGATCGCCGGGGCGAACCCCGGTTCGGTCTATCCCTTCGTTTCCGCTTCCTTAGGCCTCGAAAATCGTCCGAAGGCCGGCCCAGAGAAATTTATGATACTCGCCGGCAAGCAATAGCAGCGAACTGGGCCAACGCCACAGGTCTCCCAGCATGACGGTTCGGGCGATAACCGCGTGTCGATACATCTGGACCTCGGGCAACGCGGCGCGCAGTTCAAGAAAAGCACGCTGCATGTGGTAGTTGCTGGTCACCATGATCAGGGATTTGAGGTTTTTCTCCCGCGCCCAAGCGGCGATTTCCTTGGCGTTGCCCTTGGTGTCCTGCGCCTCGGTACCGAACTCCACGCAACAGCGCGGGAGATCCTTCTCCTCGGCCGTCTCGTGCAGGACCGCCAAGGCATGCAGGTCACTCGCCCTCACATCACCATGGACGCCAGAAACAAACAGGCTGGCGCCGCGGCCCTCTCGCAGCAGCTGAAACCCGGCCCCCAACCGTTGCGCGCCACCGGTCAGGACGACAATCGCATCCGCCTTGACCGCGTCACTGGGCGCGACCCGAGGGACCGCCTCGATAAACCGTGTGAACCCGACACCCCAGATAAAAATCACCAGCAGGCCGATACAAGCCGCCAATCGCAGGGAGGCCTGATGCTTTGATGCTTTTGTCTGATTGGGGGATACCACCATGGTCATTGCCGTTGTCCGCCCACTACACCAAACGTCGTAAGGCAACCAGTGCCGCCAAGCGCGCCGTAACGAGGGTAAAGCCCGCGAAAACCAGGGGAATGGCGCAGATTATGATCCAGTCCATCGATCGAAATCCGCCGATGCGACCAAACCGTAGCATCGCCTCCGTGCCATCCGGCTCGGGTTGTGCTATCGCGCCGATCGCCACTATCGTGGCCACCGCCAGGCAGCCCGCGATCGCGCTGGCCGGCAACGCGGCCATTAGCACATAACCTTGAAACCGCTTGGCCACATAACCGTCCCGCGCGCCCATCAGATGTAACAGTTCCACGACCTCGCGGTTCACCGACAGTCCGGACAGTACCGCGAAAATGACCGAGATCGTTGCGACGCCGCCAACGAGAAGCACAATCAGCCATCCGCCCCTTTCGACGGCCCTGGTGACCGCCGCGACACGCGTAAGCCAGGCGCCGTGATCATCGATTACCACGCCCGGGACGCGCCGGCTTAACCGGTCACGCAGGGCGGTGACGTCGACGGCTCTCTCATCCATCAACCGAAGATCCACGAGGACCGGCGGTTCGATTTGTCCAACGAGATCCGCACCCAGCCATGGAGCGAGGAGTGCCCGCGCCCTGTCCCGATCCAGGATCGTCAAATGGCCGATCCCGGGTGTTGCTCGCAAGATCTCCAAGGTAGCGGCCAGGCGCGAGATTCCGTCGCCGCCGTCCTGGCTGGCGGTTCCACTAGGATCGACGGGCCGTTCGGCGTCGGGGATCTGAACCGTAATCACGCCGCTGAGCGACAGAGCCCAGCGTTCCGACACCGATTGGGCGAATAGCGCCCCGGCCGCGGCCAGGACCGCGACGTAGACCATGGCGCCGACGACCCAGCCGAGATAGCTCGCCGAGCCGCCCCGACTGATGGCGATTTCGGTTGATGTCGAACCCGCCATGCCCCCTCCTCACGCCTCGGCTTGATCGCGCGTGAAGGGCACGACCCGACCGGAGTTGATCGTGGGTTTGTTCGTCGCGGGCGGGCCTATCCGATTCAATATACCGCCTGAGATATGCAAGCGGGGATGCGCGAATTCATCGCAAAGGGCATCGTTATGGGTGGCGACCAGAACCGTTGTGCCGGCGCGGTGAAGTTCCTCGAACAGGTATAGCAGCCGAAACGCAATCCGATCATCGACATTGCCGGTGGGTTCGTCCGCCAACAGGATCGCGGGGCGGGCGATCACCGCTCGGGCGATCGCGACACGTTGTTGTTGGCCACCGGAAAGGGTTTTCGGCAGGGCGTCCATGTGGTCCGAGAGGCCCACCCATTCCAAGAGTTCGGGCACGTGACGTCGGATCACGGCCTCGCGGGTGCCGGCGATCCTCAGCGGCAGCGCCACGTTTTCGCGGGCGCTAAGATGCTCGATCAGACGAAAATCCTGGAACACAATTCCAAGCCGTCGCCGAAAATCCGCGATCTCGACGCGGGACAAGGTCCGGGTGTCACGGTCAAACAGGGTTACCCGGCCAAGCGTAGGAACCAGGGCAAGATAGATCATCTTCAGCAAGGACGACTTACCGGCGCCGCTCTTGCCGGTCAGGAAATGAAAGCTGTTGGACTCCAGCTCGAAATTGACGTCCCGCAAAATGGGCGGCCCGACGGCGTAACGCATCTCGACATTTTGGAAGCGGACCACCGGGCTCGACCTTTCGCGTTGAAGTAACGCTCGTGTTATCGACCGCGACGCGGTTCTGGACCAACGTCGTTTAGTCCTCGAATCATTCCAGATATGACCCGGAATGCAAGGCTTAAGGGTCCGCGTGGCGTTGGCGCGCGGCTCCAGAGTGGCTATTTTATCATGAAGCGCGCGGCTATACTTCCACCGGATGGATCGACAGGGTTTCCGATGCGAATCACATGTCCAGAATGCGAGTCCGGCTTCGATGTTCCGGATAACGCGATCCCCGAGAAGGGCCGCAAGCTGAAATGCAGCCAATGCCAGCATAAATGGCATCAGATGCCGGTCGCCGAAGAGCCCGCGCCCAAACCCGCGAAACCGGCGCCGAAGGAAACGGAGGACAGGGTCGAGGGGCCCGCGCCGCCGCCTGAACCCGATGGTGATGATGAGGCCGAGATCGACTTCGGCGATGGCGCCGACGAAACGGCTCCCGACGATGGCGAGAACGTTGATTTCTCGATGTTCGGCGGCGGCGAGCTTGATCCCGACGCGGAGGACGATTTCGACGCGCCGCCGATACCGCGTCGCCGTCCGCTGGGACCGGAGCCGAAACCGTCGCGACGGGGCCGCTATATCGCGATCGCGGCGGCCGTTGTGTTTCTGCTGATCATCCCCGGTGGCTTGGTCGGCGCCCGAGCACCCCTGGTTTCGGCGGTGCCGGCGATTTCGCCACTATTCGACGCGATCGGCCTGCATGTGCCGGTGCCGGGAGAGGAACTGATCATCCAGAATGTAGGGGCTTGGCGAAAGACCGAAGGCGGGGTCGAGCGGATGTTGATCCATGGAGAGATCCGCAATGACACCGACCGCATGCAGTCGGTGCCGGTGCTGCGGGCGGTGATCAAGGACGCGGCCGGCGTGGAGCTGCAAAGCGCCCCCTACACGCCCGAGGCGGCGTTGCTCGTTCCCGGCGACATTCTGTCTTTCGCATACGAGATTCCCAATCCCGGTCCCAACGCGGTGCGCGTGACCGTCAGCTTCTCCGAAGAGGCGCGCCAGGGTGGGTTCGGATACTAAGTGGGTTAGGGATTAGCGATTTCCCGACCCGATTGCCGAGAAAATCGCCTCAGAAGCGCTTCAACAATCGGTCGATATAGTCCAGTTCCAGAACCGGGCGGCTGCGTTCGCCGGAGCGGCGACGGAGTTCGTCGAAGAGCCGCCGCGCCTTCCGCACATCGGATTCATCGGGGATGCCGAGCGTCGAGCGATCGAAGAACCCCTGACCGGAACGCCGACGGTTCAACGGGTCGATCTCGTCCTGGCGCCCATCCTGCATGCCTTGGGCCTGCTCGCTCGGCGTACCCTGGCCATTGGCCATCTGCTCGCGCATGAGCTCGTTAAGCGCCTCGGCGCCGGCCCGCATTTGTCCCACGGCGTCCGCCTGGGGGCCGACCGCGTCGCCGGGCTCCCCTTTGTTCAGGGCGCCGACCGCGTCCTTCATCGCGCGTTCGGCGCGTCCGAAACCCTCCGGGATCTGGTTGAAACCCTCGCTTAGCTTGCGCATGAACTCGCCGAGTTGTCGGCGTAGCTGCTCTTGGGCGCGGGCGAGTTGATCGGCGGTCATGCCGCGCCCGTCTTGCTCGGGCCCGCCTGGTTGCCCCTGACGTCGCGGTCCGCCGCGCTGCATGCCCTCGCCCCGTTGCCGGGGTAGACCGTCTCCAAAGCGTGGTGGTTGTTGCATGCGCCGACCACCCATCTGCCCCCATTGATTGGACTGCTCGCCTCCGTCGCGACCCTGCCTCCCACTGTTCTGGTGCTGCTTGTAGGTGTCGTCCATAAGCTGCTGCTGTTGGCGCGACAGCTCGCTCAACTGTCGCATCATCTCCTGCATGGCGCGTTGCTGAGGCGACATGCCCTGTTGCCCCATGCGCATGTTTTCCATCATTTCCTGGAGGCGCGAGAGCATTTCGCGGGCCGACTCCCTGGCCCCGCTCTTGGCCATGTCCCGCATCTTGTCGATCATGTCCTGGAGATCCTCGCGACGCATGGCGTCCGCGAGCTCCCGCATTCCCTCGGTTTGAGGCTGTTGTCCCTGCTGGCCGTGCTGGTTCTCCATTTGCTTGGCCATGGCCTCGAGATACTCATCGACGGCCTGTTTCAACTGGTCCATCAGTTGTTCGATTTTCTCGTCCGAGGCGTCGCCCGCGAGTGCTTCCTGCAACTGCCGCTCAAGCTCCCGCAGCCGTTGGGCGGCAACGGAGAGCTCGCCGTCCTCGATCCTAAGCGCGGTATCCCAGAGCATGGAACTCACCGAGGCATCCTCGGATCCGTCTTCGTTCAAGCCGAGCCGCGCCGCCGCCGACTTGAGCGCCAGGAAGGCGACCAGATCGTGATGGTAGCGATGCGGGCGCGCGGCGATAGTCATCAGAATTTTCGAGATGTCGCGCCGGTCCTCGGGCACGGCGGTCAGCCGTTTGCGCTGCTCGATCACCGCGCGAGCCACGGGATGGGTGAAGATCCGTTCCGGCAGGATCATGTCGATACTGTCCGAGCGGCCCTTCTGTTCGATCTCGTCGGTTGCCTCGAGATACACCCGGACATTCAATCCCGCCCAGGCATGGCTGGTCAGGTTGTTGAAGGACTTGCCGGATACTTCCTTTTGACCCAAGCCGGATAGCGGCATCTTGATGACCACCGGCTCGCCTTTCGCCGGCGTGTCCGGGCCGGTCAGGCGCTGGATCACGATTGAGGCCGTGGCGACGCCATAATCATCATTGGCCTGGTATTGAACCATCAGGCTGTCACGCCGCGTTCTGGACGGGATCTCGGTAAAGGCGATCCGAGGCGGCAAATCGGGGATGACGTTCAAATTCCAAGTCGTCAAGTCGGCGCCGGCTTGACGGATCACGAGGCTCGCGCCGTTGTTCAAGGTCATTTCCAAGCGATAGTTGTCGGCGCTGTTTACCTCGAAGGGGATGACCTCGTCGGTTCCGTCGCTGGACTGGATCACGAGCTCCGGCGTGCCCGCGCCACCGGTGACGGCCGCGAGGACCTTACTAGCGATGGGGATCGCGACGATCGTTCCATCTGTTTTCCCGTCGGTATTGGGATCGGCGGTTGCATCGATCGCCGCCTGCTCTTTCGCCAGGACGGCCTTGCCCGGTCCCGACGGTCGGGTCAGAAGTATTGGCGGTAGGCCTGTATAGGCGGGCGGGCTGACCCAGACGTCGACGCTGGCGGATCGCGCGCCGAGCACACCCTCGAAGCTCGGCTGCATCGCCGCCAGCAATCTGGCGCCAGGGTCTCGCCAACCGGCGGTCAAGGCGATGATGATCAAAAGACCGATGACGGCGCGAACCGCGAAGGGATCGAGCCGGGGTAGAACCGCTCGCGGTGATCCGACGCGAAGTGTTGACCGCTGGTCCAGGGCCCGGCGTTGAAAGGCTTGCCAGAGCCGGGCCATGCGCTGGTCAGACGGGTTCGCCAGTTCATCCGCCAGGGCGGTGAGTGGGCGATGGGAAAGCCCACTCGACGCCTCGATGCGCCGCTTGATGTCGTTGTCGTCCGGGGCTCGGAAGCGAAGTACCGCCGAACGCGCGTACCAAAGGAATGCGGCGAAAGACGCTAGAAGAATTGTCAGATGGATCGCGCCGCCGACCGGCCCACCGACCCATGCGCCGAGGCCTTGAGGGATCTCGAGTAAGCCAATTCCCACCGCCGCGGCGAGGATCGCGACAGCCGGCGCGCCGGCTGTCCAGAAGGCTTCCCATAACAGAACCAGCCGCGCCAAGGCGTGCTTGCGCCTATAGCGTCGAGACTTCAAGGGGTCGCTGTCATAGGCCATGGGGTTCGTCCACGCGCATGGTGTCGCCGACGGTCGCGGAGCCCCCCATGACTTCACATGCCCGCGCCAAGCGTCGAGATCACCCAGTGATCCGATATCATGCCAAGTGTCGCGTCGCGGGCGGGTGCGGGTCAAGGCAAATAGCTTCACGAAGCCGCGCGCCCGGGGCGGTCGGTTTCGTTTCCGCCGCGCTTGACGTAAACTCTCGGCTCAATCGTTCCAGGAGTTTCCGTGGTTTCCGTATCAGATCCGCGCCCGGCGGCGACGCCCGGCGATATTCCCAAGCGTTCCGCAGATAAAGCCCATCCGGTCAAACCAAAGGACAGCGCCAGCATGTTGGTGCTCAGGCGCGGCCCGCGCGGCGTCGAGGTATTGATGGGGCGGCGCGGCCGCAAGGCGGTGTTCAGCAACGCCTATGTCTTCGCCGGCGGCAAGGTCGACAAGGCCGACGCCGCGCCGGTCCCGGCGAGCCGGCTTGATCCCGATCTGGAACGCCGGATCTCAAGCAGCCCCGCGAAGGCCCAATCCTTCGCCATGGCGGCGGTGCGCGAGACCTTCGAGGAGACCGGCCTGATCCTCGGCGCGCCGGGAGATCTTGGCGAGACTGGAGACGCGAGCTGGGAGGAGATGCGCGCGCTTGGCCTGGCGCCGGACCTTCGCAAGCTCGGTTATGTTGGTCACGCGATCACCCCCGCCAGCCGGGCCGTGCGCTTCAACGCGCGGTTCTTCTGTGCCTGGGAGGAAGACATGGCCGGCGAGCTGGGCGGGAGCGGCGAGCTCGCGGATCTGGCGTATTTGCCGGTCGAGGAGGCGCTTAAGCTTCAGATGGTCGATGTCACCCAGTTCATGCTCGAGGAAATGTTGCGTCGCGAGGACAATGGCTTCGCGACGCCGACGTCTTATCCGTTCTTCGGCTATCGCAAGGACCGACGGTACCATCGCTACAAATAGATTTAGGAAACGCCGATAGGGGAGGCCACGATGCCGCGCGATATCACGGACGAGCAGATCGAGGCTTATCGCCGCGACGGCTTCACCGGCCCGGTTCCCGTCCTTACCGACGAGGAAGTGGCGCGATACCGCGCCGGTCTTGAGGCATTTGAGCGCGAGAGCGGCAAAAAGCTGGATTTTCCGGAACGCTCGAAATCCTACCTGCTGTTCGACTGGGCCGACGAGATCGTGCATCACCCCCGGGTCCTGGACGCGGTCGAGGAACTGATCGGCCCGAATATCCTGGTCTATCACCTGACCATGCATATCAAGGAGGCGGGGACCGACGCGATCGTGGTCTGGCACCAGGATGACGACTATTTCCGTCTCTCCCCCGCCGAGCAGGTCACCGCCTGGGTCGCGCTGTCCGACGCTTCGGAGCGCGCCGGCTGCATGCGCATGGTGCCCGGCAGTTTTCGCGAGGGCCGCATTCCCCATGACAAGCGACCGAGCCCCGACCACGTGATCCGGGCCGGCAAGGGGATCTTCGACCGCTACCGGGATAGCGACGGGACCCCGGTGCCGGTCGGTGCCGGCGAAATGTCGCTGCATCATACCCATACGGTGCATTCCTCTGGCCCGAACCGGGCGGATGACCGGCGCATCGGTGTTGGCATCAGCTATATTCCGACCCATGTCCGCCCGACCACGGAGCCGCGCACCAGCACGCTCCTGGTTCGGGGTGTCGACGAATACCGGCATTTCCACGAGGAGACCCGTCTGGAAACCGGTCTGACACCCGCCGCCCGCGCGGCGCACGCCGTCGCCTATGAGCATTACATGGCCGCGACGGGGATACCGAGATAGGGCGAGGGAAAACGACGGGAGAGCGGGCGTGACATTTGATCTGATCATCCGCGAGGCACGGATTTATGGCGGTGGCGAGGATACCTCGCCGCTTGATATCGGCATCACCGGTGATCGAATCACCGCGATCGAGCCGGCTCTCGCCGGGTCTGGGACGGACGCTGGCGCCGAGGTGATCGACGCTGGTGGGCGGCTGACCACTCCGGGTCTGATCGAAAGCCATATCCATCTCGACAAGTCGCGAATTCTCGATCGCTGTTCCGCCTCCGAGCGGGAAGGCCGGGACCATATGCAGCGGGTCTCGGCGGTCAAGCAGAGCTTCACGGTGGAGGATGTCCATGCCCGCGCCAAGACGACCCTGGAGCAATGCCTGACCCATGGGACCATGCATATGCGTACCCATGTGGAGCTTGACCCCAATGTCGGATTGCGCGGTTTCGAGGCGATCAAGGGACTGGCCAGCGACTATCGCTGGGCGATCGACCTCGACATCTGTGTCTTCGCCCAGGAGGGTTGGAGCGCGGTGCCCGAGGTGGACGCGAATATCGTCGCGGCGCTGGAGAACGGCGCCACGGTTATTGGCGGCGCTCCTGGCTATGACGTCGATAGCGCCTGGCAGATCGATCGGATCTTCGAACTCGCGCGGGAATACGACGTGGATGTCGATATCCATCTCGACAGTGGCCTCGCGACCGATGCCATGGACATCCACCAAGTCCTCGACCTTACCGAAAAGTTCGGCTGGGGCGGCAGGGTCGCGGTCGGTCACGGCACCAAGTATTCCAGCCTGCGTCCGGGAGATCTGGCCGCGCTGGGTCGGCGCATGGCGGATGTCGGCGTCGCCCTCACGGTCCTGCCGGCGACCGACCTGTTCCTGATGGGCCGCGAGCATGACCACGCGGTCCCGCGTGGCGTCACCGATGCCTGCGCGATGATCGGCCACGGCGCCAATTGCTGTCTGTCCAGCAATAACATCTTGAACCCGTTCACCCCGCTGGGTGACGGCTCGCTGATGCGGATGGCGAACCTGCACGCCAATGTTGCCCAGCGTGGCACGGAGGCGGATTTGATTCAGTGTTTCGAAATGCTCTCGAGCCGTCCGGCGGCGCTTCTGGGCCGCGAGGACTACGCGCTTCGGGTCGGCGGCAAGGCCGATCTGGTGATCTGGGACGCCGAGACCCCCGCCGAAGCCGTCGCGACCGTCGCTCCGGCCCTATTCGGCGTTAAGCGCGGTCGCCGCAGCTTCACCCTCGAGATCCCGGTGTTGCATCGACCCTGAGCGGAAATCCGGCGCCGGTGATCCGACCGCGTCCGCGCCCCGGCTATCCCGCCACGCGGTACCGGCCCTCGACCGTTACCTCGTCCAGGGCCACGGCGCGGCCTTGCTCGACCAGGTAGATCACCGTCGCGAAAAGCGAGCGGGCGGCGGGGCCGAACAAGGCGGGGGAGACGTCGGCGTAGACCTCGGGGACCATCCCCTCGATGGTCTCGATCCCGGCCTCGAGGCACGCCATGATCTTGTCCTCGCGCTCCTGGCGATGGGCGATGAAGGCGCGGATATAGGGATGCGGGTCGGTGATCGCCGGGCCATGGGTCGGATAATAGATCTCGTCGTCCCGGGCCAGGAGCTTGTCAAGGCTGCGCATGTAATCACCCATGTCGCCGTCCGGCGGCGAGACGATGCTGGTCGACCAGCCCATGACCTGATCGCCGGGGAATAGGATCTTGCGGGAGTCCCAGGCGAAACAGATATGGTTCGAGGTGTGACCGGGCGTGTGGACACAGGAAACCGACCAGCCATCGCCGTCAATCACGGTGCCGTCGCCGATCACTTCGTCCGGCCTGAAATCCATGTCGCCGCCCTGGATCGGCTGTCCGGCCTTGACCCTGCCGGCGCCGTGCGGGCCGAAACCGTAGGTCGGCGCGCCGGTGGCCGCTTTGACATGCTTGGCGGCGGGAGAGTGGTCGTTATGGGTATGGGTGATCAGGATATGGCTGATCGTCTCGCCCTTCAGCGCGCCGAGCAGGGCGTCCACATGCTCCGGCAGGTCGGGGCCGGGGTCGATCACCGCCACCTTGCCCTCGCCGATGACATAGGTGCCGGTACCGCGAAAGGTAAAGGCGCCGGGATTGTTCGCGGTGATGCGGCGGATACCCGGGGCGACATCCTCGAGAACGCCGTAGGGAACCTCGAAGTCTCGATTGTAGGGGACCTGGACCGCCATCACGCCGCCTCCTCGTCGACGATCGGGTTGCGCAGCACGCCGACGCCGGAGATATCGATCTCGCAGATATCGCCGGCCTTCATCCAGATCTGCGGGTCCCGGCGCGAACCGACGCCGCCGGGGGTGCCGGTTGCGATCACGTCGCCGGGCGCCAGCTCGGTGAAGGTCGAGCAATAGGCGATCACCCGGGGGATCGAGAAGATCATGTCTGCGACCGGCGCGTGCTGCATGACCTCGCCGTTCAAGCGGCACTCCACCGTGACCGCGTCTAGGTCCTTGATCTCGTCGGGAGTGACCATCCAGGGTCCGAAGCCGCCGGTGCCCATGAAGTTCTTGCCGGGAATGAATTGGGTGGTGTGACGCTGATAGGCGCGAACGCTCCCGTCATTGTAGCAGGAATAGCCGGCGACATGATCAAAGGCGTCGGCCTCGGCGATCCGCCGACCTCCCTTGGAGATGATCACCGCGAGCTCGGCCTCGAAATCCAGGGTATGAGTCTCAAGGGGTCGGATCATCGGCTGATTGTGGCCGATCTGGGCATTGGCGTAGCGGGTGAAGATGGTCGGATGCTCAACCTCGCCATGGCCACCTTCCTTGCGGTGGTCATGGTAGTTGAGGCCGACACAGAGGATCTTGTCGGGATCGCCGATCACTGGAAGATAGGTGGCGTCCTCGATCGTCGCGTCGGCGGGTTTGCCGGCCAGGGAGTCGGCGACCTCTTGCAGGGCATCCGCGGCGATCGCGGATTTCAGGGTCGGGTATCGCGCCGCCATGGTCGCGTCGAGACCAACCAGACCGCACTCCCGGACCAAACCCCAACTCGGTTTGCCGTCGACTTCAAAACTCGCGAAACGCATCGTCACCCTCCCGTTGAACGCGGCGCATCATAGGGTGGCGGGGAGGGGTCGCGCAACGCGTGATCGTCTGATGTCAGCCGGCCTCCAAGAGCGCCCTGCGGCTGTCCAGGAATTCCTCGAAGGCGGCGACCGCGACATCCAGATCCGCATCGGTCATCGGCAGGGACAGGTTCATCATTCCTCGGCGCGCGTGATAGACGCCGGCGTGGATCATATCGAGATGCATCAGATCGCGCTTGCGGTTGCCGATCGGATCGGGCTCGGGCCTGAGCACCGGGTCGGGACGGAAATGCACGGTGTTCATCGAGCCGATACCGCTGAATTGCATGGGCAGGTCGCGTTTTTCGATAGCCGCGTTGAGGCGGCCGCGAAACCCGTCACCCATGGCGTTGAGGGCGACGCAGGCCTCCGGCGTGTAAAGCTGGGTCAGGCCCGCGAGACCGGCGGTCATGGTCATGATGTTGTTGTTGAATGTCCCGGCATGCGGCCAGGCGGAGCCCGAATTCGGGTCGAAACCACTCATGATATCCGCGCGCCCACCGAAGGCGCCGAAGGAAACACCGCCGCCGAGATACTTGCCGAGGGTAAGCAGATCCGGGGTGATTCCGAGCGCGCCGTGCCGTCCGCCTGGAGCCAGCCGCGAGGTCATTACCTCGTCGAAGATCAGCAAGGCGCCGGTCTCCGCCGTCGCCTCGCGGAGCGCGCCGAGAAACTCCGCGGAGGCGGGAATGCAGCCGCTGGACCCCATCATCGGCTCGACGATCACGCAGGCGAGCTGGCTCCCCGCCGCGCGGATGGCGTCGCGGGCCGCGTCGGGGTCGTTGTACGGCACCAGGGTCACGTCGAAGGGCGCGTTCACCGGCGAGGGCGCGGCGAAATACAGCACCCCGCCGTGATATCCGCCCTGCATCGCCATGACCTTGGAGCGTCCGGTAAAGGCGCGCGCGGCACCGATCGCCATCAGATTGGCCTCGGTCCCGGAATTGGTGAACCGCACCAGTTCCAGGGCCGGGAACCGGTCCACCACGGCGCGGGCGAGGCGGGCTTCCATCAGGTTCGGCCCGCCCAGAACGATACCGTCGCGCACCGCCGTCTCGATGGCGTTCTGGATCACCGGGTTGTCATGCCCGTAAAGCCCGGCTGTGTACTCGCCGAGAAAGTCGACAAGGCGGTGTCCGTCCGCGTCGATCAGATGCGCCCCCTCGCCCTTGGCGAAGGCCAGGGGATAGGGCGCGTAATGCAACACCGTCCGTGTATTGCCCCCGGGCATAACCTCGGCGGCGCGTTGGTTGGCGGCCGCGCTGTTGGGGTTGCGGGCGCGAAAGCTCTCCTCGGCCTCGGCATAGGCGGCCTCGAGATCGACATTGGCGAGGGTGGTGGACATGGCTGGACTCCTCTTCTTCAAGCCGCCCGGTTCAAGCGGCTCGGCGTTCGGGGAAAAGCGACAATAGCCCCTCGGTCGTGGGCTCGGCGATCCCGCGTTCGGTGATCAGCCCGGTGACCAGGCGCGCCGGCGTCACGTCGAAGGCGGGGTTGGCGGCGGGGCTGTCTTCCGGGGCAATCAGTACCGTCGCGATCTCGCCGTTGTCCAGGCGCCCGGTCATGCGCTTGACCTCGTCGGCGGAACGTTCCTCGATCGGCACGTCGCGCACCCCGTCCTTGATCGTCCAATCGATGGTCGGCGAAGGCAGGCCGACATAGAACGGCACGCCGTTATCCTTGGCCGCGAGAGCTTTCAGATAGGTGCCGATCTTATTGCAGACGTCCCCGGTCGCGGTGGTGCGGTCGGTGCCGGTGATGACCATGTCCACCATGCCGTGTTGCATGTAATGGCCGCCGGCATTGTCGACGATCACCGTGTGCGGCACCCCGTGATTGCCGAGCTCCCAGGCGGTGAGGCTGGCGCCCTGGTTGCGCGGGCGGGTCTCGTCGACCCAAACATGGACGGGAATGCCGGCGTCATGGGCCATGTAGATCGGCGCCGTCGCGGTTCCCCAATCCACCGTCGCCAGCCAACCGGCGTTGCAGTGGGTAAGGATATTGACCGCCTCGTTCTTATCCTTGCGTGCCGCGATGGCCTCTATGACGGGGAGGCCGGAGGTCCCGATACCCTGGTTGATCGCGACATCCTGCTCGCAGATCGCCTCGGCGAGCGTAAGTGCCGCCGAGGCACGTTCAGCCGGGGCCAGGACGGAAAGCCGCTCGCGCGCCGCGTCGAGAGCCCATCTGAGGTTCACCGCCGTCGGCCGAGTCGCGTACAGCGTGTCATAAGCGCGCGACAGCCCTTGATCCGAGGGATCCTCGCGCATCGCCAGCCACATACCGTACGCGGAGGTCGCGCCAATCAGCGGCGCGCCGCGCACCAGCATCGCGCTGATCGCGTGTGCCGCCTCGACGAGATTGGTCAGTTGGGCGATCTCGAACGCGTGGGGCAGCTTGGTCTGATCGATGATCTCCACCGAGTTTCCGTCGGCGGCTTGCCAGATCGTGCGGGTGGGCTGGCCGTTGACTTTCATTGGGTTGGTCCGGTCAGTGGAGACTTCGCGATGGTAGCGCGAGCCGAGGTTTATTTGAATGGGGCTTCGACGCCAAAACCTTACTCTTTCGTCGGCATCGACGGGGTGGCGGGTTTGGGGGGCTGGTGCTAAACCCTGGTTCAGATCCACCAGCCTAGGACCGCGCCGATGATCCCCCGCTATTCCCGCCCCGCCATGACCAAGATCTGGGAGCCCGAGAACCGGTTCCGCATCTGGTTCGAGATCGAGGCGCATGCTTGTGACGCCCAGGCCGAACTCGGGGTTATTCCCAAGGACGCCGCCAAGGCGGTGTGGGAGCGTGGCGGCTTTGACGTGGCGCGGATCGACGAGATCGAGGCCGAGGTTAAGCATGACGTCATCGCGTTTCTGACCAGCCTCGCCGAACATGTCGGACCGGAAGCCCGGTTTGTCCATCAGGGCATGACGTCGTCGGACGTGCTGGACACTTGTTTGTCGGTGCAGTTGACCCAGGCCGCCGACCTTCTGCTGGAGGATCTCGACAAGCTGCTCGCGGCGCTGGAACGCCGTGCGTTCGAGCATAAGCTGACGCCCACCGTCGGGCGCAGCCACGCAATCCACGCCGAGCCCACCACTTTCGGCGTCAAGCTCGCGGGCTATCACGCGGAGTTCGCCCGCAATCGGGAGCGTCTGGTCGCCGCCCGGCGCGAGGTGGCGACCTGCGCGATCTCCGGACCGGTCGGCACCTTCGCCAGCATCGACCCCCGGGTCGAGGAACATGTCGCGACCAAGCTTGGCCTGGAGCCGGAGACCGTGTCGACCCAGGTCATCCCGCGCGATCGCCACGCCATGTTCTTCGCCACCCTCGCGGTGATCGCGAGCTCGGTGGAACGCCTGGCGGTGGAGATCCGGCATCTGCAACGCACGGAGGTGCGCGAGGCCGAGGAGTTTTTCTCCGTCGGCCAGAAAGGCTCCTCGTCGATGCCGCATAAGCGCAACCCGGTCCTGACCGAGAATCTCACGGGTCTCGCCAGGCTGGTACGCGGCCATGTGATTCCGGCACTGGAGAATGTCGCGCTTTGGCACGAGCGGGATATCTCCCACTCCTCGGTTGAGCGAAACATCGGTCCGGACGCGACCATCGGTCTTGATTTCGCGCTCGGGCGGCTGACCGGGGTGGTCGACAAGCTGATCGTCTATCCGGAAATGATGCAGGCCAATCTCGATAAGCTCGGTGGCTTGATCCATTCCCAACGGATCCTCCTGGCCCTGACCCAAGAGGGGATGAGCCGCGAGGACAGCTATGCCGCGGTCCAGCGCAACGCCATGCCCGTCTGGCTCGAGGGCAAGGACTTTCTATCGCTGCTGAAGGCCGATACGGCGGTGCGCGAGCACCTCGACGAGGCCCAGTTGGAGGCCTTGTTCGACATGGATTTCCACATGAAGCATGTCGACACGATCTTCACCCGGGTATTCGGGCGATCGGAGCCGGCCAAGGCGGCGGCGGAGTAGTCGTCGAAAGGCCTTTTCCGCCGTTACCAATGAGTGGCCGCGCCCGATCCCGTGCCCGCGTTTGACGGGCGGGCGGCGGCGGTGATCATGATGTTCCCGTGCAGGTGCAGAACCTGGCTGGTCAGGCCCGCCGCCTTGAACCAGGCGCGATAGTCGTCGGTCCGTCCCGGGCTGTTGTTCGAGGCGAAATCCGCCACATAGTCCTCGAAGGTATCGGCGGAACGCATGCCGAAGCCGTGCACCCGTTCGAGACGCTTCCAGAGCGCGATCTGCATGGGGAACAGCGACGGCTTGGTGAGCCGAATGCGGTCCATCAGCAGGATCACGCCGTCCTCGGCGATGTGATCGGCGATCCAGGCGATGGTGGCTTGCTTCTCCGGATCGCCGAGGTCGTGGAAGGTCAGACAAGTGACCGCGATCTTGTAGTCCCGGCGCGGTAGGTTGATCGCCGCCAGGTCCCGCAGGTCGCCCTGGATCCAGGTATAGTCACCCTGGCCCGCGAAACGTTCCGCCGCCGCGGCCAGTGAGGTCTCGTTCATATCGACACCGGTGATCGAGAGGTCACGGCGTTTTTCCGCGAGAAGATATTGCAGATAACCGGTCCCGCATCCGAGATCCAACACCGGGTCACCCGGTTCGGTGGTCTCGGCGATAAGATCAGTCAGGATATCGAGCTGTTCGGTTCGGGTCGGGTGTCGTTGAATGGGATCGTCCATGGGAGCGGGCTTTCTCGTCCGTGGCGACTGGGTCTTCGGTCGCCGTCTTCGTGGGTTTCACGGCAATCATGCCGTTCCTGGAACGGGAGGTGGGAAATTTTTTCCGGGTGCTAGGCATTTTTTTCTTGCGTTAAGATAAAACTTTACGTAAATTCGCTTCATACAGTCCTTTAGAAGGAAGGATACCTACCATGACCAGAATGGTTACGGAAAAAGCAATGGAATTGCTGTCGAAGTCGGTTTCGGACATCTCCGG
>Ga0181594_10002083_pt1 | contig 18555 bp, 12 predicted proteins | sample 071ome_18_FD_145603 | JGI IMG/M metagenome (GOLD analysis project Ga0181594, IMG submission 145603) | Coastal salt marsh microbial communities from the Groves Creek Marsh, Skidaway Island, Georgia - 071413BT metaG (spades assembly) | ecosystem: Environmental > Aquatic > Marine > Intertidal zone... | reverse complement strand
AAGCATCTGCTTTCGAATTAAGCCTCGACACCGCCACTAGAACTGATGAGGACCCTCATCAAAGGAGTGAGTCGGCTCGTTTCAATCACCTACCACTAGTCAGTTGGTCTAGCTCTAGCATAGAGTCGATCTCGCAAACCCTGGAGGCTCGGGCTGGGGCAACGCCATACTTCGTTGTGCTCGATGAAGAGGTGAGACTTTGCTTTATCAGTCCCGCATTACTCCGACAATTAAATCAGCGCGAAGCCGATCTATTAACACTTGAACCTCGTTCGATACCCACGGCGCTTGGCATTCAGTGCGATCTCGAAAAGGAGCGACGTCAGCTCCTCCATGCCCTCTATCAAGGAGAACAATTCGGCAGCCTTGAGCCGCCTGACAGTCTTGAGCCACCACTTAACCTACACAGAGATCAACCTGACACGGAGCCCCAAACAGACCAGGTATCGACTGAAAGCACCGAAGCCACGATTTACCTCATTCATCAGCTGCCTGAGCCACCCGGCACTGCCCTAGCGCCAGCAGGCAATGAATTGATCAACGATTCGGTCGGCACACTCGCCACCGAATTGCGAGGCACCCTGAACCACATTGCCGAGCAGGTTCGCGCTCTCAGTGCGCAGGGTCTCGATCCAATTCAAAGCCAATCGGTAGAGCACATCAGCCATCAAACCGATCATGCTACCCAGCTGAACGATGCGCTGAGTCTGCTGCCGACTTTCGGTGATAAGACTGAGGTAGTCGTCAATCCTGGCGAGTGCTTGGGCAGGGCATTCCCGCTGATGCAACTACTGTGGTCGCCCAATGAGCCCGTTACGCTATCCATCGAGGATGACGATTTATTGGTCCGCATGAGTCAGGGTCTGTGGTTAGGCGCGCTGCTCAATGTCTTACGATCGCTACAGACCATGTGGTCCGCGAGCAGCACGCTAGCCATCACGGTAAAACGAACCATCGCCGATGACATGGGAAGCTTCCTATCTGAAGAAGGCCCTTCCGGGCGCCTCGCTCAGATCGGGCTATCCCTTGAGGGACCGACCACTATGGTCGTGGCCTCAGCGCTGCCCTCACTCCCCCCACAAAGATGGCGACCCAACTCCGAAGATGCTGCAGAGCGCGCCGCGTGCGATTTACGCGATGTCGTCCAGTCTTTGAATGGAAGCCTCGACTGCCAAGCAACAGCCTCCTCTTTAATGCTCACCATCACGTTGCCTGACGTAAGCGAATCTGCGATTAACTCAGCACGAGAGACCGCTTCCAACCAGGTCCTACTGATTGAAGACGATACTGGCGTGCGAGATTTGGTGGTCATCTTCCTTGAATCAATTGGGCTAGACGTGAGTTCTATCCAGTCTGAAGAGGAGCTACGAGCGCTCCCAGAGACGAACTATCGTCTCATTGTTTCGGACGTCATGCTTCCCGGCATTCACTCCGGGCCAGATTTGGTACGTATGGTCCGCCGAACTCAGCCCGAAGTGCCATGCCTTTTTATCTCAGGTTACAAACAAGGCGTGCTCACAGACGAGGACATGGCGCATCAACACACCGCTTTCCTACCCAAACCTTTTTCGAAGTCCGCTTTCCTATCGAAAGTGGACGAATGCCTCAGCTTCCCGGCTACCTAGCACACTCGTCTTTGGCGAGAACGAAAACCTATTCACCATTAAACGGCCGGCTGAGCGCGGGCCTGCCTGATCCGAAACGAGGACAGGCTCACCATTCGCTCGAGTCAATCCCTAAGACCAAGCGATGTCATGGCCTTAGGACTTGATTCCGCTCCGATAATTCTTAAGGCTAGGAAGCTTCGCTAGCCACGGAAGTTGCCACCATGACACGCCCCCAACGCGCCGTTGTCCTGCTGCTCGATAGCTTGAACCGACACATGCTCGGTTGCTATGGCGGACAGGAATTTGAAACGCCTAACATCGATCGACTCGCGGCGAGAAGCAAAAAATTCAACCGCCACTTCACAGGGTCGTTGCCCTGCATGCCGGCCCGGCATGACATTCTATGCGGCGCACTCGACTTTCTCTGGAAACCTTGGGGGTCGATTGAGCTATGGGAACGACCCATCACCTACTCACTCAGGCGCAAGGGTATCCCCACTCAATTAATCACTGACCACCCGCACCTGTTTGAAGTCGGTGGAGAAAACTACCACACAGACTTCTTTGCTTGGGACTATGTGCGCGGCCACGAGAGTGACCCCTGGAAGACGAGACCGGATCTCAGCTGGCAGGGTGCTCCATCGCTTCCTGCCAAAGCCAAGTACGCGAATCGGGCGAATCCAGACGGGTTTGGCTACGACTTCTCGCGTACTTACTTCAGAGAAGAAGCGGACTATCCCGGACCCAAAACCATGCGCGCCGCTGCGGAATGGCTCAAAACCCAAGGATCCGAACATTCTTCTTTCCTTTTGTTCGTTGACGAATTCGACCCTCACGAACCATTCGACACCCCCGAGCCTTGGGCCAGTCGATACGGCGAGTGGGAAGGCGAGCGATTGATTTGGCCGCCGTATGCAGTGGGCGGCGTGGAATCAGGACAGATCACCGAGAAAGAAGGGCGACACATCCGTAACAATTACGGTGCCAAGCTCTCGATGATAGATCATTGGCTTGGCAGAGTGCTCGACGCGCTGGACGAGGGTAATTTTTGGGAGGACACCATGGTGATCCTCTGCACAGACCACGGTCACTACCTTGGCGAGAAAGATCTATGGGGCAAACCTCGGGTGATGCAGTATGAGCCACTGGGTCATACCCCTTTACTCATCTCATTTCCTTCTGCCTCGCCTGGAGATATAGAGGCCCTCACAACGAATGTCGACTTGCACGCCACCTTGGCTGACTTTTTTAACGTATCCAGCGAGCACGCCACTCACGGCCAATCTTTGCTGCCACTCATTACGGGAGAGAAGACGTCGGTTCGAGAATATGCGCTGGGCGGGATCTACGGTAATTGGGTTCAGATCAACGATGGAAAGCACAAATATGCGAGAGGGCCAGTAGGCGACAACTTTCCGCTTTCCATGTTTTCTAATCGCTGGTCGACCATGCCGGTCCCTTCATATCCAGGTCTAAGATTACCGGTGCCCGATCAGCGGGCTCGCTTGGACACTATGCCAGGGTCGAGTATTCCCGTCATACGGCAACCCTTTGAGCCAGGGGATCTTCTCCCCTTTTGGACGACCAATATGCCTGTCGACGAGCACTATTTGTTCGATCTTGAGGAGGATCCAACCGAGGATAACAATCTCGTGGGCACGCAGCGCGAGCAAGCCATGCTCGATGCACTAAGGACAGCGCTTGGAGAGATCGATGCGCCGACTGAGCAGCTTACACGACTCGGTCTTTAGCTAACCCGCCCAGTGCCATGCCAGCGAACAAATGACTGTTGGGCAATGAGTAAGCCACGAAGGGATCCACCTAATCCATTGACCTAGCTTAGTATTCGACTAGTTAACCCTAGCCTTTTCGGTCGATCTCCGACTTTCGTTGACTAGGCGAAATTGAGCTTTAAACCTTGGGTCGCCCAATCCATCTTGACGAGCTGCCCCGTGCTTGAGAGCGTGATGAACGCGGTTTTAAGGTCGGTGCCACCAAATGCGATATTGGTCGTCAGAACATCGGGCGTCTCTATAAACTCTACTTTCTGCCCATCGGGCGAATGGATGCTGATCCCTCCCGTAATGAGCGTTGCAACGCACACGTTGCCCTCAGCATCAACGGCTAACGAATCAAACATGTGGTAATCGGGTCGCTGCGCGAGCATGACACGGGGCTGACTCGTGTCGACCTCACCTGGCGAAGATAGAGGGTAGGCCCAGACTCTGCCAGTCGGTGTCTCTGCAACGTAGAGTGTGCGCTCATCGGGAGAAAGCCCTATGCCATTCGGACCCTCCAACGGGAAAACTGCCTCTCTGATCATGCTGCCATCCGGCTTGGCGTAGAAAACCCCTGTGCGATCTCGGTCCCTGGGACGCGCCTTGCCGTGGTCTGTAAACCAAAAGCCTCCATCACGATCGAAAACCAGGTCATTGGGTCCTCTGAGCGGCTCACCATCGCACTGGTCGTAGATTGTGTCGAAAGCCCCAGTGCTCAAATTCACGCGCTGTATAGATCCGCTCACATAATCGTCCGGTTGATCACCAGGGAATACTCTGCCGTCCCGCGCGGTGAACCACTTAAAGCCGCCGTTGTTGCACACATAACAGTGGCCATCTGGGCCTAGCGCAGCCCCGTTTGGACCGCCGCCCAAATCAGCAATGACATCTACATCGCCCGAAGGCGAGACGCGCGTTAGTGTGCCACGTTGAATTTCGACAAGGATCACAGATCCATCGTCCATCACCACGGGTCCTTCCGGAAACGCTAGTCCACTCGCAATCACTTCCATCGTGCTACCCCCTAATCTCACCTAATTTTACTTAACTGAACTGCATTGTCCTGCCGCCTCCTCAAGGCAGGGGCCAGGGGCAGTCAGTCCATGAGGAGCTATGAATAGATGCCACATTGACCACCCGCCATTGGCTCTGGTCCATCTCTTACCCATCAACCATCCGTGCTCCGAGCATGGTTGGCTGAAAACTTCTCTCAGGTTTACCGATAGCTCGACCGCTCCGATCGATCCTTATGCTTCACTTACCCCATCCCCAAAATGACATGACCGCGGGAGAATGTATTGGATATCTTTGTGGGGCCGCCAAATTTACCCACTCCGAGGCATGTCTACTCTGGTTACGCTTGCACCGGACCAGCTTCACCTCGAAAAACGCCACCCGCACCAGGCTCAAACACCGCCCTCGTGAGGCTCAGCGCCATGATTCTCAATCAGCACTTTGAGCGCCTCTCCAATCGACGCAAGTTCCTCAGGATCAGTACCCCGCGCCACAAGATTGGTTCCATAACCGGCTTCGCGGAAAAATGGGTACGAGCCAATATCGACCGCTGGGTGCTGGCTCTGTAATTCCTCTAAGTCTTGTGCCACCTGACTTTCGCCAAGAAACGCGCCAATCGTCAAAGAGCGGACCGGCCTTCCTCCAGGCAACCGCTCTTTCGTCAAGGTCCCAGCCATAGCCTGCATCACCATGGGCACGCCCGCCATCACGAACACGTTCTCGATTTGAAATCCAGGGGGGCCACCTGAAGGATTGTCGATTAAAGACGCTCCGACTGGGATTCTTGCCATTCTGAGCCGTGACTCCATGACTTCAGGAGGCGCTTCTCTTCGTTTGATAAGCGCTACGATGTCGGGATGAAACTCAAGCGCCACCCCAAAGGCCAGAGCGATGCTGTCGGCAGTAATGTCATCATGGGTGGGACCAATACCCCCAGTGGTGAACACGTAGTCGAACTCCGTTCGGCAGGTATTCACTGTGTCAACGATGACTGACTCCACATCGGGGATGACTCGAGCTTCGCGCATTTGCACGCCCAGCTCGTTGAGCACTTGACTTAAGTGCGCAAGGTTCGTGTCTTGCGTCCTTCCTGACAATATTTCGTTTCCGATAATGATTAGACATGCTGACACCACGTCTCCACGACCAGCTTCATTCGACATCCCCACAACTCCTTAACCTAACGACCTTCGCGCCCAACTTCCCTTTGTACGCTACCGAGTGATGGGGGGCACCCCATCGAATTACGATATCGAAATCGATGGGCGATCCACTTTTAACTCAACGCATGCAACATAAATCACATCTCTACTGAACAGCAATCTATTCGTTACTGCGTGCGTAATCATTGATACCATCCCACCAACCTTAACTATCCCTGAACTTATGAAGCCAGCCGCCGAAGAACTCGACCACATCCTCATCAAAGGGGCCAAAGAGCACAACCTTAAGAATGTTGAAGTCGCCATTCCCAAGCGAAAGCTCGTGGTTCTCACTGGCGTTTCAGGGTCAGGCAAGTCTTCGCTTGCATTCGACACACTGTATGCAGAGGGTCAGCGACGCTACGTCGAGTCACTGTCCGCGTACGCTAGGCAGTTCCTCGGGCAGATGGAGAAACCCAAGTACGACACTATTCGTGGGCTATCACCCACGATCTCCATTGAGCAAAAAACCACATCTAGAAACCCGCGATCGACGGTGGGGACGATTACCGAAATATCGGACTACCTCCGGGTCCTTTTTGCCCGGATCGGCCGCCAGCACTGTCATCGCTGCGGTGATGAAGTCGCTGGCCAGACCGCAGAAAAAATTGTGCACGAGCTCATGAGACAGCCCGAAGGCACACGAATCCTCTTAATGCAAAGCTTACTCGTCAATCGTAAAGGCGAGCATAAAGATTTGATCGATTCCGCTCGAAGCGCCGGCTTCGCTCGCCTGCGGATCGACGGAGAACTGGTTGCGATTGAAGACGTGACGGTGCTGGATAAAAGAAAAAAGCACACGGTTGAAGCCGTTATCGATCGATTGGTCATACGAGAGGGTCAGCGTGAACGCATTACGGAGAGCGTGGAGCAAGCCTTGAACCTTGGACAAGGCGTCATGATCGCTGAGATCAATGGCAAAGATCGAATATTTTCGGAGCACCTCGCGTGCGACGGTTGCGGCATCTCCTTTCCGCTACTAACGCCGCAGTCATTCTCGTTCAACAGTCCTCAGGGAATGTGCTTAGACTGCAACGGGCTGGGAACGCAGGTGGCCTTTGATCCGCAGCTCGTAATTCCCGATGCCAGCCTCACCCTCAAAGAAGGTTGCCTTAAACCCGTTGGCAAAATAGAGGCAAGCAGCAAATCAATGACGGCAACCTTCCATCGGCAGATGTTCGGCCACCTCAAGATTCCCCTAGACAAACCCTGGTCGAAGTTGACGGAGGCTCAGCGTAAAACCGTTCTCTACGGAACAGGCGACAAACGCTACACCATTAAGTGGTCGGGTTACGGCACCACAAACTCTCGCTACGAGGGACTGCTCAATCGGCTCATGCGCAGATTTCGCAATACGCGCTCTGAAGGCATGAAGCGCTGGTACTCTCAGTTTCTGGCCAATACCCCTTGCGATGTGTGTCACGGCGACCGTTTACGTGCCGAAAGCGCCGCGGTGCGGGTGGGCAAGCAAACCATGGTCGACGTGTCCGCGATGACCATCGATGAAGCCTTCAAATTTTTCGATTCCCTTGCGCTTAAAGGGGCGGATAAAGAAATCGCCACCGAATTGCTGAAGGAGATACAAGGTCGCCTAGGCTTTCTTGTCTCTGTTGGGTTGTCCTACCTGTCACTGAACCGCCTGGGTCCAACGCTGTCCGGCGGCGAATCTCAGCGAATAAGGCTCGCTAGCCAAGTCGGCAGCGAATTGTCTGGTGTGATCTATATTTTGGATGAACCCAGCATTGGCCTGCATCAGCGGGACAATCAGCGACTGCTCGATACGCTCCTAAAAATGCGAGATATCGGCAACACAGTCATAGTCGTCGAGCACGATGAAGACACCATCCGTGCAGCGGACCATGTGGTCGATTTCGGTCCTGGCGCTGGCACCAAAGGCGGAGAGGTGATTTTTCAGGGGACACCCAAAGCCTTACAACGGAGCAAAGCGTCGTTAACCGGCGCTTATCTTTCCGGTAGGCGCGAAATCAACATGAGAGATGAACCGAGGGAATCCACCGCCGCGCTTCTGATCAATGGCGCCCGGGAAAATAACCTTCGAGATGTTGACGTCTCGATACCGCTTGGCGTGCTCGTCGCCATAACCGGGGTGTCCGGTGCCGGCAAATCTACCCTTATTAACGACATTTTATTTCCCGTCTTGGCCCGTCACTTCCATGGGTCACAAGACAGAGTGGGCCAGCACAGTTCCATCGAAGGACTCGAACATCTCGATAAGGTGGTGGCCATTGATCAAAAGCCCATAGGACGGACTCCCCGGAGTAATCCCGCGACTTACATCAAGGTTTTTGATGAGATACGCAAATTTTTCTCAATGCTCCCAGAGTCTAGGACACGAGGCTATTCGCCAGGCCGATTTTCTTTCAACGTCAAAGGAGGGCGCTGTGAGTCCTGCCAAGGAGACGGTGTCATCAAGATTGAGATGCACTTTCTCTCTGACGTCTATGTGAAGTGCGATGCATGTCAGGGAAAACGATTTAACGATGCAACCCTAGACATTAAGTACAAGGGCAAGTCGATCTCAGACGTGCTGAACATGACCATTGCAGAGTCGGTCGAACACTTCTCTGAACATCCCAAAATCTTGAATCAACTTCAGCTGTTAGTGGACGTAGGTCTCGACTACTTAGCCTTGGGGCAGCCTTCAACCACCCTCTCCGGGGGGGAAGCGCAGCGGATTAAGCTGGCGAGAGAATTGTCCAAGCTGGCAACTGGCCGGACTTGTTACATCCTCGACGAACCCACCACAGGACTCCACTTTGATGACGTTCAGAAATTGCTGGTCGTTCTCAATCGACTCGTTGACTCCGGTAATTCGGTGATCGTGATCGAGCACAACCTGGACGTCATCCGCACATCAGATTGGATTATCGACCTTGGCCCCGGGGGCGGCCCCGAGGGTGGACACGTCATCGCTTCGGGCACGCCCAAGGCACTGTCTCGCAGTAAAGGTTCGGAAACCGGTCGGTATCTTTTGCCTTATTTCGAAACTTAACCTTATAAACCTTAATCCGAATCATTCTGTCGGACGAGCATTAGCGCGTGCCTCACCGCGACCTGGGCGGCCCAGCCCAACCCACACGCGTTGACCATGGTTGCTGGACATCTTTGTCGGGCTTATCATTAGCCATCGCGGTAGTCGCCTTTTCGGCCTAAGACTCAAAGTGTAGTTTTCTACATCAACTTGCGGTCTCACTCGGCAACAAGTATCAAAAGGAGACACCGTTTCGCCTTAGTGGCCAAACCCCATTGAAGCGTATGTGAGCCACCCCCACTCGCGGTCCACGCGTGCTTTGGTCCGGAGGCGACTTCACTTCGTACGCTATCTGGGAATTAATTTTTCTCACGGCAAGGATCGCCTCACCCGCCTCTACGCTCATATGGACAGCGACAGGCGACTGGTATTTGGAGCTATATGCCCGCTATCGACCCCGATATCATCTTGATGCTCTGCAGCCTTCTGGGCGCGGGTGCCATTGCTGGTATTACTACCGGCCTCTTCGGCGTGGGCGGCGGCTTCATTATCGTCCCAACGCTGCTAGCGATCTTGCCCGTGTTTACGGGCGACAATGAGGGACTAGTCCACACCGCAATCGGGACCTCTCTCGCAAGCATCATCGTATCGTCCTTTCGCGCAGTGCAAACTCATCGCAAAAATGACCTCGTTGATTTCAGTGTTTTGAAGGCCTGGGCACCCTGGCTGCTGATTGGCGTTGCGGGCGGAGTGGTACTGGCGTCGTACATGGATGCTACGGCACTCATCGTGGTGTTTGCGGTGGGCGTATTGGTGTATTCAATCTACTTTATATTTCCACAATACTTCGAACCGAAAGAAGTGCCTTGGTCTCTCCCCCAAGGGTTCGGCCTTGCTGGATTGGCAAGCGCTTTAGGTGGATTTTCAGCGCTCCTGGGTATCGGGGGCGGCACCCCCTTCGTTGTCACCATGGTAATTTGCGGCCGGAGAGTCCACCAGGCGGTCGCCACTGCCGCCGGAGTGGGATTTATCATCGCGATCCCAGGAGCGATAGGCTTTCTAATCCTGGGCCTCACCCAAAGCGCAGCACTCCCATGGGGATCAATCGGCTATATCCACATCCCTGCGCTGCTCGCTATCTCTTTCATGACGGTGTTCACGAGCCCTTGGGGCGCCAAAATTGCGCAAAGACTCAACGAGGTTCACCTTAAACGCGCGTTTGGCATCTACCTCATCGCCGTAGCGATCAGTATGTTGAGCAAATTAGCGTAACGTTCGTATCAATTAGAGACACGCCCGACCCGTAGCACGCTTAGCATGTGGTGTGGCGCTCGATGACCACCTCTTTATTGCTAATGCATCGATCATACTGGTCAGCGGACGTCAAACCTTTTACATTAAACGAGCGCACATCAACCATCCGGCACTCGTCAGAGTGTTTACGGCATTCAGAGGACCACACATGTCATCAGTATTATCCAGACGAAACTTCTTAGCCCGCTCAACCATTGGCGCCGGTGCCATCGCTGGCGGCCAATTGCTCACATTACCTAGCGCGTTAGCGAGCACCTCGATACTGAATTATGGTCCAGCCTCGGGTATCGCAAAACTCAATGCGAACGAGAACCCCTACGGCCCGAGTCCCGCGGCCATCACTGCCATGATGGACGCCACCAGAAAAGGGGCCTATTACGTCAATGACTCCGTTACCCGACTGCTTGAGATGATCGCCGAGCGCAATGGCATCACACCTGAGCATATTGCACTCAGCTCAGGCTCCTCCGGTGTACTCACTTATCTAGCCCTTGAAAAACTCCAACAAGGAAAGATCTTGGGTCCTGACCTGTTCTGGGACACGACGACCCGCTCTGCGCTCCGACATGGCAGCGGAGAGTTAAAACGTACTGCCAAAACCGCCGACCTAAGCATGGATCTCGATGCGCTGTATAACGCCATTACGCCTGACGTCGCGATGGTGCAGATTTGTAATCCAAACAATCCGACAGCGATTCTCACAGACGCCAAGGCACTGCGAGAATTCTGCATTAAGGCTTCGAAGAAATGTACCGTCTTAGTCGATGAAGCCTATAACGAGATCACGGATGATCCAGAAGCCAACTCAATGATCGACTTAGTGCGAGATGGTCACGACGTCTACGTCGCCAAAACATTCAGCAAGATTTATGGCATGGCAGGCCTGCGCGTCGGTTACATGATGGCAGCACCCGAAAAAATTGAGTCGATGAGCAAATTCGGTCTTGGCAACTACGCCATGAACCAAGCCGGTGTAGCAGCCGCTGTAGCCTCCTATAACGACTTTGAGTTCCTCAATTATTCGAAAACAAGAATCTTCGAAGCGCGGCAAATGATTAACGAGGTGGCTCGCGCCAACGGTCTGAAACCCGCGCCTTCGCAAACCAGTTTTGTCTTTATCGACCTGGGTGATTTGAATGCTGAAACCTTCAGACAAGAAATGGCCAAACGGCAAATCATGATTCGAGGTATCTATCAGGATTACACCAACTGGTCGCGAGTGAGCACTGGCCTGCTCCCAGACGTTGAACGCTTCGTGAAGGCTGTCCCTGAAGTTCTGGACGCGATGAAAGCCTAACCCCTCGACACCCCTCTTAACCACTAATGCAAGCAGGCCTTGGCATCCAGCCAAGGCCGCTTCACAACAATCTGAGCGCTCATGGCCGACGAATTCGATCCAGCATCTGTTCCTATCAGGCCTGCAGCGACGGTCATGCTCATCCGAGAGACCCCGGCGCTTGAAGTCCTCATGATGCGGAGACACGCAAAAACCGTATTCGCCGGAGGAATGTGGGTATTCCCTGGTGGCGCGGTGGACCCAGCCGACTTTGAACTAGAGATACACGGTCAAGATCAAATCGATATCCCTGGCAGAACTGAAAAGCCAATCAACCCGTTTGAAGATCGCGCATATTATGCCGCCGCGATCCGTGAGTGTTTCGAGGAATCAGGCGTACTCATGACAACGAGTTCGGCATTGGCGACACGGCCGACGAGCAATGCATTAGTTGAGGCTCGGTCTGCACTCAATGCAGGTTCCTTGCCCTTCAATGAAATACTAGCAACTTGGTCCATGACCCCTGATGCCACGGCGATGCAACTCGTCGCCAGATGGGTCACCCCACTGGGCTCACCGAGACGATTCGACGCTCGTTTTTTTATTACGGCCTGCCCAGATAGCAGCCAAGCCGCCCATGATGATCAAGAGCTCGTGGACTCTGCTTGGATGACGCCCCAATCGGTACTCGATGCGTTCGCCTCAGGTGACATGGATCTCATGACGCCTACCTTACGCATGCTGAAAAATCTGTCTCAGCACGAATCAGTCGCTGATGTTTTTTCCTATCTCGAAGCACACCGAACCTTTGAGCGGGTCAGAGTCGCTAACGAATCAAGAGAGTTGTTACTGCCGGGTGAGGCAGACTATGACGACGCATTGGAAAACGTCGAGACCGGCTGGGTGCGGTTGTAGCTTCAGGCAAAGTGCTTAGAGCAAAGCGCTTCGAGCAAAGCGCTCAAAACAAAGCCTCAGAACAAAGCGCTTATAACAAAAAGCTTAGGACTCCGCAGACCGCACCCATCGTAAATTAGGTTGCGCTAGTGTCGGCAATCACGTCGCCCAGTATGCGGCGCAGCTAGGGGAAATCCTTATAGATCTGCCGTGCGCATGCTCCTCGTTAGCGCCGAACAGCCCAAGCCGTGACGTTGTTTTAGACAGGCCTAGCCCCTAGCGATCAACAGTATTTTTTTCAGCTAGCTCTTACAGTTAACTCTTTGCAACTAACTTTTCACGACCAGCTTTTCACGACCAGCTTTTCGCAACTAGCTTTTTGCAAATACCACCTTTTTGCAAATAAAAAGGCTGCCTCAACCTGTCGGGCCAGAGTTACCGCTCGCGTTTACCGTTGGCCTAGACTCGCTCGATAATGATCGCAGGGGCCATCCCACCGGCGGCGCACATCGTAATCAGCGCATTCGATTGCCCACGTCGTTCAAGCTCATCCAGCGCTGTACCAATCAGCATCGCGCCGGTTGCGCCGATAGGATGACCGAGCGCTATCGCCCCGCCATTCACGTTGAGCTTGTCGTGATCAACGCCAAGGTCTCGCATGAATTTCACTGGAACAACGGCAAACGCCTCATTGACCTCAAAGAGGTCGATGTCTGCCAGTGTCATCGATGCCTTATCAAGCACCTTCTTTGCTGCATCCACTGGAGCATTGAGAATGTATTCCGGCGAGTGGCCCATGTTAGCCATGGCTTTTATTTTGGCGCGAGGCGTGAGCCCATTCGCCTCGGCGTACTCGGGAGAAGCAAGCACCAGGGCTCCAGCCCCATCAACGACCCCTGATGAGCTGCCCGCATGATGAACGTGCTTGATGTCGAGGTCAGGCCACTTTTTGGCGACCATATCTCTGAAAGTCAGTCCTGAATCAAAGAAAGGCAGATCCATGTATTTATCAAAGACAGGCTCGAGGCCCGAAAGAAGCTCGGCCGTCGTTTTTGGTCTGGGGAATTCTTCTTTATCCAATGCTACCGAGCCATCAGGGTGGCGCACAGGAATCAAGCTGCGATCGAAAGCACCCGCCTCAATGGCCGCCCCCGCCCGTTGCTGGCTCATGGCAGAAAAGCGATCCAGTTCCTCTCTTGAGAAGCCTTCTTCGGTCGCAATAATGTCTGCCGCAATACCCACTTGGGTCTGTGGATGCGCATTGCGCAGATCCACATTGTGCGCATCGAGGGGCGTTGGAATACCCTCGGCCGCAACATAGGACATCATTTCCACGCCACCAGCTACGACCAGGTCTTCCATCCCACTCATGATCGAGGCAGCGCCCATGTTCACCGCGGAAATCCCGCCACCACAAAATCGATCCAACGTAACGCCTGAAGCACGGGTCGAATAGCCCGCATCAAGTGCAGCCATACGGGCGATACATTGCGCCTGTTTTTTTACCTGACTGCTGCAGCTCATCACCACATCGTCGATGTCATTGGTATCTAGGCCGTTCCTTTCAACCAAAGCTGACAAGACTGTCGACAGTAGCTTTTGCGGGTGAATTTCCCACAAGGCGCCCTTGCCTTGCTTTCCTATGGCGCGAGGTGTCCTCGCTGCATCGATAATCCAAGCCTCGCCCATGTTTGGCTCCTATGGTTTCCTGTGACTGGTGTTGTTAAAGATCGTGTATCACTTTCGGCAGAGCCGCTTGGTAATCACTTAATGGGGTGAGCCACCACATAGCGTTAGCCAACCGTCCTTTTCTTCGCATCATACGCTTGGTCACGCTTACATTTCATCCCCTGTTGCGTCCCCGCCGGCAAAGGCCGAGCGCGGTCCACTCATGAGTCCATGTGTTGTTTCGCTCCTCGATCAGCCGATTTACAATCATTGCTAGCAAGGGGGAGCTATGACATCGAAAGAAAGAAAAGACGCAACCCAACACACCGTTGATTTGCACCGCTCGGCGACGACCCCGACAGACTCGGGAGATTTTGAACGAGCCTCTAGAGGGTTCGTTGCACACCATCCAACCGGCGTGATCCTCGACCCTTCTGGACGGGCCGTGGTTGACGTCAATCGCTATGATTTCTTAGGGGGCGATGAGCCTGCGCCCGCCACCGTCCACCCGAGCCTCTGGCGCCACGCCCAGCTCAATCACCATCACGGGTTATTTGAAGTCACTGATGGCATTTGGCAGGTTCGCGGATACGACCTCTCCAATATCACGTTCATTCGCGGTGATACGGGTTGGCTCATTGTCGACCCTTTAACGACCGAGCAAACGGCTAGGGATGCGCTCGCGCTTGCCAATGCGCAACTGGGAGAGCGCCCGGTTCATGCGGTGATTTACACCCACTCTCATACCGATCACTTCGGGGGTGTTTTAGGGGTTGTGTCACAAGAAGATGTCGATGCTGGTCGATGCAAGATCATCGCGCCCGAGCACTTTCTAGCAGAAACGGTTGGCGAGAACGTCATCGCCGGCCCGGCAATGGCGCGCCGCGCTTTATTTCAGTTTGGCGTATTGCTTCCGGCGGACCCCAAAGGCCACGTCGACTGCGGGTTAGGCAACGGACTACCCCTCGGCGCTCCCGGGTTAATTGCGCCCACGCACGACATCACAAAAACGGGCGAAACCATGACCATCGATGGCATCGAGGTGGTTTTTCAACTCACGCCAGAGACCGAAGCACCGGCAGAAATGAACTTCTACTTCCCACAGTTTCGCGCGCTGTGCATGGCTGAGAACTGCAGTCATACGATGCACAACCTGATCCCAATTCGGGGCGCGCTAGTGCGGAACGCATTGAAATGGTCCAAGTACATTCACGAGGCGATGGCCCTTTTCGCTGAACAAACCGACATTTTATTTACCTCCCACAATTGGCCCCAATGGGGTAAGGAAGAGGTATCAGCATTTTTAACGAATCAGCGTGACCTCTATAAATGGATGCACGACCAAGCCATGCGGCTTGCGAACCATGGCGCGGTCCCCACCGAAATCTCGGAGCAGCTGTCGCTGCCTGAGGAGTTTCTCGCCAACGATCACACGCGAGGCTACTACGGCGATCTCGTTCATAACGCCAAAGCGGTCTATCAGCGCTATCTCAGCTGGTACGACGGCAATCCTGCCAATCTTCACAAGCTGCCACCGGTAGAAGCAGGTGCCCGATACGTTGAACTAGCAGGTGGCGAGGATGCGCTGTTCGATCGGGCAAAGGCGGCGTTCGATGAGGGGGACTACCGATGGGCGGTCGAATTGCTCAATCACTTGATCTTTGCCAATCCAGATAACGACGCAGCGCGCTGTCTGCAAGCAGACACGATGGAGCAACTAGGCTATCAAGCTGAATCATCAACCTTCCGAAATGCCTACCTCAACGCCGCCCAAGAACTAAGACTGGGGCCTCCGCCTAATGCAGGCCAGCCAGTACGGGCAAGGGGTATCTTGAGCGCTATGACGGTTGAACAAGTGCTTGATGCCATGTCTATTCGCATGCAATCAGAGGCTTTGGGCGGCATTACTACCCTGCTTGGCTTACGCTTTTCCGATGTTGACGAGCCTTGGGTGATTGGTGTGTCGAATCGAACCCTGTTCTACCGGCCAGATGATGCGCCCTCCTCAGCCGATGCGATCGTCAGCCTCTCAAGAACCCTGTTGATAGAGGTCATGTCGGGTGAACGCCGAATCGAAGATGTCATTCGCGACGGATTAATCACTGTCGAGGGCGAGGTACAAGCAGTCATCGAGACCTTCGCTCATCTCGATACGTTCATTAGTGGATTCAATGTTGTAGAGCCCTGACGTTAGTAGCAGATCGCAGCGCCATGGCATGCTCTGGCGCTGAGTATTTCCTTTACGGCGCTCGGTCTTTACAGCGCTGGGCCTTTTTATCCAACGCCGCTTCGGCTGACCCCAATAACGAATCAAAGGAACGACTCAAAGTCACGAATTAGCGTACCGAGTCAAATTGAAGGTCAGTAAAAGTGACTATCCAACCTCACTTATTTGGGGCCGTTCTAATCGGGTCAACCAGTAATCGACGTCAGCGCTCGCGTCCCCTAACAGGTAACGCCACAGCCTGACGCGGTTAATCAATTCCAACCGCCCCGTATCGAACTCAAACCAAGGCTCAGGCCTCATTAACGTCTCTTGAATCGCTGAGGCTGCTGTATTGTCCTGCCAAAAGGTTGCACGCTGCTTCGCGTCAGCCGGCGTCAAATCATCGGCGTTCCACTGCCTGACTTGTGATCCTCCGGGCGCGAGCCTGATCTTATAAAGAAAGCGAGTTTGGTCGCTCCGATTCAAGCCTCCCCCGTGCCAAAGCCCTTTATGAAATATGAGCACCGTTCCAGCAGGGCAAACCACGTGCTGTTGGCCCACAATATTCTGATAGCGCGAAATCGCCGCCTCGCTCACCACCCTAAGATGTGAGCCAGGCAGGAATCGGGTCCCACCCATGGGCTCGGTCACCTCCTGCGGAAAGTAAAACAGCTGAATATCGAATGCCATCGCAGGATCGATGGTCGAATCTTGATGATAGTGTTGCGCCGTATCTGGCATGCCCATTCGACGTCGCTCGCTTGGAGGAATCGTGACGTGCAAGAAGTGATGATCAAATATTGGCCCCTCACCCAGCAGGCTCTGAATCGCCCCTGAAATAGCAGGGATATCCAGCAGTGCCTGAAAGTCTGGCGAATGCTGAAAAAGGTCCGCTAGCGGGACACCCGAATCGCAAACAGGAAGCACCCGCTCAGCCATGGCCTTGCGGTAATAATCGCCCAAGTGACGACTTTGACTGGGATCGATCGCGCTGAACCGTTCTAGCAATCGTTGATTTAAATCCTCGGGAACAACCCCATCAAAGCGTAGATATCCCTTGGCAACGAAGGTTGCCATTTGCAGAGAGGTTAATTTCATTCCGATCCTCGATTTATCTAGGCGCCCCACTGTCGATTGGGCTCTCGGGTTGCGCTAGCCAACGCTCAAAGAAGAATTCGTACTTCAAGTAACCCGTTCGAAACTCCGATCCATCTCCGTGATCGATCAAAGGGCTCGCCTGAATCAGCCTCCAGCCATCTCGTAGCGCTTCAAGACCAGTGCGGTAAGGTGGTTCAGACTCGTGTCCAATACTCACGGGATTCTCCGACCAACCATCGTAATAACTCCAGCCTTTCACTGGGCTATCCAACGCCGAGCTCGCCAGATAAAGCACAAGTACCTGCTGCCTATTCTGGTGCTCAGTCTTTTGTTCGGCCTTCTGTTCAGTTTTCTCTTCAATTGGCTCAGTCGACAATGGCCGCCTCAATTCTCGTGGTTTTCCTCCGTAGCCTAACACGGCTCATAAAGTCGGAAAATAGTATATTTTTCATCTACTTACTGCGGACACCAAGCAGCCTCGCGGTTGAAATTGATAAAAACGCCTTTTTTTCAATCCTGAATCGACGCTGAACAAAAGTGAAAAAAATGGTTGATAGTGGAGAAAAAATGAATAATATGGCGCGTTCATTGTGGTCAACCGGTGGCAATCATGCGACGCATTGCCTTATTGATGATCTGTTTAATTCCGTCCAGCGGCTTCGCATCTGGCGAAGGGGATCTCGTAGCCACGCACTTTTTCCAATCGAGTGTGGAGTGGCCAGCTGCTCCTGTCTTTTCTGAGATCGAGAATGTTAGAGAGAAAAAAGAACAATTCTTTGACTTCCTCGCACCCAAAATTACACACGCTAATGCTGAAATCCTTAAAGCCAGAGCGTTTCTACTAAAGCACAGAATCCGGCTATCAGAGGGACAACCCCTCGACGCAAGTGTCGTTGCCAGAATTAAGGCACTTTCAGCCCATTACAAAGTGCCCTCGCCATCCGTCATGAACGCGATGGACATTGCGTGGGACAAACTATTGCAACGGGTTGATACCCTCCCTATATCGCTAGTGCTTGCTCAAGCAGCCAATGAATCTGGCTGGGGAACGTCGCGCTTTGCGCTCGACGGGAACAACTTCTTTGGCGTCTGGTGCTATGTCGAAGGCTGCGGGCTCAAGCCAAAGCAGCGCGACCGGGACGCAACCCATGAGGTCAAGCGATATGCTTCAATCTATGACAGCGTGACTGCCTACATCCACAACATCAATACCAACTCAGCTTACGCAGACTTACGAGCCATTCGTATGTCCTTGCGCGGCCTCAATACACCGTCACTGGGTTCTCAGTTGGCAGAGGGATTGAAGGCCTACTCGGTGAGAGGCGAGGCCTACGTGCAGGAAATCCAAGCCATGATTCGAAGCAACCGCCTCGAGCAGCGCGCGGCTGCAGAGCAGGTTTAAAAAGGGCGTCTCACAGTCGTCATAGCCGCTTCATCACAGCATTTTATCTTCGCATCCGATCATCAATCTCGATCGTTCTCGCCATCGCTCTCTCGGGCGAACAG
>Ga0181594_10002080_pt1 | contig 18563 bp, 11 predicted proteins | sample 071ome_18_FD_145603 | JGI IMG/M metagenome (GOLD analysis project Ga0181594, IMG submission 145603) | Coastal salt marsh microbial communities from the Groves Creek Marsh, Skidaway Island, Georgia - 071413BT metaG (spades assembly) | ecosystem: Environmental > Aquatic > Marine > Intertidal zone... | reverse complement strand
TGGATAATGGACCATGCCGCCGGCGTTGGTTCCCAAGCTTCAAAACCCTCCGAGAGAATGGTGGTCGGCTGCGCTTGGAGCGAAGCGAAGGCTGCGGTGAGAAACAGCGTCGCGCAAAGGGCGGTGAGGCGTAGATCCGGAAAACGGCTCCCCCACGAAAAGCGTCGAATTTTCTTGGTGGCCTTTGTGCGGACGGGGACAAAGAAAGTCAAGATTACAACAGCTCGCCTGAACTGCGCTTCCCGGGGTTTATTTTGCGGGCGCGGCGTCCATGGCGCAGCGAAAGCCGACGTCGTTGCAGGTGGTGTTGAGGGGTTCGAAGCCTTGGTGATAGGTGGTTCCGTGACGGGCGCCGTAGCCGTGGGCGCCGCCGCGGATGATGCCGCTTCGATGCCAGTTCTCGTTGGGTTCGAACGGGATCCTGGTGACGTGGATATCGCTGACCCATTCCCACGCATTGCCGCACATGTCATGCACGCCGTAGGGACTTACGCCGTTGGGAAACTGACCGACCGCCATTTTCCGACCGCCCGTGCGACAGACAGCGGCATCGGAAACTTCGATTCCCTCGGGGGTTGTGTAGCCTTCGGGACGCAGGTTGCATTTGGATCGGTCGTAGTCATTGCCCCAGGGGTAGGTTCGGCCATCGGTTCCTCGCGCGGCCTTCTCCCATTCGGCCGCCGTGGGCAGTCGCTTGCCTGCCCAACGGGCGTAGGCCTCGGCCTCGTGTTTGAGGATCCGGGTCGCGGGAAAGTCATGTTCACCCTCCGGGTAGCGATGGTCGGGTTTGAATTTCCGGTATTCATGATTGGTGACTTCGCAGCGATCGATGTAGAAGGCCGGAAGGAATGTCTTTGCAAGGGGTGGCACATCAAAGTCGGCGTTGGGATCGTTGGCTCCGCAGAGGAAGTTGCCGGCAGGAATCAGGACCATACCCTCGGGCGCGGGTCGGTAGTCCTGCCGCAGTTGACGGGCTTGGTCGAAACGGGTCCACAACCAATGACCGCTTGCCGTCGCCGCGAGGGACAACAGGATGGTTGCTGCCAGGAACAGACGCGGATGTCGGATGGCGTGTTGGCGTAGACGCTTCATTCGGTATGGGGTTCCTATCATTGGAACCGGATCGTCACAACCGCGTTGAAAGAAAACCGTGCCATCTGGACGGCGCGCGGTTTATCGTCGAACACAGTAGATCCATTATGAAAATCACCAACGCGCAGTTGTGGGAGCGCTTCCAGCGCTTTTATACCGAGTTTCCAGCCATCGATCTGGCGGTCGATCTCAGCCGCATGAATTTTTCCGATGCGTATTGGGATGCGATGCGGGAGCCTTTGGGGCGGGCCTTCCGGGACATGGAGAAGCTGGAGGCCGGCGCGCGCGCGAATCCTGATGAGCGGGATGACAACGGTGAGGCGGGCCGGATGGTCGGTCATTATTGGCTCCGCAGTCCGAAGCTCGCGCCCACCAAACAGATTCAAAAGGAGATCCGGTCCACCCTCGCCGCGGTGAGGCGGTTCGTTGCGGATGTCCACGACGGCAAGCTGAAAGGAGCCAAGGGGACCTTCAAGAACCTGTTGGTCATCGGAATCGGCGGCTCTGCATTGGGCCCGCAGTTCGTTTCCAAGGCGTTGGGCCATCCCGGCTCCGACAAGATGAAGGTCCACTTCTTCGACAATACCGATCCGGACGGCATGGACGCCGTGCTGGCGGAGCTGCGCGGGAAGCTGGGTCGGACGCTGTCAGTCGTAATTTCGAAATCCGGCGGTACGAAGGAGACGCGGAATGGCATGCTGGAGGCGAAGGCGGCCTATGAACGCGCCGGGCTGACATTTGAGAAGCACGCTGTGGCGGTGACCGGCGCGGGCAGCAATTTGGACAAGGTCGCCAGATCGGGCAAGTGGTTAAAACGCTTTCCCATGTGGGACTGGGTTGGCGGTCGCACCAGCGAGATGTCTGCGGTCGGATTGTTGCCGGCAGCGCTCCAGGGCGTTGACATCGATGGAATGCTCCAAGGGGCAGCCAAGTGCGATGAAGTCACGCGGGCCGCTTCTCTGGAAGACAATCCCGCGGCCCAACTGGCCCTGATGTGGCATTATGCCGGCGATGGGCGCGGTTCGAAGGATATGGTCATTCTCCCCTACAAGGATCGTCTGGAGCTCTTTTCCAAATACCTGCAACAGCTGATCATGGAATCCTTGGGCAAGGAACGGGACTTGAACGGACGGGTGGTGAACCAAGGCATCGCGGTTTATGGCAACAAGGGTTCAACGGACCAACATGCTTATGTTCAACAACTTAGAGAAGGAGTACCAAATTTTTTTGCCACCTTTATCGAGGTGCTCAAGGACCGAAAGGGCAACTCCATTGATGTCGAATCGGGCCAGGGAGTGACCTCCGGGGATTACCTCAATGGCTTTTATCAGGGAACAAGAAGGGCCCTTTATGAGAATAGTCGGGAGTCAATAACCTTAACCGTGACCGAATTGACGCCTGGCGCAGTCGGAATGTTGATTGCGCTATATGAACGCGCGGTGGGGCTGTATGCCTTCCTGGTGCGGATCAACGCATATCATCAGCCTGGCGTGGAAGCCGGCAAGAAGGCCGCCGGCGATGTGATCGAACTTCAAGGTCAGATCCAGGCCTTTCTGACCGAGAGTGCCGGCCGCTCTTTTACAGCCGGGCAGATCGCCGAGGGTCTGAATCGCGCGGATGACGCGGAATCGGTGTTCAAGATCTGTCTCCACTTGGCCGCGAATGGTTCAAGCGGGATTGCGCGCAAGAGCGGAATGGCGGCGGCCTCAGTTAAGTTCTCTGCTTGAGCATGTTCGTCTATCCCAAGGAGTATGATGTCATCGTCATAGGCGCAGGCCACGCCGGAGTGGAGGCGGCCTTGGCCGCGTGTCGGATGGGCTGTGAAACTTTGATGCTGACCATCAACGCTGACACCATCGGACAGATGTCCTGCAACCCGGCGATAGGCGGCTTGGCCAAGGGACATTTGGCCCGGGAGATTGACGCGCTCGGCGGTGAAATGGGGAAATGCACGGACATGACCGGACTCCAGTTCCGGATGCTGAACACCAAGAAGGGGCCCTCGGTATGGGCTCCCCGTGCGCAGTGCGACAAGAAGGCCTACCAGTTTCGACTCAAGTGGATCTGCGAACGGATGGAGAATCTGGATATCAAGCAGGGCCAGGCCGCCAAGCTTCTGACCCGTGACAAGCAGATCACCGGGGTCGAAACCAATCTCGGGGTCCAGTATCACGGGAAGACGGTGGTAATTACCACGGGGACGTTTCTCCGCGGCTTGATGCACATCGGCAAGACCCAGAGTTCCGGGGGACGCGCCGGGGAATCCGCCGCCATGGGGTTGTCGGGGTCATTGGCAGAGATCGGCTTGGAATTGGGCCGCCTCAAGACCGGCACGCCTCCCCGGTTGCTGCGCCGTTCCCTGAATCTGGAAGCCTGTGAAGAGCAGCCCGGCGACGAGCCAATTCCTTATTTTTCCTATTGGAAAGACGATTTGTTCCACGTGGAACATTCGCAGATCAATCCCTTGGATATCGGTCACTCGGGGGGGAAATACCCTCCGGGCTCCATTCTAGATCGCTTGAATGGCCAGTTGCCCTGCCATATCACCTTCACCACGGACAAGACCGCGGAGATCATTCGGGAGAATCTGCACAGGTCGCCGATGTATTCCGGGAAGATCGAGGGGGTCGGACCGCGCTATTGTCCTTCGATCGAAGACAAGATCGTGCGCTTCGCTGACAAGGAGCGACACCAGATCTTCCTTGAGCCGGAAGGGATTGCCACCGATGAGTTCTACATTAACGGCTTCTCGACCTGCCTGCCCTTCGAAGTGCAGGTGGATCTGGTGCGAACGATCATTGGCTGCGAGAAGGCCGAGATCATGCGACCCGCCTACGCGGTGGAGTATGACTTTGTCCATCCGACGCAACTGACCGCCGGCTTGGAGACCAAACCTTGTCGAAACCTCTTCCTGGCTGGCCAAATCAACGGGACCTCAGGCTATGAGGAGGCGGGAGCGCAGGGATTGCTGGCCGGAATCAATGCAGCTCGGAGGGTGCAGGAGAAGGACCCGATTGTGCTGCGCCGGGATCAGGCCTATATCGGGGTATTGATCGACGATTTGGTCACCAAGGGCACCAGCGAGCCATATCGGATGTTCACTTCCCGGGCTGAGTATCGTTTATTGCTCCGGCAGGACAATGCCGATCAGCGGCTATGTGACCTGGCTTTCGAAACCGGGCTGCTTCCGGAGCGAAACTACCGGCAATTTCAGGCCAAGCGCAACGCGATCGAGACCGAGATCAATCGCTTGGCGACAGCGAACAGTTCGGAAGGCTCCATGGAAAAACTGCTGAAGCGTCCGGAGATCACCTACCAGGACTTGCCGGACCGGGACGGTTCCCTGGGCAAGGAAATTGTTCAGCAGGTGGAGATCGCCATCAAGTATGCGGGCTATATCGAACGGCAGGAGGCGGAGATCGAGAAGCTGCGCAGCGTGGAAGAGAAGCAGATTCCGGCGTGCTTCGACTACGATTCCATCCCCAGCATGCGGAACGAGGCACGACAGAAGCTCAAGGAGATCAGGCCCGCAACTTTGGGGCAGGCGTCCCGTATCTCCGGTGTGTCACCGGCCGATGTCGGGCTGGTCATGGTCTGGATGAAGCGGGGACAGGGTCAGGTCGATAAGGATTGAGCCAGACGCTTCAAGACCCGGAATAGCCGGAAAAGAGGGCAAAGGTGTCGTTGTTCCTGTGAACGTTGTCCTCCTCGGTTCGGAGAGAAGTTCCACGTGGAACATTGTGGTGTGGTTTGACGGGGGCCCGGAGCTTCGGCGTTGCTGGAGGCGGCTTGTTGATCAACTAAGGAAGACCCGGAATAGCCGGAATAGCCGGAAAGGAGGGTGAAGGTGTCGTCTTCCTTGGTCCTCAACGTCAGGCGTGCGCCTGAAATCAACGATTCAGGGCAGATCCAATACCCATACCGGACCAGACGGCCAGCATGCAGAGCAGTAGCGAGAGGACAACATTTCCCAAGGCGTAGCCCAAATGACCGCTCTTCATCAGACCGAGTGTCTGCAGGCTGAAGGAGGAAAAAGTGGTGTAGCCCCCGAGCAATCCAATCATCAGGAATTGTTGGACCGACGCTGATATCTGAGTCTTGCCGTTTTCGATGGTAAAAGCCGCCGCCAAGCCAATGACCAGGCAACCGGTGACATTGGCGACCATGGTCCCGACGGGTAGGTTGTCGCCGAAGCGCTTCGCCATCTGCATCGAGACCCAGAAGCGGCCAACGCCCCCGCAGGCGCTGCCCAAGGCGACAAGAAGAAATGGTTTCAGCGTTGCCATGGAGAGATTGATTGCAATGCTTTGGCGATATCCGAACTCAAATGAGCCCAGGGAACGACGGCATTCCCCGCAAGGGCGTTCTCAATTCTCTCGTCAGAGGGACCAAGCAATCAACACTTTCCATAAATAATACTTAACCCGTTGCACAACAACATGTTACAGTTTACTCATTCAAACGAATGAGGCCTGAGACGGGACATGATCACCCGCAGTTTCCGCTTTTGTCATCCGGAAACTGGCTTCCAACGCCGGAGGGGGCAAACTGAACTTGGAGATCGATGTGGCCCGAAAAGCATCCACGCTGATCAGAAGTGTCTGCCGGTTGCCGTCGAGCGCCAGCAAAAAAACACTCGGCGCACACGCGGCATCAGCGCGCTGGAACGAACGCTTCTGGCCGGGTCTTTGGGGGTAAGCCTGCCAGGAGCCCATTTTGCCGGATTCGAATCATTTGAATCCTTTTGACGCGACTGAGGCGTTCCCGTAGTTTCGCCGGTTCTGATCGCGTCGCGAACACCCGACGCCGGAAACCAATTTTTTGTCATGCTGAAGTTTGTCATCAACAAAGTGTTTGGCTCGAAGAACGAGCGCGAGATCAAGAAGATGCACCCGGTCGTCGAGCGCATCAACGAGCTCGAGGAATTGTATCAGACGCAGTCCGACGACTATCTGCGGAACAGGACCGCGGATTGGAAGAAGGAGTTGTCCGAGATTGAGGATCTGGAGCAGCTGAAGACGCGGCTGGACGAGATCCTGCCGGAAGCGTTTGCCGTGGTGAAGAGCGCGTGTCGACGACTCTGTGGCACGGAGGTGATGGTGCGCGATCATCCGCTGCCTTGGGAAATGGTTCCCTATGATTGCCAGTTGATTGGCGGTTGGGGCCTGCACACCGGCCGCATTGCGGAGATGGCGACCGGTGAAGGCAAGACCCTGGTTGGCGTCTTTCCGGTTTATCTCAATGCCTTGACCGGGCGCGGGGTCCACGTCGTCACCGTCAACGATTACCTGGCCGCGCGTGACAGCGAGTGGATGGGCGCGGTCTATCGCTTTCTCGGCCTGACGGTGGGTTGCATCCAGAATTCCCAGCATTCCGAGCTGCGCCGCGAGCAGTACAACTGCGACATCACCTACGGCACCAATTCGGAGTTCGGCTTCGACTACCTGCGCGACAACGGCATGGCCACGCGCAAGGAGGATCAGGTGCAACGGGGGCACTACTTCGCCATTGTTGACGAGGTTGACTCCATCCTGATCGACGAGGCGCGCACGCCGTTGATCATCAGCGGACCCGCGGTGGCCAACAGCGACAACGAACGCTACGTTGCCACCAGACCCAAGATCCAGTCACTGATCCAGGCCCAGCGCAAGCTTTGCGACCGCTTTATCGACGATGCCAAGAAGAAGCTCAAGCAGCTTGATGAAATGGAGGCCGGCCAGGCCGAGGAAGCGGAACTGTTGCGCTACGACATCGGCCTGCAACTCTACAAGGTGAAGCAGGGCCAGCCCCGTTCGCCGCGCCTGGCGTCCCTGCTGGAGAATCCGGACAACCTCAACACGATGATCAAGGCGGAGCTGCAGTTGCTCGCCGATCAGACCAAGAAGGAGCTCTACGCGCAAAAGGAGGAACTTTTCTTCGCGATGGATGAGAAGTCCCACGATGCGGACCTGACGGAGAAGGGTCGCAACTTCATGAATTCCAGCGACCCGGAAGCCTTTGTGCTGCCGGACATCTCGACGCTTTTTCATGAGGTTGATCAGCGCGACGATCTCGACGCCCACGAGCGCGCGCAGGAAAAGGCGAAGATTCAGGAGCTGTCCGACGAGCGGGCCTCCACGATTCACGTCGTTTCGCAGTTGTTGAAGGCCTACTGCCTCTACGAGAAGGACGTGCAGTACGTTGTCGAAAACAACAAGGTGGTCATCGTCGATGAGAACACCGGCCGCAAGATGCCGGGTCGTCGTTGGAGCGACGGCCTGCACATGGCGGTGGAGGCCAAGGAGGGCGTGGAGCTCGAAGGCGAAACCCAGACCCTGGCCACGATCACGATCCAGAATTACTTCCGCCTCTACCACAAGCTCGCGGGAATGACCGGCACGGCGGAAACCGAAGCCTCCGAGTTCTTCGACATCTACAAACTCGGCGTGCTGGTGATCCCCACCAACAAGCCCTGCCTCCGCATCGATCACAATGACACGGTCTACAAGACCAAGCGCGAGAAGTTCAACGCGGTGTTGGATGAGATCCGCGAGATCCACAAGCAGGGCCGTCCGATCCTCGTCGGCACGGTTTCGGTGGAGACCTCGGAACAACTCGGGCGGATGCTCAAGCGCGCCGGCATCGTCCACAACGTGCTCAACGCCAAGTTCCATGAGAAGGAGGCGGAGATCGTCGCGCGCGCCGGACAACGCGGCGCGGTGACCATCGCCACCAACATGGCCGGTCGCGGCACGGACATCAAACTGGGCGAAGGCGTTTCGGAGCTCGGCGGCCTGCACGTGCTCGGCACGGAACGCCACGAATCACGGCGCATCGATCGGCAGCTGCGCGGTCGGTGCGCGCGTCAGGGCGATCCCGGCTCCTCCCACTTCTTCATCTCCCTGGAGGACGATCTCATGCGTCTCTTCGGCTCCGATCGCATCAGCAAGGTCATGGAGCGCGTCGGTCTGGAAGAAGGCCAGGAGTTGGAACACCCCTTGTTGAATCGTTCCATCGGCTCGGCGCAGAAGCGTGTCGAGGGCCAGAACTTCCAGATCCGCAAACGCACGCTGGAGTTCGACGACGTGATGAACAAGCAGCGCTCGGTGATCTACGAGTTCCGCAATGAGATCCTCGAGGCGGAGAACGTGCACGATCGCATGATGGAGGTGATTGAGGAGGTCATCATCCAGAAGGTCGAGGAGTTCAGTTTCCAGGACAAGGAGCCGGAAGATTGGAACATCCGCGGTCTCGCGGATTGGACCAACCTGACCTTTCCGATCGGCATACCCGAGGAGGATTTGCTCAAGGCGGCGACATCGTCGGACGAGGCGGCGCCGTCAGGTTCGGTCTACCACGGCATGAATGTGGCGCAATTCGGCGTCTGCAAGGCGATCACGGCCGCCGTCAAGGAAGCGTATGAGATCAAGGCCAGCATTGAGGAGCCGGAGGCCTTGGCGGCCATTGAACGTTACCTGATCATGGCGGCGATTGATCAGAAGTGGCAGGAGCATCTCTATGAGATCGACAGCCTTCGTCACAGCATTGGCTTGCGGGCCTACGGCCAGCGCGACCCGTTGTTGGAGTTCAAGGCCGAGGCCTTCAAGGTGTTCGACGAGATGATGGTCGATATCAAGACGGAGATTTGTCACAACGTCTTTCTTGGCCATTCCAGTCGCGAGGCCTTGGAGCGTTTCCGTCTGCGTCTCGCCAACCGCGGCAGCCAGGCACAACATCAGGATCTCAATGCGTTCGGCGGCGGCGAAGCCGGCGCTCCGGCCCAGCCGACGGGCGGCGACATGGTTGCGGAGGCCGCCGAGGAAATCGAACGCGCCATCCCCGTTGTCAATGCCCCCAAGGTCGGCCGCAACGATCCGTGTCCCTGCGGCAGCGGAAAGAAATACAAGAAGTGCTGCGGCCGCAACGCGGAGTAGCCGGACCTTGACAGGGACACCCAACGAACCTCCCGCACGACCCGGAGGGACGAGTTGCCGCGAGTCCCATTGACTCCTCCGGGAAAGTTGAATCGGGCTCGACGGCGTCTCTCCCCACGGGACCTACGAGCCGTCCGGTTCCGGTAGGACGGCGCGGATACAACGGCAGCGTGTCGCCCTTCCTTGGATGTCCCTCCGGGATCGGACGTTGCCCTATCCCGCTGACGTGGTCCCGCTGTCTGCGGGCTCGCCCTCATCCGGTTCCTTGACGAGAATATTGGTCGCCAGGTTCTCACGGATCTGGTGATGCAGGGCCTGGCCTTTGGGTCGCGACATGCGTTTCTCCAGGCGACCGATGGCCTCCGGCGCGACGCCGACGTGGAAGATGGCGTCGCCAGGTTTGGCCAGCGGCATGGTGGACATGCCCAGGATGACGCCGTCGACCGGCGACATGAGCCGGTTCTGCTCGCCGCCGAAGATATCGAGATTCACCGCCAGCAATTGGTCCTGCTTCACGACGTCGCCGGGCGCGACGTGATACTTCAGCACGCCGCCGCGATCGGCTCGCACCCAGACCGACCTTCGGATCAGGCTTTGGAAGGGGGGATCCGCCGGGTCGCCGTCCATCATGTTGAGGCGCTTCAGGACATTGGTCGCGCCCCGCACTCCCAATTCGACGAGGCCTGGTTCGATCTTCCAGATTTCGCCCGCTTCCAGAATGATCGTGGGCACGCCGGCCCTGACCGCTTCCGCGCGCAGAGAACCTTCAGGCCCCTCGCCATCGACGATCAGCCCCGCGCCAAAAGCCCGGGCCAGGTTTCTTACATCCGGATTGGAGAGATCGCCGCGCACATTGGGAAAATTGGTGCGTCCCTGGGCCGCGGTGTGAAAATCGATCCCGTAGTCGCACTTGCTGATGATCTCTTCGAAGATGGTGCGCGCCAGTCGGGAACTGAGACTGCCCGAGGAGGTTCCAGGAAAGGAGCGGTTCAGATCGCGTCGGTCGGGCAGGTAACGGGAATGGGTTTCCAGTCCGTAGACATTGACGGCCGGAACCGCGATGACCGTGCCGCGCGTCAGATTCAGCGGCTGTTCCAGGAGCAGTTCGCGCAGGATGCCGAGGCCATTGAGCTCATCGCCATGGACCAGCGCGGTCATGAAGACCACGGGTCCTCGCTTGGGGGCGGCGATCACCCGCAATGGAACGGAGATGCTGAGCCCCGTGTAGCTTTCGCTGAAGTGCAGGCGCAGGTCGTGGGTCTCACCCCGCTTGATTCGCCGGCCGGCGATCTTCAACGGCGGCTTGCGGGCGGATTTCTTGTCGGCCATGGAGGGGCAGGCTAGCGGGATCCGCGGTGTTGGTCACGTCTCGCTTTCCTTCCTGCGCTTGCGCTTCTTCTTCTTGGGCACTTCCCGGATCAGGGCGCGTAGTTCCCTGAGCTCGCCGTAGCACAGCAACTTGTCGCCATCCTCCACCATGAAGTCCCCCTTGGGGTTGGGCGTCACGACCTGGTTGCGGGTGATGCTGATCACCTGAATGTTGCGCTCGGTCAGGTTGGCCTCGCGCAAGGTTCGATCCTGGAGTTCCGGAATGTTGTGAACCACGAAATCGGCAATGCCGTAGCCGGCGGACAGCGACAGCCGCTGGTGGAGATCAACCTCGGGAAACAAGACGCGCTGCTCGATCTCCTGAATGATGGCCGCCGACACATCCACTTCGGTCGCGCCTTCGATTCCCTCCAGTCCGGGCGAGGAATTGACCTCCATGATCTGCGGACCATCCTTGCCCTCCAGCATGTCGACGCCGGCCATGTCCAGTCCAAGTATCTGGGCGGCCCGGACGGCGGTCTTGGCGTACTCCGGGGAAAGCTCCACCTTCGTCGCGGATCCGCCGCGATGCATGTTGCTGCGGAACTCGTCCCCGGTCGCCTCACGACGCATGGCGGCCACCACGCGATCGCCCACCACAAACGCGCGAATGTCCTTGCCCTTGCTCTCCTTCACGAACTTCTGAATCAGGACGTTCTGCCTGGTGCTCTGCAACGTCTCGATGATGGCCTGTGCAATCTTGACCGTGTCCGCCAGAATGACGCCGACGCCCTGGGTTCCCTGCAGCAACTTGATGATGACCGGCGCGCCACCGACCAGCTTGATCGCGGGCAGCACATCCTGTTTCCGGCTCACGAAGGCGGTGTGGGGAATCCCGATATCGCGCCGGCTGAGGATCTGCATGGAATGGAGCTTGTCCCGCGAACGTTCGATCGCCCGCGCGGGGTTGATCGTATAGACGCCCATTTGTTCGAACTGCCGCAGCACGGCGAGGCCGTAGAAAGTGACCGAGGCGCCAATCCTCGGAATGACGGCGTCGTACTCCGAAAGCCCCTTGCCGCCATACAGCAGGCCTGGTTCCTCCTCCTCGACTTCGATCGAGAACTTGAGCGTATTCAGCACGACCGCCTTGTGCCCACGCGCTTCCGCGGCTTCTTTGAGCCGGCGGGTGCTGTAGCATCTGGCGTTTCGGGAGAGGATGGCTATTTTCATCGTGCGAGGGAATGGGGCTTCTTCTTCTTCTTTGCGGCCGCCCCCTGGTTCGGGCCGGCCTCGGATTTCTCTTTCTTCTTCTTGCGGGCGGGCTTCGTCGAGACCACGGTGCGCTTGCTGACATCGACGACGAAATCGTGTTCCAGCGCCTTGCGTCCCAGCAGCATGCGAAAGAGCATCTTCTCCCGCGAGACCAGGGATATCTCAATCTCTTTCTCCACCTCGCCGATGCGGATTCGCGTGAGGACAAAACAACGCTTCCGATAAACTCCCGTGCTCGAACGCACGCGCGCCCATTTCAACACGTCGCTTTCGACGGTCCGGCGCCGCCAGGGTTTCTTTCTTCGCGTGATGACATCGAAGCGGACGCGGCCGTCGTCCAGTTCCTCGAGGTTCTCGACATGCAGCGCGCTGGTCCGGGCGCCCGTATCGACTTTGGCGCGCACGGCGGGAATCTCCCAATCGGGAAAATCAATGTATTCGGTCCAGCCGATGATGGTCTTCTTGGCGGGCATGATCATAACGGGTCTCTTCGGACCAAGACGAATAATCGTCAGTCAGGCCGCGGAGTCACGACGATTCTTGCCGGGCTCCGGCACGTCGAATGATGTGCGTCAGGCTTGTGTTGTCGAAAGCAAGAAGCGTTGATTGGCACGGAAATTGCGAGCAGGGTGAGTATTCGCGATGAATGAGGAAAACCCACCACTGAGCTACCTTGCGCGTCATCCGGCCGTGAGAAGCGCTTTTGGTTCCGAGCTGCGGAAACTGGCGTTGTGTGTTTCGGGTCTAGTGTTCGGCATAGCGGCGCATCGCTGGATCACAGGGGAACCAATGCTCGACGATCTTTCTGAGCCGCTTTGTATGCTTGCTGGGTTCCTTACGTGCTGGATCGCTTCTGTCGTGCGCACCTACAACTCCGAAATGGATAAGCTTGAATCCGAATGACGCCTTCGTTAATCTCAGCTGTGATTGCCGGCCTGACTTGGATCGCGTTACACGGTCGCATTTGCGCCGTATTGAAACGTCGGCATTCCGATGTGTTTGTCGCCCTCGGTTCGCCCGGTGTGCCCAATGGCATGGCGCCCGCGTTCGGGACCGTAGCTCGGCTCCGGTGAACTATGCCTGCCATTCCCAAGATTTCTGCGCAATATGGGCCTGCTCTTCGATTGGCTATTGCCCAGCAATCTGTCCCGCTCCTCGCGAGCGCTTTCATTTTGGATGGAGGCGTGTTGCTTCGTGCAGTTCTTTTCTCCGGAATTGCGCACTGGATATTGATCTGTGTCATCCTGCTTCGCCGCCCCTCTTCCCCGACTCGTTTCGACATCAGCGCCATTCGAATTGGCTTCTTGCCGATGATAGTGTTCGCTGGAGCAATTGCTGCCTTTGTGAGCAGAACATTATGAGATGAGTGACTCGACGTCCAATGCGCCAAAGCAGCCGATGTCTGAAACTGATGCCCAAGAGCCGTCGCCTCCGGCAGAACCGCCAAAACAAAGTCGAAAACGGAAACTGGTTCTTGGAGGTATCCTTATCGTGGCTGTTCTCGCTAGGACCGATCGCTAGGAACTTCGAATGCCTTTCACTGGCCGCGCCCGGCGCAACCTGAAGTCCGCTGCGACGAGATCATTGGGAAGGTCCTACTCGTTCTCGCCGTCTGCGAGGCCATTGGCCTGCAACCACGCTGCGGCGCGATCGGGCCAGGTGTGGATCTGCGATCCCTTCACGGCGCGCATGCCGTAGCCGTGGCCGCCGTTGGCGTAGACGTGCAGTTCGGCCGGGACGTTGTGGCGTTTGAGTCCCGCGTAGATCAGCACGCTGCCGAGCGAGGAGGAGCGATCGTCGTGGGTATGGACGATGAAGGCCTTGGGCGACGATGCGGCGGGCCGGATCTCCGACAGGAGATCGCCGGTTTCTCGATCCAGCACATTCCAGGGGTAGACCAACAAGGAGAAATCGGGCCGGCAGGAGAGATCGTCATTCGTGTCGATCATCTCGTAGTCGGCCCTTCCGTCCCGGGTGTGGAGAATCGCGGCGACCTGGCCGCCAGCGGAGAAGCCGAGCACGCCCAGCTTGTCGGGTTGGACGCCGAAACTCTTGGCGTCGGCGCGAATGAGACGCAAGGCGCGCTGCGCATCCTGCAGCGGCCGCCGCCAGGCGGGTTCGCCCTTGGGTGTGGCCTCGCTGGTGCGGTAGCGGAGTACGAACGCGGCGATGCCGAGCTTGTTCAACCAGGCTGCGGCTTCGCTGCCTTCCTTGTTCGTGACGACCTTGCCGAAGCCGCCGCCGGGCAGGATCAACACGCCCACGCCATTCGCGCCGCGCTCCGGCAGGAAGACATCCATGCTGGGCTTGCGGATCTTCACGACGCGTTCCACCGGCGGGATCTCGCCCTGGCGAAACGGCTGCATTTCACCCGGATTGTCCGACGTCTCGCCTGGCGCAAGGGCCGGCCAGACGGGACGGTTCGGCGCCTTGTCCGCGGCCTGCGTGATGGTCGCGGACAGGGCGATGATGAAAGTCCATCGGAGAATCTGTTTTGTCATGATCGTTTAAAGTTTCAGTTTTGCAGTTGAGCGTTGAACGTTCGCGTCCCCGCTTCAGCTCATCACCTCGTTCACAACCCTGCTTTCCTCGACGCCGGTCAATCGGAAGTCGAGGCCCTGGAACCGATGGGTGAAGCGCTCGTGGTCGATGCCCATCAAGTGCATGGCGGTTCCGTGCAGGTCGCGGACGTGAACAGGATTCTTGGCGACGTTGTAGCTGAAATCATCGGTTTCGCCGTAGGTGAAGCCGGGACGCACGCCGCCGCCGGCCATCCAGATCGTGAAGCAGCGGGGGTGGTGATCACGCCCGCCGTCGGGACTATCCCATTTGCCCTGGCCGGCGACGCCACGGCCGAACTCGCCACCCCAGATGACGAGGGTGTCGTCCAGCAGGCCGCGTTGTTTGAGGTCGCGCACGAGCGCCGCGCTGGGTTGGTCGGTGTCGCGACAACGCGCGGTGCACCAGCTCGCGAGGCGGCTGTGGTGGTCCCAGTCCGGGTGGAACAACTGGATGAAGCGGACGTCTCGTTCGGCCAGGCGCCGGGCGAGAATGCAGTTGGCCGCGTAGCTGCCGGCGCGCCGGGAATCGGGGCCGTAGAGTTCGAAGGTGGATTCCGGTTCGTCGCTGAGATCGGTCAGCTCGGGAATGCTCCGCTGCATGCGGAACGCCATCTCGTATTGCTGGATGCGCGTCTCGATCTCGGGATCGCCGGTCGCCTCGAGCCGCATCTGATTGAGTTCGCTCAAACCGTCCAGCATGCCGCGGCGCAGCTCGCGTGGCAGGCCGTCGGGATCGCGAAGATACAGAACGGGCTCCCGGGCGTTGCGCAGCTTCACCCCCTGGTAGACCGAGGGCAGGAAACCACTGCCCCAGTAATGGTCATACAGCGGCTGATCGCTGGGGCGCTTCATCTTGGAAATCATCACCACGTAGTCGGGCAGGTTCCGATTCACACTGCCAAGACCGTAGCTCAACCAGCAGCCCATGCTGGGACGACCCGGAATCTGGTGGCCGGTTAAAAACTTCGTCATCGCCGGCGCGTGGTTGATCTGGTCCGTGGTCATCGACTTCACAAAGCAAAGCTCGTCGGCGACCGAACCGATGTGCGGCAGCCATTCGCTGACCGTGGCGCCGCTTTGGCCGCGTCGCTCAAAACGCGTCCGCGCGGGCATGACGAGCTGCTTCTGGTTGCGCGTCATGGTGGTCAGGCGTTGCCCTTGGCGGATGCTGTCGGGCAACTCCTTGCCGGCCCATTGGGCGAGGCCGGGTTTGTGATCGAACAACTCGATTTGCGAGGGGCCGCCCGATTGCGTGAGGAAGATGACGCGTTTGGCGCGGGGCGCGAAATGCGGCAACGAGGGCAATCCGCCGCCGGCCCGCGCCCGTTCGCCCAGCAGCAGGGAACCCAGCGCCATCGCGCCGAGATTGACCCCGCTCTGGTTCAGGAAGGCGCGGCGGGAAAGGTGGTCGTGGGCGTTCATCGAATCATTCACGGGTCATGGCTTCATCGAGGTTCAGAATCAGGCTGGCGGTCAGCATGCCGGCGGCGAGCTCGGCGACCTCCGCGCCGGGCTTCGTGCGGAACTGCCCGCGGGAAACAAAATCCGCCGCCGCTTCGGGTTGTCGCCGGTACTGCTCCAGGGCGCGTCGATACTCGCGCAGCAGCACGGCGCGTTCGCGCGCTGCGGGCGGGCGACCGAGGATCGGCTCGAAGATCCCCGCAACCCGCTCCGATTCGTTGGCGGTAGTCCTGATGGCGTTGGCCGCGAGTTCCCGGGCGGCTTCGAGCATGGACAAATCATTCATCAGGGTCAGGGCATGCAATGGCGTATTGGTGCGCCGCGTGCGCACTTCACAGACCCGTCGTTGCGCGCTGTCGAACAGGAACGTTGGCGCGCTCGATCGACGCCAGAAGGCATAGAGGGTTCGGCGATACTGGGCGGCGCCGACGCTCGGGCGGTAAGTGAAGCGCCCCATGAAGATTTCCTTCCAGACGCCGATCGGTTGATAGGGTCGGACGGGAGGACCGCCGAGGGCGGGGTTCATCAGGCCGCTGGCGCGTAGCGCTGCGTCCCGCAGCATCCAGCTGGGCAGGCGATGCCGTGTGGCCCGGGCCAACAGGCGGTTCTCCGGATCGCGTTCGAGGACTTCCCGGCTCACCTCACTGCGGCGGCGGTAGGTTTCGCTGGTTGCGATCTGCCGGATGAGGCGCTTGATGTTCCAGCCATTCTCCATGAAGTCGACGGCCAGCCAGTCGAGCAGGCGGGGATGGGTCGGCTGTTCGCCCTGGAGTCCGAAGTCATCCGGGGTCCGGACGAGGCCGGCGCCAAACATCAATTGCCAGACGTGGTTGACAATGACGCGGGCGGTCAAGGGATTGTCCCGGGACGTCAACCAACGCGCCAGGTCGAGCCGGGTCCTGGACCGCTCTTCCGGCCAGGGCAAGGCGGCGGGGAGAACGCCGGGCGTCACTTTGCTTCCCTTGGCGTCCCAGACGCCGCGAACGAGGACGTGGGTGTCGCGCGGTTGTTTCCGTTCTTTCAACGTCATGACATTCAAGTCCCGGGCGCCGCGTTCGAACTCCTTCCTCTGACTTTCCGCCGCGGCGTGATTGGCTTTGGCGATCTGCCATTCCATATCGTCGGTGAGAAACTGTTCGAACAACCGTTCACGCAGTTTGCCCGGAATGTCTTCGCCGCGGTCGATCCCGGCTCCCGCCAGCTCTTCCATGGGCATGGGTCTGAGGCTGCGCACGGCGTCGCCGGGTTGGTCGGTCGCCGAGATTCGGAAACGACCGATATTGGCGTCGCCAATGGTGGAGCGATGCAGCAGAACAAAGATGATCTCCTCTCCGGCCTTCGGGCTCAACGGTTCAGCCAGGGCGAAGACGGCTGTGTGCTTCTGCTGTGGGTCGTGTCCCTCGGTGGTCCAGCCATTCCGGGGATCGTCGTCGAGCGTATCCTTGACGCGCCCATACTTGCGGCCTTTCACGTTGCGTTCCACATCGGCGACAGCTGTCGCCACTTCGATGTCGCGCAACTGCGAGCTGCCCTTCTCCCGGGTCATCACCTTGATGTCGGTGAGGATGAACTCGCCCTTCTCACCCCGGGTCAGTTTTCCATCGGTATGCGATTTGTGAGGGAAGATCTCCAGGCGGAAACCGGTGATGCGCGGCAGCGAAACGGTCGTGCGCAGGCGGTAGTCGTCCTGTCGGGGATTTGGCCCGAAGGCTTGCACGATGCCATCGGCGTCCTGCATCAGCTTCGTGCCTTCCACCGAATGGACGGAAAGCGCGCGGACCGGCCACCAGGCGGTGAATCCGCGGGCCGCCTCGGCGACGCGCTCGTCCAACCAGGGTTCGAAACGTTGCGCGGCCTTGGCACGCACGCGGTCGCGAATCGTTGTCATGTGCGCTTCGAACTGTCGGGCTTCCGCGACCGCGCCGGCGGCCAGCGGAGATCGGTATTTCATGAAGGGCTTGGCGCCGCCGCCGGCTCGTCCGTCCTCCTCGATGCTGTTGAAGTAGGCGAACATGCGATAGTAGTCCTCCTGCGAGACCGGGTCGAACTTGTGCGAGTGGCATTGGCAGCAATTCAGCGTCAGTCCAAGCCAGACCGTGCCAGTGGTGTTGACCCGGTCGATAACGTAGTCGATCCGGGATTCCTCGGGATCACGGCCGCCTTCCCCATTGTTCATGTGGTTGCGATGAAAACAGGTTGCCAGGCGCTGCTCCGGCGTGGCGTTGGGCAACAGGTCGCCCGCGAATTGTTCAGTGGTGAACTGATCGAAGCCGACATTGTCATTGAAGGCATTGACCACCCAGTCGCGCCAGGGCCAATTGTTGCGGGTGGCGTCCTGTTGATAACCGTCGGTGTCCGAGTAGCGCGCGGCGTCGAGCCACCACATCGCCATGCGTTCGCCGTAGTGTGGTGAAGCCAGCAGGCGATCCACAACGCGGCCCCAGGCCCCGGGAGCGTTGTCGTTGATGAAGGTCTCGACCTCCTCCGTGGTTGGCGGCAGGCCGGTGATATCAAAGCTGGCTCGGCGAATGAGCGTGTGCCGGTCGGCCGCCGCCTCCGGAAGGACGCCCGCCTTGGCGAGTTGCGCATTCACGAAGGCGTCCACGACGTGAGTGTCGCCGGACGGGACGTCGGCCTTGACGGGCTTGACGAACGCCCAATGCCGGCCCCACACGGCGCCCTCCCGGATCCACTTTTCCAAGGTGGCGATCTGGGCCGGCGTCAGGGGATCGCGGTGCGAATCCGGCGGCGGCATGAGTTCGTCCGGATCGTTTGACTTGATGCGAAGCATTGCCTCGCTGCGTTCAGGAGCCCCGGGGACGAAGGACGACTCCCGCGCGGCCTCGGCGAGATCGAGCCGCAGGTCCGCCTTGCGATGTGATGCGTCCGGCCCGTGACAGCTGAAACAGTTGTCCGAGAGAATGGGAAGGACATCGCGGCTGAAGTCCACGGC
>Ga0181594_10002077_pt1 | contig 18568 bp, 12 predicted proteins | sample 071ome_18_FD_145603 | JGI IMG/M metagenome (GOLD analysis project Ga0181594, IMG submission 145603) | Coastal salt marsh microbial communities from the Groves Creek Marsh, Skidaway Island, Georgia - 071413BT metaG (spades assembly) | ecosystem: Environmental > Aquatic > Marine > Intertidal zone... | reverse complement strand
GCTGCACGTAGATTCCGTGATGATCTGTGCCTGAGCCGGCACACTCAATGCCACCAGCGCAACCACCGCCGCGGCACTCGATTTTAGCACTTTCATCGTCATGTTCGCTTCTCTTTCTGACCTGGGGGGAGCCCGATTCCGCAAGGAGCGGACTTCAATTTTAGAACCTCGTGCACCCGGCACGCAAGACTCGGATCGGCTCCGTCCCGCAAGCCACATTCCACCAAGCGCCTCTTACTTAGGCAAAGCCCGGGCCAACTCCATGCCGCAGGCCAAAAACACCACAACTCATTAGTCCTGAACGCTTTAGGTCGTATCCACAGGGGTATAACCAGGACCGCTCAGGCAGCACTTGTTGCGGGAGTGCGACACTTTTTGCCGAACGTTTGCGCCAATTCGTCCGATTCCCGGCCTTCCCCGGTCTGGGCCCAGAATTGTAACGATCAGCACTCACGCCGGAGTGGCCGGGCAGAGGGCGTAGATGGGCCGGATCGGGCGGTACGACTCAGCGTGGCGGGCCCTGGTTGACCCGGACCTCCGTGACCAGCACCTCGATCACCATGGGTGCGGCATCGTCGGACATCATCGCCTCGAACTGCCTCATCTGATCGGCCATCATGGCCTCGACCATCTGACGCTGCTGGGCAGGCATCGCCTCGAGCTCACGCTGCATCTCCTCGAACTGGGCACGCATCTCCGGATCGATCGCCGCGCCCAGGCCCTCGATGGTCGTCATCGTGCGGAACGGGACGAGCAGACCTTCGACCTCCCGGTAGTCACCCATGTCCATGGTGGCCGTGAGCGGAATGACGGATGCATCCCGCGTCATCTCCCCTTCGAAGATGAAGCGGCGGGGGGTGTAGGTATCGACATCGAGATACACGCGACCCCGCGTCGGCTCGAACTCCGAATCCTGAGCCACGTTGGTGCCGAAGCCGGTACCGCGCAGATCGCTGATCTCCAGGACATGCACGTCGTAGTCGTTGATCCTCTCTCGACCCCGATACTCGGAACGGTTCGCCAGATCCTCGCCGAGGGCATACACGTCGTCGATGCCGGTAGCCGGTGACCCCTCCTGGGCTGCCACTCCGGCCATGCTCGTCCGGAAGACCGGTCGGCCGTCGGACATCTCCTTCTCGTAGTACGTGACCGCCTCGAAGCCCATCACCGCCTGAACGAGCGTGTAATTCTCCACGTTCGCGATCCTGGCTTCGTACTCCGCCAGCATGGCGTCGACGATCTCGGACGCGGATTGGGCGGACAGCTGGCCTGGCGTGCCGACCAAGACCAGGGAGGCTAAGAGGCCAAGCGAAAGAGCGCGCACGTTCATGGAATCAGCCTCCCGAGATGCTGAACTTCTGGATTCGGCGACCCGTCGAGGCTTCGCCCACGTAGATGTTGCCCTGCGAATCGACCCCCATGCCGTGGGGGCGCAGGAACTGGCCGACCTGGCGCCCGCCCCTGCCGAAGTCACCGACGACCTCGAGGTCGCTGCGACGCAGGATCCAGACCTTGTGGTTGGTCCCGTCGGCGAGATACAGCCACTCCTGGTCCGCGTCCGGCGACAGCTGGATGACGAAAGCCGACCCGGACGCGAGGGTATTCGGCTCGATGATCTTCTCGGTGACGAAGGTGCCGTCCTGCTGGAAGACCTGGATCCGGTTGCCCCGCCGATCTGCCACGTAGATGAGCCCGTCGCTCGAACCGACGAGGCCGTGCACCGTGGACATCTGGGTCGGCGGATCTGAGGCATGCGCCGTGCCGCCGAAGTCGTACTGATACTCGTCCTGCGGCAATTCCCCGTACGCGCCCCAGTGCCGTAGATATGCGCCGGAGTCGCCATCGAAGACGATCACACGGCGGTTGCGGTACCCGTCTGCGATGAAGACCTCGTTCGTGCCGGGATCCACCCAGATGCCGGCGGGACCACCCAGCAGCTCGGTGTCGGCGTTTCCGCCCGTCTCGTCGTACTCACCGATCTGCATGAGCAACTCGCCGGACCGCGTGAACTTCATTACCCGGTGATGGCGGTACGTGCCGACCCACACGTTGTCCTGATGATCCACGAAGAGCCCATGCGCGTTCCTCGGGAAGTCGGATACGTCCTGCGTCGTGGGGTCGCCCCATCCCTGGACCACGTTTCCGTCCGAGTCGAACTCGACGACGACCGGCGCCGGGCGGCAGCAGAGGCCGATCGGCGGTTCCTGCACAGCCGACGTCTCCTCCGGCGTGAGCGTCTCCGGGAGGTGGGTCACCCACACATGATCCTGCGCGTCGACAAACACGGCGGTGATCGACCCCATGATCCAGTCGTTCGGCATGGTACGCGGCCACGTTGGATCGACTGTGAAGGCGGGGACATCGCCGGACGCGGTGGCGCCCGCCATTGCGGTATCATCGGGTTCGGCGGCACACGCCCCGAGTACGAGGATCGTGCCAAGCAGTGCGGTAGTTCGGATCATGGTGCGCCCCGTCACGGTTCTCACGGCTGGGAGCCTTCGCCTTCGACTTGCGAGCAGCTCCGAATGGATCGGCGTCCAAAGTAGGCGACCCCCTTCCGGCGGGACATGGGCGCTGTCGAGCATGAGATCTCCTCTCTAGCTTGCGCCCGTCGATCTCCGCCGCCGCGCCACCATGTCGCAGAGCTCCGCTACACCTGTCGAGCGTACCGTCGCCAACCTCCTGATGCCGCTCATCCTGGGAGGGACGATCGCCGCACTCGCCCAATCCGGACGGGTGCAGTCGAGCGCACTTCTCACACAGTCCTTCCTCGGGGCTGCAGGCGTCCTCGGCGTGTGGAGCATCCTCCTGATCGCCGTGCCCAGGCTGAGACGGGCGGCTGGCCGGATCGAGACGACGCTTCGAGCTCAGCACTACATCCAGGCCCTCTGTCAGTTCGCGGTCTATGCGTACTGGGGATGGTACTGGCGCCCGGTCTACGACATGAGCTTGTTGATCGGAGCCCAACTGCTCTTCGCCTACGGCTTCTCGATGCTGCTGTCGTGGTCGCGCGGTCGGGCGTACACGCTCGGGTTCGGCCCCATCCCGATCATTGGGAGCATCAATCTCTTCCTCTGGTTCCGGGACGACTGGTTCTATCTGCAGTTCCTGATGATCGCGGTGGGCTTCCTGGGGAAGGAGTTCATCCGGTGGCAGCGTGATGGCCGCTCGGCCCACATCTTCAACCCGTCGGCCTTCGCGCTCGGACTCTTCTCTCTGGTCCTGATCGCTTCGGGAAGCACCGGCCTCACGTGGGGTCAGGAAATCGCGTCGACGCTCACGCTGGCGCCGAGGATCTACCTCTTCCTCTTCCTGGTCGGTCTCGTCGTGATGTACTTCTTCGAGATCACCCTCGTCGCGGGTACGGCAGCCGCCGTCCTCTTCCTGCTGAGCGCCGCGTCCTTCCAGATCACTGGCGTTCCCTACTTTATCGACTCGGAAATCCCCGCGGCGGTGTTCCTCGGCCTGCACCTCCTGATCACCGACCCGTCGACTTCTCCTCGCACGCCGGTCGGGAAGACGATCTTCGGAGGGCTGTACGGGGTGGGCGTCTTCGGTCTCTACACGCTACTCGGTGCGATGGGCGCGCCCACCTTCTACGACAAGCTCCTGTGCGTGCCGCTGCTGAATCTCAGCGTGCGCGCGATCGACCAGCTCGTTCGAAACCGGGACTGGACCGAGGCGTGGACGGCAGCGACGGAAATCGCGGCCCGCCCGGTTTGGGTGAGCCCGCGGCTGAACCTCATGCGCATGGCGGTCTGGGTCCTCTTCTTCGGTGCGATGAGCATGACCGGCCGCACCGACGGGCAGCACACCGGAGACGCGTTGCCCTTCTGGGAGCTGGCGTGCGCGGACGGCCGCGGCAATGCGTGCGACCGACTGATCCAGCTCGAGGCCAGCTACTGCGGGGACAACTCGGCGTGGGCCTGCAACGAGCTGGGGATCCACTACCGCAGCGGTGCGATCACCGAAGTCGATGCCGAGCTCGGGCGATCGTATCTGGCCCGGGCCTGCGAACTCCGGTATCAGCCCGCGTGCATGAACCTGCTCGACCCGTCTCGCTCGCTCCGCACGGAGCCCAGGCCGCTCGACCTGCGCCTCCTGCTCCGTGAGGGCGGCCTGAATCTGATGGAGATGGAGATCCCCGAGCTCCTGGATCGCGCGTGCGCGCACGAGTGGTCCTTCGCCTGCCAGAGGGTCGCGAGCCGCTCGTGACCGAAGGCTCGTTCGAACCATCGCCCGCCGACCCTGCGGGGGCTGCGATGCGATCGACGGGGGTGGTCATCGCCGCGGTCGTGCTCGTCGCTCTCTCCTGGCTCGCGCTGGCGGTGGCTCCGGACCCCGACTTGGACGGCGCGGCGGGGGATGAGGACGGTTCAGGTCCTCGTGTCTCTCTTCCGTCCGAACTCGCGGGATTCCGGCCGGATCTCGCCTGGCTCCCGGACGACCCAATGCTCGGCTTCGAGGAGATCCCCGCGGGACGCTTCGCGATGGGAAGCGATCCAGGGCGGGATTCGCTCAGCTTCAACGTCGAGTGGTGGGGCAACGGTCGCGTGCAGGGACAGCCGAACCTGTCCACCTTCTACATGGCCCGCTACGAAGTCACGGTCGCCCAATACGCGGCCTTCCTGAACGCCTCCGGCCATCCGGTGCTCGACCCGAAGGCTGTTCAGGCGCCACCCGACCATCCGGTGACGTGGGTCGCATGGACCGACGCGATCGCCTATGCCGACTGGCTGGATGGCGAACTCCGCACGCGTGCCGACGCGGGAGACCTCGATCCTGTGGTGGCCGGACTCCTGCAGGACGGCTGGCGCGTCACCCTTCCCTCCGAGGCTCAATGGGAGAAGGCCGCGCGCGGAGCCGACGGCCGGATCTATCCATGGGGCGACACGCCGGAGCCGGGGTTCGCCAACTATCGGGCACGTGGCACCGCCCGGGTGGGCTCGTTCGACTGCCCCCCGTGCGCGCATGGTCTGGCCGACATGAGCGGCAACGTGTGGGAGTGGACGATCAGCCCGTATCAGCCCTATCCGTTCACCGACACGGACGATGGCGAGACGATGCGAAGTGAGGCCCTGTGGGTCATGCGCGGGGGATCGTTTGGAGACGCCGAGCAGATGATCCGCACGGCGAATCGCGGAGGTGCCGACCCGGGCGCGCGACGGCCGTTTATCGGATTCCGCGTCGCATTCGTGCCGGACTGACCTTGACGGCTCGACGCGTCGTTCGTCCGACGTCGCACCATCTCAGCCGTTGTGGCGCCTGCCCTGCTTCCTCGTCTCCCTCGGGCTCCGAGGTCGATCGCCCTGGCTGACCGTCCCGGTCTCGAGGAGGGTTTCGATCTCGTCCCCATCGAAGCCGAGCTCCTCGAGGATCTCCACGCTGTGCTCGCCCCGGGCGGGCGGGACCCCTTCCGCTCTGGGCCGGGCTCCATCCATACGCAGCGGCAGCGATACGTCCCGGTAGCCGTCGACAGCCGGGTGCACGACGGACGGGAACATGCCCGCGGCCTCCACCTGCGGGTCGTCTACGACCTCGTCGATGGACTGGATCGCCGACGCCGGGATCGAGTGCTCCTTCGCCCTGCGAAGCAGTTCCTCGGTCGTGAGGCGGCCGGTTGCCCCCTCCACCAGAGGATCCAGTTCGGCCCGGTGGGCGACGCGCTCCGGGTTCGACACGAAGCGGGGATCCTCGGCGAGCTCCGGTAGGTCGAGCGCGGTGCAGAGACGGCTGAAGATCGCGTCGTTGCCGGCCGCGATCATGACGTGTCCGTCGGATGTCCGGAACGCCCGGTATGGCGCGATCGCACCCAGGCTCGAACCCATCGGGCCCGGTACACGACCGGTCGCCATGAACCCCATCATGTGGTAGGAGACCCACGCCAGGGACGTGTCCATCAAAGAAGCTTCGAGCGCCGCTCCGGCACCGCTGCGGTCACGCTCCCGCAAGGCCGCGAGAATGGACAGCGCCGCCCACATCCCCGTGCCGAAATCGACTACTGAGCCACCCACACGCGTGGGTGCCCCCCCGGGCTCTCCGGTCACGGAGATGATGCCCGCATAGGCCTGCATGAGCGGGTCGTAGCCGGGCTGCTCACTCATCGGACCGTCCTGGCCGTACGCGCTGAGCGACATGTGTACGATGTCCTCTCGCCACGCGCGCACCGACGCGGCGTCGATACCCAGACGACGGGACGCGGCTGGCCGGGACGCCTGGACGAAGACATCGCAGGAGGTGGCGATCCGACGAAGCACATCCATCCCGGCCTCCTGCTTGAGGTCGAGGACGATGCTTCGCTTCCCTCGATTCGCCGAGAGGAAAAGCGTCGAATCCTCCCCCCAGAACGGCGGTCCCCAGAGCCGCCCGAGGTCACCCCCGGGCGGCTCCACCTTGATCACGGTGGCTCCAAGATCCGCCAGGATCTGCGCACAGAACGGTCCCGCGAGGTTCTGCGTGACATCGCAGACCCGGATGTCGGCAAGCGGAGCCCGCGTCCCACGCGGATTCGGTGCATCCACGGACTACTCGTTCCCCGTCGTTCGGGTGGGAATGGCACCGGTGCTCTGCCAGTAGAAGCCCTGCGCCGGGCGCTGCTCGGGCCACGTCTCATGGAGGGTGTCGCCCTCGAACATGCGGCCGTTCATCATCACCCAGCGGACCGTATTCGAGTTGTACAGGTCGTCGAGCGGGTTGGCGTCGAGCACGACCAGGTCGGCCAGCTTGCCCGGCTCCAGCGATCCAAGATCCTGATCCAGGCCGAGCGCGTCGGCGCCGATGATCGTCGCGATCCGGAGCGCCTCGTGGTTCGTCATCCGATCGGACGCTCCCGTAAGCCAGAGCTCCCAGTGGTAGCCGAGCCCCTGAAGCTGTCCGTGACTTCCCACCCCGGCCCGGCCGCCGGCCTCGACCACGTCGTCGAGGAAGTCGGAAATCTCACGATGGATGTACTGCGACTCGTCGAACCAGCCGGCACCCCCGGCTCGCCGGGCGGCCTTTTGATAAATCTCCTCCCACGGCGTGAAGGTCGCGAGCTTCTCGTCTCGCAACACGTCGGTCGTCGTGTAGAAGAGGTTTTCGGCCCATGGACCGCCGTACGTCACGACGATGGTCGGGGTCGTCGCCATGTTGGACTGCGCCACGAGTTCGACGACGTCGTCGAAGAGCGGCACGCCGGGCAGGTTGTGCTCCGTCCCGGAATACCCGTCCTGCGCCATCGTCAGGTTGAGACGCAGGTCGAGGCTGCCCTCGGTGGTCGGCATGAGTTCCAGCTCACGTGCGGCCTGGATGATCCACTGGCGCACTTCCCGGTTCCCCGCACCGTACATCTTGATGGTCTTGGTGTCGAAATAGTCCGAGTACCGTCGGAGGACGTCGCGGGCTTCGTCGAGGCTGCTGATCCCCTCACCCGAAAAGACACCCTGGCCCGTGCTGTAGATGCGAGGCCCGACCATGCGCCCGGCGCGCATGAAGTCCTCGTACGAGAGTACGTCGCTGGATCCGGTCTGCGGGTCGCGCGCCGTCGTCACACCGTACGCGAGGTTGGCCGCGTACGACCACGGCTGCGCGCGGTGCACGTTGAACGACGCCCGCAGGTGGGCGTGGGTGTCGACGTAGCCGGGCACGATGGTCCGGCCGGCCATGTCCATGCGGGCGGCGTCCCCCGGGATGGTGACACTGCCCGATGGACCCACGGCTTCGATCCGGTTGTTCCGGATCACGATATCTCCCTGCTCGAAGACCTCGTCCCCCTTCATCGTGATGATCCGGGCACCGGTCAGAGCGAGCACGCCCTCCGGCGTGTCACGTTCCACCTCCACCGTGATGCGGGACTCGGCAGGCCGATACTCGTCCTCCTCGTCATCATCCTCGTCGTCGGCTTCGTCCTCATCGGCCTCCTCCTCCTCACCAGCCTCCTCCTCCGCTTCGTCCTCGGCCGCGCGCGCAGCATCCACGCTGTCCGCAAACGCCTGCGCGGCATCCAGATCGTAGACGAAGTGTGCGTTTCCGAGCGCCCAGTGCACCTCCCGTCCGCTCGCGCCCCATGCCGGGAACTGGGCCCCGATATCCGTCAGCTGCTCGGTCGGGAATGCGGCCGACGAGGGGTTCGCCACCGAAATGGTCGGGGCCTCGGCGCCGACGCCGTACGGCACGGTCACCACGTAGAGCTGGTTCCCGACGAGCGCCATCGCCTGGTCGCCCTCGGGCGCCATGCGGATCATCGATGCGGCCGGGCCCTGTCCTCCACCCGGGCTCGCTCCCCGCACCTGTACGTGCTCACGCCGGTCCGTCCCGTCCCACCGCATCGAGACCAGACCCACACCCGACTGCGTCGCGTGGATACGATCGGATCCCCGTACGAAGTGGGGGGCGTTCAAGCCCGCAACGGGGGTGATCACGGACGCCGCTCCTCCGGTCGACGGCACCCAGACCAGATCGACCGAGCCGCGAGGAACCCCCTGGGTCAGGGCTTCCTCGTAGGCGATGCGCGGCCCCCGGATCGCGACCACACGGGCGCCGTCCGGAGAGAAGACTGGCTGCGTATAGAACGCGGCCTCGGAGGTAATCCGCTCGAGACCGTCTCCGTCGGGATCGACCGTGTAGAGCTGCCCACCCTCGGCGTCCGAGTACGAGGCGAACACGAGGCGCTCACCGTCCGGCGACCACGAAGGCTGCGCAGCCATCGCCTCCATCGAGGCGATGTGCTCCGGCTCCCCGTCGGGCAATTCCCTGACGTAGACGTCCCCCATGATCGTGAAGGCGAGGTGCCGTCCGTCCGGAGACGGCGCGAGATCCCGGATCTGCTTGGCGACGAAGGTCGGGCCGTCCTCGATCGGGTAGTCGAAGTCGACTTCGGGGCCCATGGGCAGTTCGACATCGACGCGGAAGGGAATCTCGACCACCTCGCTCCCGTCGATCGGTACTCGCCAGATCTTACCACCCCAGAAGGCCACCACCTCACGTGAGTCCGGCGTGAAGCTCATGCCCGGGTACGCGTCTCGGGCAGCCCGTGACTCCTGCTCGTCCCGCTGCACCGGGAAGGCGAGCCAGCGCTCGTCTCCCGTGTCGAGATTACGGATCCGGAGCCCCGTCTCCGACACGTGTCGGCTCCCGTACACGAGCCACCGACCGTCCGGTGACAGCGTCGGCCGGAACGCACCGCCGTATCGACCGGACCGCGCACTGTTCTCACCGGTTTCCCGGTCGTAGACCCAGAGCTGATAGTCCCGTCCGGGCGAGTTGTACTGCCACGTCCCCGTCCGGCGACCATACCAGATGAACCGGTCGTCAGAGCCGAACGCCGCCCCGGTGGTCCGGGCATTCCCGGGCTCCTCGATCAGCTGGATGCCGCCGCCACCCTCTCGGTGGTACATCCACAGCTTGCCCTGCCCCGGGCTCTGACGCGTCGCGACGATGTAGTTCCCGTCCGGAGTCCACTCGGGTGACTGGAATGCGCTCCGCTCGCCACGCGTGATCCGGGTCGTGTCGGCCTTGTCGAGCGAAATCGTCCAGACGGCGTCACCTCCGCTGCGATCGCTGACGAAGACGACCGATCGACCGTCCGGACTGAAACGCGGCTGACCATCGAAGGCCATGCCCTGCGTCAGCGCCGTCGCCTGTCCGCCGGAGAAGGGCATCGTGTAGAGATCGCCGAGCAGATCGAAGACGAGGGTCTGTCCGTCGGGGCTCACGTCCACGGAGATCCATGAGCCCTCCGTGAAGGTCCCCGACAGCGTGCGTTCGGGGGTCAGCGGGAGACCTTCCTTGAGAAGCTCGGTCGCCTCGTCGACCTCGTCCTGATCCTGGGCGTGGGCCTGAGACGGAACCGCCGATGCTGCAGTGAGGAACCCGGCACACAGCACCCCACGCAGCCAAACACGCTTCGACATCCTGCACTCCTGGCGAAAGTCTACTCGAGCTCCGGGCGGACCGGCTCGAATCGAGATCGCCCAAGATCGCCCTCGGGCGAGGGGCGGGCCACCCGGAAGCCCCGGCCCAATTTGTGGCGAGACAGGGCGGTTCCTGCCCCCGACCCAGGAACGCTCCCTCTTCCACTCTGTACAGCATTCGTGGCCAGCCCCAGCTTGGCCCGATCCCAACGACCCGAGTCGACTCCGATGCGTTTCATGACCCGCCCACGCGCCCTCCTCCTGATCATCGTCTGCGCCGCGCCCATCGCATGTGACGCGCAGCAGCGTCGTCCCGGGCAGGACCGACAACCCACGATCCCACCACCGTCGATCACGGAGTACAAGCCGCAATCCACGCTGGTGGTGCCGGAGCACGAGGTTCCTCGTGCCCGCTTCCCCCTCGTCGACATCCACGGTCATCCGCCGACACTCGACAGCCGGGAGACGATCGAACGCGTGTTGGGTGAGATGGACCGGCTGAACATCGGGGTCATGGTTCAGGCGCGTCCGAGCTCCGGTCAGAGACTCCGAAGTCAGATCGAAGCCGTGCGTGAGGCCGGACACGAAGACCGCTTCGTCTTCTTCGCGTCTCTCGATCTCCAGAACGTCGGCCCCGGCTCCGGTGCCCGAATCGCGGCACAACTCGAAGAGGACGTGGCCGCCGGTGCGGTCGGGATCGGTGAGATCAGCAAGGCGTTCGGACTCTACTACACGAAGACGGACGGCTCTCGCCTCGAGATGGACGACCCCGAGCTGGACATCGTCTGGGAAACCGCCGGTCGACTCGGCATCCCGGTCTTCGTCCACACGGCGGATCCCCCCGAGTTCTTCGAACCACTCGACTACACGAACGAGCGGTGGCTCGAGCTCGCGCTCTTCGAGAATCGCCGATTCATGGATCGCGACCGCTTCCCCTCCTTCGATGACCTGATGGAGGAGCGTAACCGGATGCTCATGAAGCATCCCAACACGACATGGATCCTCGCGCATATGGGGTGGCATACGGCCGACCTCGCACGCCTCGGGGAGATCTTCGACGCACATCCCAATGTGCTTGGCGAGGTCGGCGCGGTCCTGTACGACCTCGGACGCCAGCCCCGCTTCGCCGCCGAGTTCTTCGCCCGCTACAAGGACCGTATCCTTTTCGGAAAAGACTCGTTCCAGCCCGATGAATACCCGTACTTCTTCCGGGTCTTCGAGACCGCGGACGAGTACTTCGACTACTACCGGGACTACCACGCCTTCTGGAAGCTCTACGGCATGGACCTGCCGGACGATGTGCTCAGAGCGCTCTACTACGAGAACGCACAGCGTATCATCCCGACCCTGCCGACTGCCGCACTGCCGGGCGGATGACCGAAGTCGCCCGCCTGGCGCAGGACGCCCGCCACCTCATGCTCGCGGTGTCCCTGCTCGCCGCGGCGTCTTGCCGAGGTGACGCGTCCGTAGCGGACGCCGACGAGTTCACCCTGCCCGAGGCCATGCTCGCATCGAGCGAGGACTACTGCGCGATCCCCCAGATGGCGCTCGAGGTCCTCGCCGACCTGCCGGGAGCCGATGCGGAGCCGGTCGACGACGTGAACTGGTTCGCTCGCCCGGTTCCTCATCCGGGCGACGACTGGATCATCGCCTTCGCCAGCCACGACCAGAACTACCTCTACAACCTGACGACCGACGAGCGGGTCATGATTCCGGACCGGTCGGACGCGGTCGCGACACCCGACGGCCGGTACATGACCGTGCCGTCGTACTACACGCCCGACTCGAACACCCGGTTCTATCCGGTTGAGCCGATGCTCGAGGCGCTCGCCGAAGGTCGGGATGTGGCCGACCTCGAGCCCGCGTTCATCCACGACCACCCGGCGATGCACCGCGTCTATTACCAGTCCACCGCGATCGTGGGCGAGGTGGATACGGACAGCGGCCTAGAAACGACGTACCGCCTGATGTTCTCCGGAACCGCGCACGACTCCCGATTCCGGATCGTCGACTACCTCTTCCGTCACAGCGCGGATACCGGGGAACTGCTCGACGTGCAGGCGAGTGATCCGATGACGATCTGCCCCGAGATCCGCAACGACCTGAATACGCCCTTCATGTCCAAGGACGGGCGCCACGTCGCCGCATATACGAGCGATGTCCCCGGGAACGCGTACGCACAGGGTGCGTCGCTGAAGGTCTACGAGATCACCTCGACCGATCCGGCCTTCGGGAGCACGTCGTGCGCCGAGGTTCTCGACCTGGGCTTCGTCGCGGGGAAGGCGGATTTCAGCTTCGACGGCACCATGCTGACCTTCCACCTGAGCCAGGGGCAGTACCTGACGCCGTTCGTGAACGGAGGGCTTTCAGAGTCGACGATCACCGACGTCATGGTCGCCCGACTCGATCGCGACGCGGACGGGCGTATCCAGGGATCCTCAGGCCTCCAGCGACTGACGACATCGCTGACCGCCGGTGTGGGAAGCTACTTTCCGGCGTTTCTTCCCGATGGTGCCCTCTTCTTCCTGTCGAACACATCGCCGCGCGAATCCGAGACGGAGAAGCGATTCCGCTTCAGGGTGGTAGATCCGACGTCGAGAGGGTGGCGCACGAGCGGGATGCAGAGCAGCGCCGACGCGGCGCTGTGGCGTGATCTCGGCGCGCTGTGGCAGCGCGCGTGCATTGCCAATGCACCCCCGGGGGCCGATCCCTACCCTCTGGATGAGCACGAGCTCGCGGGCCAAGCCATGTCACTCACGCCGGCGCAGTGCGGCGCCCTCGTCCGCGATGCCAGGGAGGGCGACTTCGCCGAGGAACGCGACTGGGCGGCCCTCGAGACGCTCTGCGTGGCGATCGAGCCCTAGTCCAGCGACCGCGCGACTCGTCAGTGCTCCTCGAGGAACGCACCCAGGTACCGTAGATAACCCACCGCATCGCGGTAGCCCGGAAGCACCGGAGAGACACGCTCCGTTCCAAAGATCACGATTGACGGAGCATGGACCTGTGCCTGCCGCGCGATGAGTTCGATCGACGTGACTTCTCTGAGTCCCTCATCGGGCATGCCGACGCGTCGGGCTTCTCGAGATGCGAACGCGCGGTCACCGTGTGCGATGAGCGCCGGTGCGACGCGCATACCCGCGCTCATGGCCGCGCGCTCGATCTCCGGCCAACCGTCCGGTGACAGCGGCATGTGGGGCGACCAGACGTAGACGACCAGAGGGGCTGGCGCCGCCGCCTCGACCAGTTGACGCAGGTACACATCGGTGAAGGCGGGCCGGTCGTGGGAGAGGGTACGCGCCACAACAGCCGGCTCCATCGGTGTACAATCCCCCCGGAGCCGGATCTCCGAGATCGAGTCGGGCGTGAGAAGTGATGCCACCGGTGGGGCACCATCCGGTACGGTGAGCGCGACCCACTCCGCGAATCTCCGGGTTGGGATGCGGACACTCTGCCCTCCGTCGGGACCGGGTGGTGCCTGAACGAAGGTCACGCCCGCGCCGAGCGACCGCAGCACCTCACGCGCGGCAGTCGCGCACTGCGCATCGGTCAGGACCGCGTCCAGCGGCGTCCGAATGGGTCGATCGGGGACGCACGCGGTCGCGGCACATGCGGCCAGCGCGAGGCCGGTACGCCGGAGCCGTCGAGCACACATCCCGAGCGCCGTTATCTGACCCGCTCGAATCTCACGTCCCGGGTTCGGACATTATCGAGGTAGAAGCCGATGACCATCCCGTTCCGGTCACGCTCGAACGTGAAGTTCAATTCGCTTCCCGAAAAACGATCGACTTCACCCGGCGAGAGCTCGACGTCGGCGATGCGACGGTGGTGTGCGATCAGGCCGTCATCCCCGACGACGATGTCGTAGAAGGTCTCGAGCTCCTCGCTGAAGTAGCGGCCGCCGTACGCCTCGAGCTCCTCCCCGCTGGGCTCCCACTCTCCGGCATCGTCGTCAAGGCGGGTCGCCCTCTGCGCCCCACCCTGATTCAGCGTGAGCGCGTCGACCCGACCCTCGTCGTCTCGATGAAAGACGATCGATGCGTCGACCTGCTCGATCGCGAAGGTGGAGTCCGACGTGGGTACGATTTCGATCCGCTGCTGACCGGTCGCCTGCGTGTAGAGCGTCGTGTCTTCACGAAAGAAGGAGAGGATGAAGTTGGGCGCCGCGTCGATCGCGTACCGACCCACGAATTCGTCGAAGTCCTCCGGGTCGTACGACTCGGGGTCGAACTCCGCGTTTTCCCGTTCAGCCTCGTCTCCCGACGCGATCGCATCGGAGAAGAACGCAGCGGCGAGCTGGAACGCCACGTTGCTATTGAATGCCCCGTGGTTGCTTTGGGTCGTGATGCCGGCGTTGATGTCCGGGTAGTACACGAGTTGCGACCGATGCGCGATATCCGCGCCCCCGTGATGAACGCGTCGCTGGCCACCCTGCTCGTCGATCATGAGGCCGTAGCCGTACCCCGTCTCATCTCCGTCGGTGAGCACGAACGGCGTCATCATCTCTTCGAATATCGCCGGCGATCCAACAACCGGATCGGAGCTCGCGTAATTCTCCACCCAACGCTGGAGGTCCTCGACGGTCGAGTAGATGGCGCCAGCGCCCAGGGCGGCCCCGAGGTCACGGGCCTCCGTGAAGCCATCACGCCCGAGGAGGTAACCCTGGGAGGAATTGGGCACGATCGATTCCGCATGTGCTCGCACCATGGTACCGGTCATGCCCAGAGGAGCGAAGACGTGTTCCTCCATGTACTGCGGGAAGGGTGTACCAGACGTCCGCTCGACGATCATCGCCGCCAGCGCGTAGGCTGTGTTGTTGTAGTTCCACTCTGCGCCCGGAGCGTTCTGGAGCTTGGGCTGGGCCTGCACGACCTCGATGATCTCGTCCCGATCGACGAAATCGCCTCGATCGATCCGGCGACCCGCCATCACGAGGAGGTTGAAGATCTCGCGAAGTCCCGAGGTGTGCGTTATGAGGTGCCGGACCGAGATCGTCTCACCGAAGTCCGGCAGTTCCGGCAGGTGAGTCCTGATGTCGTCGTCCAGAGAGAGTGCGCCCCGGTCGGCTTCGAGCATGATCGCCATCGCCGTGAACTGCTTCGACGTGGAGCCAATATTGGTACGCATGTCGGTTTCGAACGGCAGACCGTACGCGAGGTTCCCCATGCCCCACGACTCCGAATACACCGTACGGCCGTCTCGCCATACCTGGATCGCGGCACCGGGCCTGTCATCGCCGTCGTATCGGGACATGAGCTGCTCGGCGAGCTTCGCGGGGTCGGTCTCCACAGGCTCAATGCGGTGGAGCACGATCTCGTACTCGCCCGCCTCGTCCTCCCGAGGCGTCACCTCGATCGTGTACGCGCCCGGATCACCCAGCTCGCCCGCGAACGTCTCGACCCCACGGGCCCGCCCGTCGACGCGCGCCACCTGTTCTCCTTCGGCGCCGAGCACGCGAATCACGACGTCGACCGAGATCTGATCGACCTCCCCGTAGACGTAATAGTCCTCTCCAACCTCGACGCTGTACCGCGCCGTGTCTCCGGGTTGGAGGGTTCCGCGCATCTCGCGCCCTTCGTGCAGTTCGGCCTGACCCATGGCCGGTGTGGCAACGCCAAGCGTGAGGGCGAGGGCGAACGTCGGTGCAAAGGGCAGACGAGTCGAACGAATCATGAGGCGGACATGTCGGGGGGTGGTGGTCGACCGTTGAATCGGGTCGGTGTACGTGCCCTACGGAACCGCGCTACGCAAGCTTCAGGCAGCGGGTTCGAGCCACGCCGCGACTCCCGAGGACCGGAACGGAACGCCCCGCCGCTCGACCAAGCCGAATCGGCCACGATGCGTCGCGTCCTCACTGATACCCGAGTGGTCCGTCCAGAATCGCGTCCCTCTCACCGGTCATCTCCCAGCGCACGAGGACCGTCGGAATGATCCCGGCATCGAAGAAGTCATCGAAGAACGACCGGAGTGTGAAGTCGTCTCCGAGTTGCAGGGCTCGCTCGGCCAGGAGCTCCTCAATCTGGATCTTCCCTGAGAGGTAACTCGTCCCGTACCCGGGCTGGCGGAGATAGAGATGCTGTTCACCGCGAACCAGGGCCCCGTCGGGCAACCATCCACGCGGGGTCCACTCTATCGAGTGTTCGACGGCTTCTTCCATCTCGAACTCGTTCCCATGGAGATACAGGCCGCTCAAGGCACGCGCAGCCCGCTGGGCCAGCATGATCCAGACGAGTTCCCGCGAACGGGGACGTCCCTCGAATAGACCGGCGTGCATCATCATCTCTTCCACACCCGTCGCCAGTCCCTCGGAGCGAGCGTCCCAGATGTTGTACAGCAGGGGGGTGATGCGAAGCTGGCTCGCACCAGGCGCCGGCGCCCGGGCCAGCTCGATCCAGTGATGCATGTGCGTTCGCATCACGAGAGGATCCCTGTAGTTCACTTCGTTGAAGAAGTTGCGGATTTCTCCAGGCTCTGCCGGCGTGAACTGCCCGTTCACGGCACGCAGCGCGGGATCCATCCAGTCATACACGGAATGGATCTCCTCCTGGTCGAGGAAGCGAAGGTATTTGTCGACTTCCGCATTCATCCGTCGATCGAACTCGGCTGGTGTCTTAATGCGCTGGAGTTCCGGCAGCCCCCGGTTCCGATGTTCCTCGAGTCGAAGCGACGAGTGTGAGCGGGCGAGCTCGCGTCGCATCATCGTCACCTGCTGTTCCCAGGAGTACGGGACGAGGTGCACGTTTTGCATGTACCACGTGTAGTTGTCCTTCCCGACACCTGAGGCTCCCGTCTTCTCGTCCGCTTGCACCTCGAGCCAGTCGTGAAAGGCGTCCGACGCGGTGATGGCGGCCGCGATCACCTCGTCGAGTGCTCCGTCCTGCCCCGAGACCTCCTCTGCGAAGTCACGGAGGTCGGCGCTTTGCCCGCTGAATGACCGCAGGCCTGCCATCCACAAGTCGCGGGCGTCACTATCTGCGAGGTTCCCTCGGGCCTGATCGAGCAGAGTCGGTATCGCGGCGATACGGTCCGTAATGAACGCTCGATCCACGTCTGAAAACGGACGATCGAAGGCCCAGAGGTCGAGCGACCCGTGATGCTCCGAGCCCTCGTGCGCCGGTACGTCGCTGCGTGCAGCGTAGATGGTGACGTAGTATGCCGGGTCCCGCGCCCAAGGCCGTCGCACGGCGTGGTCGAAGGACAGTCCGTTCATTTCGGCCCGCACGATGTGCCAGTCGACCTGCTCGGCCACGGTCCAGTCGTCGATCTCGAACGCGGCCAACCGGGCCATCCATCGGGGAAGCTCCGCCGCCTGTCGAGCCATGGCAGCGGCCGAATAGTCGGGCACTTCACCATCGAACCCGGGACGCTCGAACTCCCGCCACTCGAGGAAGAAGTCGACGAGCGCGGCATGCGATCCGTCGCCGGGGACCTCGGCAATGGGGACCGCCTCGGGCCCACCCGAGCCACCGCACGACGCCAGGGTGACGAAGAAGAGGATCAGGATCGGGTGTCGCCGAAGGTCACCGGCCATGATGCGCGTCTCAATGGTTCAGGGGCGTGGCGCGGATCGCGGCCCCCGTTCGTCCAACAGGCACATTAGCGTCCGGGACAGCTCGGGAAAACGGAGGGTTCGTGACCCGCCGGGTGAACAGCAGATATCGGCCCCGTGACGCTGAGAACCCGAACGCGACCGGCCCTCCCCGTCACTCGAAGACGGGGAGGGCCGATCGTTTCACTCGGTCCGAATGGACCGGCTCGTCACTGCATGGACGACGGCGGCGTGATCCCGTTCAGACGCATGTACGTCACCAGGTTCCCATAATGCTCGAAGTTGTGCGCCGCGTTGAACGCCAGTACACCAAAGGCGGTGTTCGGGCCGGTGAAGAAATTCACGGCCTGGGCACCGGCCTCGTCCGTCATGTTCGCGTGAACCTCGTCGCAGTAGCCGAAGCCCATCTCGAGCGCCTCGAGGATCTGCGCCTTCGTGGTCCGGGTCTGCTCGAAGTTTTCGGTCGCCGGACTCTGTTCACCCGCGGCCGCGGCGCAGAAGGTGTACTGAGCGTTCGCGATGTGGCCGAAGAGTTCACCCATCGACCGGACCTCTTCGGTCGGGCGGAACGCGTACAGCTCTTCGTCGAGCAACTCCGCGCTCGCCATCACATTGGTCCGGGTGACGTTGTAGAGTCCGGTCAGCGACTCAGCCACCGACTGGGCGGACACGGCGAGTGGCGTGGACAGTGTGAGCGCGAGCGCAGCATAGAACAGGCGTTGAGTCATGATCGGTCTCGTATCGTGTGCTGAGATGGTCAACTCCGGCGAAACACGTCACCGGAGCTAGAAGTTCCCCGAAGGAGGCTGAAGAACCAAGAGCCACGCAGAAGGCCCCCTCGGGACAGACGAAATGTACGACCGCGACGACGCTCGGCTTGGACCCTCGGGCATCCGAGGCGACCAGTTGGTCGTACGACACTCGCGCCCCTGAGCCGATGCGAGCGACGGTCAAACGGCGGGCTAGACACCAACAGTCTCGGCCCGTACCGTGATTTGTACCCGAGTGTGGGACAGCAGTGAAGTCGCTCGCTAGCGCCGCTGGCTGATCCGAATAATCCATACGCTGACGCGAAGAGTGTAGAACGTGATCGGGATCGTAAACCAAGCATTCGCGACATTCGTCATAGAGA
>Ga0181594_10002076_pt1 | contig 18570 bp, 15 predicted proteins | sample 071ome_18_FD_145603 | JGI IMG/M metagenome (GOLD analysis project Ga0181594, IMG submission 145603) | Coastal salt marsh microbial communities from the Groves Creek Marsh, Skidaway Island, Georgia - 071413BT metaG (spades assembly) | ecosystem: Environmental > Aquatic > Marine > Intertidal zone... | reverse complement strand
TCAACTTCGGCTTCGGCTTCAGGTTTCGCATCGCTGTCAGGCGCGTCCTGGGCGGCAACAACCCCGGTGAGGGCGAAGACGGCGGCGGCGAATCCGATACTGCCAAAGATTGAGCGCGCGGAGCTTTGCGTGAAGAACTTGGGTTTCATGCTTGTCATTCTCCTTCCGCTTCCTCGACCGGCTTGATCAGGGCAACGAGTTCCATCGAAAAGGAAAGCTTCTCAGATACCTCACCTGACTCCGATTCTCCCATTGGCTGCAAGGTCACGTTCTGGACCCGGATGTAGGGATGCTCGTTTTCAAAGGTCTTGATGTAGGAGCCCAGATCGTGGAAATGTCCGGTTCCGGCGACGCGAAACTTGGCGGCCTCGTAGGGGAATTCCGGAATGGCGCCGATCGTCACCCGCTGTTCCCTGCCGACGGAAGGGATTTCAACGTCGAATTGCTTGTGCTCGGACTTGAATTTGTTCAGGAGCAGGTTGATCCAGAGAAATATATCCCCCTCGGCCATCTGGTCCTCAATCTCGGTCAGGCGAGCCTTGACCGCGTCCATGTCGGCATTGAATTGATCCTCTTTCGCAATCAACGTCTCCGCTTGGGCTTTCTTGTCGCCGTACTCGGTCTTGATGGTCTCGTTTTCGACCATCTTGGCCCGTTGAGGACTGATGACCAACATGTAGGTCGCCACGACCAGCATCGCGGCCACCAGGCCGACCATGACCATTTGCTGCTGCTTTTGTGTGAGATTGCTCATGGTTCCCGGGTTACGCTGGGGTAACGGCACTGGATGACGATGGCCCGGTAGGTTCCGCTTCCATCAGCGGCGTCAATCGGGTCGGACAGGGTCTGCAGCGAGACGCCGTCGCGCTTACGCAACCTGCCGTCGAACCGATCCGCAATTTTTGCCATAAACTCGTTGTATTGACCGGCGCTGTCGTCGGCATAAATTTGGAAGGAGACATGCTCGATGGATTTGGCCGGAATCCCTTTCTCGTTGGTGTCAGGGGGCGGCGGAATGGCCGCATACTCCTCAAACCGCTGTTCCATCACGAACTGGGTGAAACGAATGCCGTCAAGCACGCAGAACTGCAACTCGTTCAGGACCGGGGCGCAAAGAAAACGGTTGGTTGCGAGACGTTGCAAGGAATTGATGTTGGACTCAAGGCGACCGGTCATGGCCCGAATCTCCTTCAATTTGAGCTCCTTGTCCTTGATGTCCTCATAAGCCTGCCGAATCGCATTCGCTTCCGAGGTCGAGGCCTTCACCCTCATCGTGTTGAATCCGGCGAAGACAATCACAACGGCAACCACGGCGCCAGCAATGATGATGGCGCGTTTGAGCGGATCCTTGCGGCGCAACTCTTCAGCCGCCTGCTCTTCCGCCAGTAGATTGATCCTGATTGGCATGATTCAAAAGCTCATCGCTGCGGCCCCGACGGCAACCGTAAGTTGTGGCGCAATCTGTTCGATTTCACCCATCCGCTGAGGCGCAATGTCCAAAGTAAAGGAGCCGGCTGGATTCCAACTCTTGCAGGGCACCATCAATTCCGACTGCAGCGCCTGAATGATGTGATCCGAGATGGAAGAACCTCCCGAGAAGAACACCTGGCTGACGGTCTTGTCCTGCTGATGTTCAAAAAAGTCGATGGAGGCGCGCAACTCCCGGCCGAGCGGCGTCAACAGGGGCTGGATCGTCTCCTCCACTTCCTGAGGCATGCCCACCTTGATGCCTTCCGCCTCCGCCTGACTGACTCCCAACGATTCGGCGATGCCCGTCGTCAGCTTGGCGGCGCCAAAACCAACGACACGACTGAGGCTCAACTCCCCCAGCATCATGATGCTGATGAACGAATGCTTGTAGCCGAAATCAACCAGGGCCACGACCTCCTTCTCGAAGACTTCCGGCATTGCCTGCTCGAAGGCGTTGGCCGGTTGCACCAGGCTGGTGGTGACCAAATCGGCGGTCAACCCCGCCTGCCGCGCGGCGGCTTTCAGGTTTTCGACGTGCTCACGCTTGGCTCCGCCGACCAGAGCCGGTTGATTGCCTCCGCTTGCGGCGCCGCCCTCAGCGGCGGCGTCCGCCCCGCCCTGGAAGTGGCAATCGAACAGATGATCCTTGAGCTCCTGCTGGAGAAACTTCTTCGAATTGACCTTCAGGAGAGGCAGCAACTGGGAGAGGGGCGCGTTGGGAATTTCAGCTGGACGCAACACGGAGTCCCCGGGACCAATGGCGAGGGTCACCTGCTTCGTCTTGCCGCCGCCCATGTCGTCCATGATCATCTTGAGATGATCCGCGAGTTTTTCCGCGGACAAGGTGCGGTCGTAGACCGGCGCATCCTTCAACACGAAATCGTTGAGGGAAAATCCCCCCCCTTTCCGTTGTACAGACACCGCCTTGGTAACCCGTGTTCCCAAATCGATGGCGACAACGTGATCCTTGGTTTGGGAGCCTTTGCTCAGAAAGGAAAACGCCATGACGAAAAATTTCTTAAACAGTTCGATTTCCAAATGCAAGTTGCAAACTGACAATTTCTTACCTATGCGACACCCCTCCGCAAAGCTGGTTCGGCGCCACCTCCGTCCCGCAATGTCAATCCTTCTCATACATTTTTTTCAGGGTCTCCGGCCTGACGCCCAAATAGTAGAGAATCGTCACTCGCCACATGCGAAAGTAGGTGCGCGCCGGGCCAAGCTTCCTGAAGCGACGGGCAGAAGTGAGAACCGTGGCTCCGGCCAAAGCCAGGCGCCCCGCCCCGTTCAACAACTCGCACATTCGAAACTCCTCCATCAGCGGCATGTCCGGCGCGCCGCCCACGCTTTCCAATACGTTGCGCCGGACAAACAGTCCCTGATCACCCAGGATGCGTCGAAATAGAAACAATCGCGTCGCGCAACGCCAACGCGAGCCAGCCATCATCCACATCCCGTCACGAAATTCCTTCCAGAAGCCGCCCCCAACAACCGTGGGATCCCTCAAGGCCCGCAAGACAGCCGCCCCGGCGTCCGGGGGCGCCCAGGTGTCCGCATGCAGGATCAACACCACGTCACCGGTCGCGACCTGCGCTCCCGCGCGAATTTGCTTCCCCCGCCCCGCGCCCGTTTGAACGAGTCGACACCCCGCCTCGCCGGCCAACGTCGCCGTCTGGTCCGAACTTCCGCCATCGGCCACGATGATCTCCTCCACTTCGGGGACGGCGCGCAGCCGCCTCAGGGTCTCAGGCAAGGCGCTTTCCTCATTCCAGGTCGGAATCACCACCGAAATGCCGCGCGGCGCCGACCGCGAGGAAACCTTCGTCATGCGAGCGGTTTCCCGCCACAACCAAACGCCGCCAAAAACTGCCCAGCAAACATAACATCCCGCAAAGGACAGCGAGGCGGCAACCGCATCGGATCCGGAAATGCCATACCACCCCAGCAGGGTCATCGCAGCGGCCTCCCTGAGCCCGACGCCCGCGACCGAAGGCATCGAGGTCAACACGGTAATCGCCGGAAAGACCCAGACCATCCGGAGCAGCGCCCCCGACTCCGGATTGACCGCCTTGAAACAGGCGGCCAACGCGGCGCCCATGCTCGCCTGAACGAGGAATCCCAGGAACAACCCCCTTAGGGCGCGCCGAGGATGCCTCCAAAGCGTTCTGACCGCGTCTAGGAAATGGCCCCATACCCGGCCGACCGGGGACCCGGGCAGCACGCGCGCCACCCCCATGACCAACGCAGCGAGGCCTCCCGCCGCCACACAACCACCCAACAACCATGCGCCAGTGATCCCGCCGAACGCGCCCGCCGCGCCGGAAATCGTGGCGCCCGCTCCCACAAGGATCAGCAACCCCGCCAGGCCGAGCAATCGATCCAGAGGCGCAGCCGCAATGACCCGGGACAACGGCATCCGGAACCAGCGGCTGTATAGCGCCGATCTCGCCAAGTCCCCGGCGACCGGTCCGCACAGGAGCAGGTTGAAGAAACGCCCAATGTGCGCCAGGCGGATCGTGGCTCCCGGGTGAACGTCGCCGCCGGTCAGCGACAGCATGAGATGCAACCGCGCGGCCGCCAACAGCCCGCCCAAGCCAAAGAACATCAACCCCGCGAGCAACCACCCCAAATCCGCCCCCGCCAGCGCGGTCATCAATTCCGCTCCGCGGACACGACGCAACGCCGCCCAAAGGAAGCCACAGGAGACCAAGACCGAGAGCGTCGTCTTCCACGAAAACCGGAATCTGCTGGGAAAGGCGTCCACGATCGTGGCGGCGCGGCCGCTTCACCGGGACGAGGCGGCCATTTCACCGCCGGCGCCGGGTTCACTTCTTGGCGTCGAACTCGGCATACGCCCCGAAATCGGAGTAAAAGTGCTTCTTGGCAAAACGATAAGCCCAGCTGCGCTCGGGGATATCCTCTGCCAGACTGGCTTGAGAAGGCCGCGACTCAAGCGCCTCCAACTCCCGCATGGCCGTCTTGCGCGCGGTGTCATCCTTCGCTCCGTGACGGTCGACGACCTCCTTCAGAAGATCGGGACGATCCAACACGATGCAGCCCCGGGTCGCCCCCGCCGCCGTTTCCCGAAAATCCTTGAGATAACTGGAACTGGAAATCGTCTCCTTCAGGCCGCGTTCGTCGTCGATCTTCTCGGTGGCAAACTGAATGATCGGACACGGCTCAATGTCGCCCCACGGGCTGATGTGGTGGCTGATACCCGTCGCCGCCGGACACAACGCCTTGCCCTCGCCGTCGTAGTAAGCGTCGATGATGCCAATGGGTTTCTTCGTCCGCATCTCGACGACAAATTCCCGAATGCGGCGTTGCTGTTCCGGGGTCAAGGCGAGTTGTTCATTCGGCTCGGGCCCGATCGGCCGGTAGGTGTGATACCACATGTACATCACCCCCATCTCGATTAGGCGATCCACCCATTCCTCGCGAACCAGGTCGTCAATATTGGTCCGGCAGACACTCGTGCACACCCCGGTGATCAGCTTGTTCTTCAGGCAATTCTCAATGCCCGCCATCGTCTTCCCGTAGACATCCTTCCCGCGACGCCGCTCTTCGCTGACGATCTCCGAACCCTCCACACTGATCAGGGGCGTCACATTGCCCATGCGACGCAACCGCCGGGCGATCTCATCCGTGATGAACTGCCCGTTGGTAAAGACTTGGAAATAGCAGTCCGGATGGGACTCCAGAATATCCAACAGCTCGCGATGCATGAACGGCTCGCCGCCCAGGATGCCGAAGAAACTGTTGCCCGCATCCACCGCCTCCCGGATCATCCGGTTCATCCGATCCACCGGAATGCGCTCCTGCTTGGCCGCGACATCCACCCAGCATCCCTGGCAGCGCAGGTTGCAGCTGTTGATGACCGAAATGTAGAGAAACGGCGGAAAATAGTCCCCTTGGCGAAGACGGCTCTTGAACCGCTGCACCGAACGCATGCCCTTGTAGCCGAAATTCCACGCCAGCTTCCACAGCAGGCGTTTGTCGGTCTCCATAAGGAGACGCTTGCTCATTTTCAAATACATCGCTTCAGATCCACTCAGACGTTCAGGACTCAAGGGACGCGAACCACGCCAACTCGATTCATCGGTCAGCGGAATATAGCCGCCTCGCCAAACAAGCCAAGCCTCGGAGTTCTTGGTTCTTGGTTCTTGGTTCTTGGTTCCCTTTCAGCGTCGACAGTTCGCAATCGAGTCGTTACGCCTTAGCGACGATGTCACCCCTGCGCGCCAAGATCCAGTGGGCGGGCCTCTTTCTTGGCCCCGCCCTGGCCCTGCTTGTTTTCCTGATTCTTCCCGACACCTACCGCTCCGCCGACGGCGCGCAATCGCCGTTCGATTTTGCCGGCCGGGCCGTCTTGGCGGGCATGATCTGGATGGCTGTCTGGTGGTTGACCGAGGCGGTTGAAGTGACCACGACCGCCCTGCTCCCTTTGGTTGTCTTCCCGTTGACGGGCGCCGTCTCGATCAAGGCGGCCGCGGCGCCCTATGCGCATCATCTGATTTTCCTGTTCATGGGCGGATTCATCATCGCGCTGTCCATGCAACGCTGGGGGCTCGACCGGCGAATCGCCCTGGCGACGCTGCGAATCGTCGGAACCACGCCGGCTCGAATGGTGGGAGGCTTCATGATCGCGACGGCGGGGTTGAGCGCCTTCATCTCGAATACCGCCACCACCGCCATGATGCTGCCGATCGCGATGAGCGTCGTCGCCCTGCTGAACGATCAACAGGAAAACAGACGCGAGGACGGAGACGCCGACGCGGGCGGCGGCTTCGGGGTCTGCCTCATGCTGGGCATCGCCTACTCGGCCACGCTGGGCGGACTTTGCACACTGATTGGAACGCCGCCCAACGGGTTCTTTCGCAGCTTCGTGGAGGACACCATTTCCGAGCCCTACCGGATGGAGATCGGATTCGATCGCTGGCTGATGCTGGGTCTGCCCGTCACCCTGATCATGCTGCCCTTGACCTGGGCTCTGCTGACGCGCTGGCTGTTCCCGGTGAAACGGGAATCCCTCGAGGGCGGGGCGGAGCTGATTCACTCCGAATGGCGCAAGCTGGGCTCCATGAGCCGCGGCGAGAAAAACACGATGACTGTCTTCCTCCTGACCGCCCTGTTCTGGATCACCCGCAAGCTGTGGGCAAAGATCGGCATTCCCTGGGGGGACGGCGAGGCGCACCCCTTTGCCGGGCTTTCCGACCCGGGCATCGCCATGACCGCGGCGCTCGCCTTGTTCGCCCTCCCGGTGAACGCGACCAAGCGCGAATTCACCATGAACTGGAAAACCGCTCGGAAAATGCCCTGGGACATCCTCGTCCTCTTTGGCGGCGGCATGAGTCTCGCGGCGGCGGTCGACGCCACCGGGGTGGCCCGGTTTCTAGGGAGCCAGGCCGGACATTTTGCGGGAATGCCGCCCTTTGTCATCATGTTGGCCGTGGCCGTGACGGTCGTGCTGCTGACCGAGTTGACCTCCAATCTCGCCACCACGGCAACGCTGCTGCCCGTGCTGGCCGCCCTCGCTCCCGGATTGGGCGTCCACCCCTACCTCTTGATCTTTCCCGCGACCATTGCGGCGAGCTGCGCCTTCATGATGCCCGTTGCCACTCCCCCTAACGCCATCGTGTTCGGGTCCGGCCAAGTCCGACTGCCCCACATGATGAAGGCGGGTGTCTGGCTGAATGTCCTCGGCGTCATTGTGATCATGGTTGTTTCCTGGTTCCTCCTCGAACCGGTGGTTGGCGTGGAGTTGTTCGGGGAATGAGTCAGCAGTCATCAGTCATCAGAAGTCAGAATCTGCCGATTGATCGCCAATCACCCATCATCGCCTACTGAGCGCTGATTTCTGCCGGCTGAGTTCACCGATTCGCCATCCAAATCAGCAGGCCGACATGCAGGACCGTGCTGAGAGTCAGCACGGTCAGGAACGAGCGCTTCCGCGTCTTGTGCCGAAACGCCGCGCGTCCAGCCCAACCACCCGCAAAACCTCCCGCCAAGGACAACGCGTGCAACACGACCTCCGGAATCCGCTGCTTCTCGAATCGCGCGGTCAGCTTGTCGAAGCCGTAGAACAAAAAATTCACGACACTCAGACTGAACAGCGCGATGACATAAAGATTCCAACGCGTGTAATGCCAGATCGCCCAACTGGCTCCGAGCGTCAGCGTCACCGCCACGACCAGGAAAAATTTCTGCGGCCGGCGCAATCCCTTGGGTCTGTTCAATTCTTCAGGCATTAGGCGGCCAGCTTGGCGCCATCGGCTGAATCTGAAAACGTGAATCCAACCAAAAATACGTAGAGCCACGTATGGATTGCCGGCGAATCCGCGCTACTCTGGAATGAAGAACACAACATGTTTCTCATCTCGACAACCTTGATCGGACTCACGGCCTTCGGATGCATTCTGAAGGCGACGCTCGATCATTTTCGCGAAGAAATGGGAACCCGCGACTAAACCAACCTCGAACGGCAAACCCCATCCAGCTTGATGGAAAAACGGATCATCATTCTCAAAGCGTGGCTGATCGCCGGCAGGTGACAACAACGCGCTTCCGGAGCCGATCCCAAAACGGTCGTTGCGGAACATCCGCCGCCCATGCTATCGGATGCCGCAACATGAGAATCTTTCCCGCCCTTCTTTTGTTCGCCGCTTCCGCGGCCTTCGCCGCGCCGATCCATTCCACGCTCGATCAGATTCCGGATCTGAAGACGATGCCTGACTCGACGGCGACGTTGCAGTCGATGATCGACAACACCGACGGCAACCTGAAGCTCGGCGACCGCAACACCTACCGGATCACCCGGCCGCTCGTCGTCGATCTTGCCAAACACAAGGCGGTCAAAGTCTTCTCCGAGGGCGGCGCGACGATCGTCATGGACGGACCCGGGCCGGCGATCCGGATCCAAGGGTCACACGAGGGAACCGCCGGCCCCAAAACCTTCAAGGCGGCCACCTGGAACGAGAACATGCCGATTGTCAGCGGCATTGAGATCCTGGGCAATCATCCCGAAGCGGACGGCATCGAACTTTTCCAGACCGTGGGCGCGATTGTGAGCCGGGTCTCCATCCGCTGGGCGCGCCACGGCGTCCACCTGGTCACCCGCAACCGCAACGTGCTCATCTCCGATTGCCACTTCTACGAAAACCAGGGCGTCGGCGTCTACCTGGACGATGTCAACCTCCACCAGATCAACGTGGCCAACTCGCACATCTCCTACAATCGACAGGGAGGCATCGTGGTGCGCGACGGAAACGTGCGAAACCTCCAGGTCTCCGGTTGCGACATCGAGGCCAACATGCCCGGCGACGAAACCCCGACCCGGACCGCCAACATCCTGATCGATGTCTCCGGCTCACCCGACACCCGCGCCAAATCCATCGCCGAAATCTCGATCACCGGCTGCACGATCCAACACTCTGCCAACTATGGCGGCCAGGAGGGCAAGACCGTCGCGCCCGGCGGCGCCAACATCCGACTCGCCGGCAAGGCAATCTACCCCATCGATTCGGTCACCATCTCAGGCAATGTGCTGAGCGACACCACCACCAACATCGACATCATGCACGCCATGGACGTCGCCATCTCAGCCAACAATTTCTTCGCGCCCAAGCCGAACAACCTCCGCGTGACTCACTCGGCCCGCGTGGTCGTGACAGGCAACACCTTCAACCCGCGACAATTCGAACGCCCGGGAACGATCCTCTTTCAGGACAGCGTCGACTGCGTCATCGCCAACTCGACCCTGCACAAGTTCTCCACGCCCGACGGCGGGTTGATCCTGGAGCGCTGTTCCGGCTTTTCGCTCAACGGCCTGCTCATGAGCGACTGCGGTTCCGGCATCGTGCTCCGCAGGACCAGCGACACCAGCATCTCCAACTGCCGGGTCAACCGGACCGCCAACGGGGCCCTGGACCTCATGATCGGCGGGTCGAACAAGAACATCATGCTGAGCGGAAACGTCTTTACGGGACCAACCAAGGTCGAGAAGTCGACGTTGAAAAAGTAGCGCCGACCTACGCCAGCAGATACCCGAACTGGTCCTTCGCCGCCTCGCGCTTCTTCTCATCCTCCACGAAGCGCAACAGCGTGTGGAAGCCATAGAGCGTCTTGATCCGGTGAGTGAGCCAGGCTCCCCATTGCTTGGATTTCGTGCGCTTCCAATACGCGGGCTGGAACGGATCTTCCGCGGTGTGCTCCAACTCCCCCAACTCCTCTGTCAAAATGGGCAAGGCGCGGTAAAGCCGAAGGTGCTGACGATGGGCCGCCAGACCTTTTCGCGCCAGCGCTTCAAAGCCCAGGCGATCCAACTCGGTCAACGCCGCGGCGTGGTTCGTCAGATGAAACAGGCCGCCGAATCCCTGCCGGCGCTCCGACGCCGTCGCAATCATCTGATCGATCATCACTTCCGCCATGTCGTTCAGCGACTTGTAGACCGGGGTCGATTCCGCATCGGCCAGCGGCGCCTGATTGCCGCTCTTCCAGCCCACGCTCTTGCCATAGTAGCCGCGGCCCGGATGCTGATTGTCAAACGCCCGAATCAACTTCTCAATGCCGGACACAAGCTTCGGCGTCGCATGGTCGGGATGCTCCTTCAACGCCCGCAACGCAATCGAGGCGAAGATGACATTGTGGCCGGATTGCCGCGCCTTGGAAACGTTGTTCGCCAGGGCGTCGGCGATCGACTCGATCGATTCCGGCCGGGCCTTCTCTTCGGGCAGCGCCTGAAACAACTCACTGGCGGTGATGCCGGCCTTCTTGGGATTGAACCAGATGGATTCCTCGCCGCCGGTGATGCGGTCGAGGTCCCGCTCAATGCCCGCCACCACGCCGTCGGGCAGGTCCGCGTGATCCTCGCCAATGAAATAACCCGCAACGACCGCGGCTCCCAAGTGCCCGGCCATGGAGCTGGCCTTGGGGGAATTGGCCATCCCGCACAGGCCACGATAGAGATATTCAAAATCGACCATGTCTCAGCAACCTACGCCTCCCGCCACGATTAGCCAAGCCCGAGAACCGGCCCTTCCACTTCTCAAGGATCCGGATCCGGGACGAGAACATTCGGGATCACCTTCCAAGCCCAGACCAACAGGCCTATGCCCCAGCAGAGCGCGCCATAATTGTAGTGGGTGATCAGGATCTTGGGAATGAAGTCGCCGATCATCCGCGACGTCACACCGAACAACAGCATCACAATCGCGATGACGAACCACCCCTTCTTGGCCAACAGGATGTCGTTGCGCCCCGCGTGCCGCAACACGATGCGGCTGGCAATGGACAACGTCACCAGGCCCAGGCCGCCCGCCAGCGACAAGTGCAGCCACGCGATCCGCCAAGCCGGAAACAAGGTCAATGTCAGGTAACCCAGCGGAATGGAGAGCAATCCGAACTTGATGCCGAACACGATCGCGTCGCGCTTCAGCGGACGCCAGATCCCGGGCACCAGAAAGAAGATGTATCCCCCGATCGCGACGAACCGGATGGCGTAGGCCGGCCGGAACTGACCGCCCGCTTCCAGAAAGAACGAGCCGATGATCGCGCCCGCCGCCGCCAGCAAGATCCAAACGCGCCGCCACCAACCCGGTTGCGGGTCGCGCGATTCCGGAAAGTCATCGTGACAGGGAAGTTTGAGAAAGCGCGGCAGGAGAAAGCCGCCGACCCCCATCAACGGCAGAAGCTGGAATCCCTGAAACGCGATCAAGGGACGCAACTGCAGCCAGAAGAAATCCACCTCGCCCCGGGATTCCAGGATCGTGATCACTGCGCCGCCCGCCGCGCAGACAAACGCGAAAGGCATCAGGACAAACCCCGGCGGAGGCAGGTCGTCCCGCAAAATGAAATGCCGTAGTCCGATTCCGAACAGACTGACCAGCCAAACGATCAGGACCATCTCGCCCGCGACCACCTTACCCGCCAACAGACAGCCCGCCACGCCCCAGTAAAGCCCGAAGAGCAGAAACAACTCGGGAGCGCGCAGCGGCCGCGCCGAAAGCAACCGCGGCCCCGCCGTCCCCAGGAACCCGGCAATGAAACCGCCGAAGAAACCGAACGCCATCAACCGCGAATGCGTCATGCCCGGATACATCGCCAGGTGGCCGCCGAAGTGCAATGGCCACTGCGCACCCCCCAGCAACCCCACCAGAACCGCCGAGGGAAAGAACAAGCGATACGGCTCCTGACACAGGTCATCCAGTCTGAGCTTGCGGCGAGGCGCCTTTGCATCGCCCTCCCCGCGGGATTTGGCGTGACGACAACGGGGTTGAGACTTGGCCATGATCGATGACGGGCTAATTCCTTTGTCGTTGGTGGCAGGCCGCGCAGGAGCGCTTCAGTTCGTCTCCCAGCGCCGCCGCCTGTTCAAGTCGCCCGTCGCCGAGCGCCCGCCCCAAAGCCCTTGCGTTAGCTTCCGCCTGGTTCAAACCGGACCGCAGCGACGGCTCCCCATCAGCCCCCAACGCGCGAACCGACTCACGGAACCCTTCCTCAAGCAGCAACGCCTCACGGGCCGCGGTGATATCCGGATGTCCCGCCAACGGCTTCCAGCCATTGCGACGCAGGCTGTTCAACCGGTCCCAGGCGCGGTCCAAGCCGGCCATCGCCGCCGTCAGAGAATCCACCTCCGCGACCGGGACCAATTCAGGCAAGAGCTCCTGCGCCAACGGCTGACGGAAGCCCTTCACATCACGCCACAAGCCGACATAGTCGCGGCTTGTGCCGGCGTCCGCCAGGTAGTCGATCGCTTGGGAACGACTCATCGCTTTTCCCGCCATGCAAACAATGGCCGCCGCCGCCGGAGCCCGATGCCGCCCGTGGTGACAATGGATGTAAACCGTCCCATCCGCCTCCAGCGCGACCCGCGCCAATTGTCGCCGCGCCGCCTCAGGAATTCCATCATAGCCAATGGGGATATGAACATACCGCAAGCCCTCGCTCCGCGCGCCGATCACATCCGGCCGGGCGCCATCGACGCTGACCACCATGCTCACCCCCATGGCCCGCAAACGCCGAAACGCCTCCCCACCAGCAGGCGCGCCCCCAGACCAGACGCCCGCAACCGCCCGCCTCAGATTCGGCAGCGGATCCCCGGCCGAAGCGACCTCGACCGCGGATTCCGATGCCGTTCGGCAACCGAACGCCAGGAACAGGCAGAACATCGCCAGCGCCACTGCCAGCGATCGCCAAATGACCGAAGAAAACATCCGGGGCAGTATCAACAGCGTTGCCCGGACCAATCCAACATTTTCTGCGTGTCAGCGGACAGCTCCCCGAACAGACTTGCCGCAACCGCAATCCGCGGCGAGTCTTGAACGCCACGTCGCTCCGGTCCGATCGGGACTGCCGACACAAAGAATCACCCCGTGTACTCCGAAGTTCATGCCACCGTGGGTTGGTTGCTCGCGCAACCGGTCGACGCGGATCGAAACTTCCGCGCATCGGTCACGCTCGCGGGACTCGCTCCCGATCTGGACGCGGCGACCTACCTGCTCGGACCCAACTGGTTCTCCCGCTACCACCACGTCTGGACGCACAATCTGTTTTTCGGGTTGGCGGTGTCCTGCATCGCAGCCAGCTGTTCCCGCGAGCGAAGAACCCGGACCTTTCTCTTCACCCAACTCGCGTTCTGGGCCCACTATTTCGGAGACTATTTCTTTTCCAGAATGCCCATCGCCGCATTCTGGCCGTTGTCGGACGCCAAGTTCGGCTACGTCGGCGCGCTGGCCTTGTGGCATCCTTTCAATCACCTTCTGGTCTGGGTGAGCCTGGTCGCACTGGCGCTGGTTGCGCTGCGCTTGAAACGAACGCCGCTGGAAATCCTCTCGCCGAACCTCGACGCGCGTTTCGTGAACTTCTTCTTCCGACGCCGCGACACCCCTTGCGGCGATTGCGGCAAGTTGGGCAACGAAACCTGCGCAACGTGTGGCAAGCCAGTCTGCGGGAACCATGCCGCAATGGGCGAGGGATTCGAAGCAGTGTGCGTGGATTGCAAGGGAACGCGCGACTAATTCCCGACTCGCAAATCCGAGGCAATTGGCCAGACTGCGGGCTCCATGAAACGAACCGTCCTGCTCACGCTCTGCCTTGCGCCGTTGCTTTCGTTCGCCGCCCGCCTGCAAGGCGCGGAGACGCCGCCCCCCAACATCATCTTCATGATGGCCGACGACATGGGCATGGGCGACACCAGCGCCTACCAGGACTTCACCGGCAATGCGGACAATGTCCAACTCCGCACGCCCAACCTGGAGCGACTTGCGAGCATGGGTGTGCGATTTACCGACGCCCACACCTCCTCCTCGCGCTGCACGCCGACGCGCTATGGCCTCCTGACCGGCCGTTACCCCTGGCGTAGCCGCATGAAATGGTGGGTGCTGTTCGGCTCGCAGGGCGATCCGATGATCGAGGCCGACCGCCCGACGATCGCCACGATGCTGCGCGACAATGGTTACCGAACCGCCCTGTTCGGCAAGTGGCACGTCGGCCTGCGCTACCGGCAGACCACCGACTCCCCGGCCGCCGGCTGGGAGGACGCGGACCTGACGCAACCCCTGCATACAACGCCTCTGGATCACGGATTCGACATCGCGATGTTCACCTCCCGCTCCCACGGAACCTCCGGCCCGGACGCCGGCGCCCAACCGAATCAAGGCAAGAAAAGCAGGGGCAAGGCCAACGGTCCGAAGCAGAATGTCGGCCCGGGGCATATCCACGGCCGCGCGGCCATCGGCGCCACAAAGAACGGAAAACAACTGGTCGCCAAGGGGCCGAACGCCTACGTGCTGACCGAGTTGGGCGGAAGACACTCCGACCACGCCGTCCAGTTTCTCGAGGATCATACGAGCGGCGCCTCAACCCGCGACAAGCCCTTCTTCGTCTACTACCCCGCCAACGCCAATCACGGGCCCTACACGCCTGACGACGAGATCGCCGGTCAACCGGTCAAGGGGGCGGCGCGCACCGTCGCCGGAACGCCGATGGATGCCCGCCACGACTACATCTACGAGAATGACGTCGCGCTCGGACGCCTGCTGGACTGGCTGGCGGCCAACGAAGACCCGCGCCGCCCGGGGCACAAATTGCTCGCCAACACCCTCGTGATTTTCACCAGCGACAACGGCGCCGAGAAGAACAGCGACCTTGCCACCGGCCCCTTCCGCAGCCACAAGGGCAGTTGCTATGAGGGAGGACATCGCGTGCCCTTCATCGCCGCCTGGCCCGCCGGCAAGGTCGGCGATGGCAGCGCCAACACCCCCGGGCAAACCAACGCCTCGCCGCTGGGTTTGCAGGACATGTACGCAACCTTCGCTGAGATGGTCGGCGCGCGACTGCCGGATCTCCGCGCCGGACAGAAGGGAGCGGAGGACAGCGTCAGCGTTCTGGCGGCCTTCCGGGGAGAACGGATCTCCAAGCGCCCTCCCCTGTTCTTCAACGATCACAAGGAAAAGAAGGACGACCCCGCCGCCGCAGCCATGCGACTGGACTCGCCAACCGTCGACGGCCGGGTCTTCAAGGGACAATGGAAAGTCTTCTATGACGCCTCCTTGCTGCGAGCAGGAAAGGCCGCTCCCTACGAACTCTTCGATCTCGCGGCCGACCAATGGGAGAAGGAAAACCTCATCGAGCATCCAGAGCTGCAACCGCTGATCAAACACCTCAATCAGCAGGCCCTGCTGCATCGCAACGCAGGCGGCCACCGCATGGTCGCATTCGCCGGAACCAAGAGTGCGACCTTCGATTGGCGCGAAGGCGGCCCCTTGCATGATATCGTCAAGCAACAGACCGGTCGGAGCGACATCCGTATGCGCGGATCCCTGAGCGGCGAGACGATCCACATGACGATCGACGCCCTGGGACCGAAGGGCGCGACCAAGACCGCGACAATCAGCCCCAACTTTCGCGGGATAGGCATCAGCGGCGGAACGTTTGAACAGGTCGATGACGGCGAGGCCTTCACCGTCCGCTTCGACCGCGATGTGATCGTGGACAACGTCGCCATCGTCGCCGGCAACGGCGTCTGCGGCGGATTCTACCAGGTCGGCGACAACGCCCCGCTCGCAATCTACTGCGTGGATGCCGACAACGACGCCAAGACCCAGGAAGGCGTCATCAGCGATATCGGCTTGCTCCGGGCCGGGGAACGACTGCGCCTGGACAGCTCCCCGCATCTCGGGGTCGAGGCGGCCGGCCGCTGGCGATTGGGAGCGATCACGTTCCGTGCCGCCCGGTAGCGACGGCGACCGTCCCTGACAACCATGAATCCGGCAATGAACGAATCGAACCGCCCCAACATCCTCTGGCTCTGCACCGACCAACAGCGTTACGACACCATCAAGGCGCTGGGCAACAAGCTGGCGCGCACGCCGAACATCGACGGCCTGATGGCCGACGGCGTGACCTTCAAGCGAGCCTACTGCCAAAGCCCGGTTTGCACGCCGAGCCGGGCGTCCTTCCTCACCGGACGCTACCCGCGCACGACCCGTTGCCGGCAGAACGGACAGAAGATCCCGGACGACGAACGGCTGATCAGCCGGCTCCTCGCCGACGCCGGCTACACCTGCGGCCTCGCCGGCAAACTGCACCTCGCCTCCTGCGCCAACAATCGCGTGGAGGAACGCATCGACGACGGTTACTCGACCTTTCACTGGTCGCATCATCCACAGCCCGACTGGCCCGAGAACGCCTACACCCGGTGGTTGGCCAGCAAGGGCAAGACCTGGGAAGAATTGAACCGGAATGAGGGCTCCGCCTACGTGAAACCCGGCCCGCCCGCGGAGTTCCACCAGACCACCTGGTGCGCCGAGATGGCAATCGACTTCCTACAAGAAAACAAGGGACGCCCCTGGATGTTCAGCTTCAACTGCTTCGATCCGCACCACCCCTTCGACCCGCCCAAAGAGTATCTCGATCGCTACGATCCGGCCGAGATGCCCCTGCCCAAATACCGCGAGGGCGAACTCGACAACAAGCCCAGCTTCCAACGTCTCGACCACGCGTGGGCGCACAACGAACCCGGCTATTTCCATGTCGCGGGCATGAGCGACGACGACAAACGCCAAGTGACCGCGGCCAATCATGCCATGTGCGAACTGATCGACGACCAGGTCGGGCGGATTCTCAGGGCCCTGGAGGATTCCGGCCAGCGCGACAACACCATCGTCATCTTCATGTCCGATCACGGTGAGATGCTCGGCGACCACGGACTCTACCTGAAGGGGCCGCACTTCTACGAGGAGGCCGTGCACGTGCCGCTGGTGATGTCCTGGCCTGGCCGGTTCGAATCCGGCTTGGCGGTCGACGGCCTGGTGGAACTGATCGACATCGCGCCAACCTTGATGGAGTGCGCCGGATTGGACGTTCCCGATCGCATGCAGGGAAGCTCATTGGCGAAAGTTTGCCAAGGCCAAGCCCCCCCGGATCGGTTCCGAAATTTCGTCTACAGCGAGTACTACAACGCCTGGACCCATCACGAGGCCTACGGCTCCATGCTGCGGACGAATGATGAGAAGATCGTCGTCTACCACGGAACGGACCAGGGCGAACTCTACGACCTGAGGTCCGACCAGGACGAATTCATCAACCTCTGGGACGCGCCGGACCACCGCGAACAGAAACTGCGCCTGATGAAGATGTGCTTCGACGCGAGCGTCCTCAGCATGGATCCGCACCCCCCGCGAATGGGGCCCTTCTGAGAGCTCCTATTCCTCCGCCGCCTTGCGCAGCATGTCGATCTGCCGCACCAGGTTGTCGACCTGCGCTTCCAGTAACTGGATGCGTTCCTCCGCGCCCTGGAAGGTCTTCAGCAGGGTGAGTCCGAGATCGGTGAGTTCGTAGGGGACCTTCTCGCCGTTGTCATCCTTTTGCGTGAGCAGGTCCACCAACGGCCCGAGACTGGACTTGCCCTCCTTGGGCTTGGCCGCGGCGATGCGCACATCGAGCATGTCATTGTACAGCTTCACCAAGGCGTCGAGCAGCTTGAGGCATTCCGCGTGATCCAGCGTCAGCGGATCGGTCGCCTTCTGCCCGGGGCGGCGTTGCCCGCCGGTCTCCCCCAGCCCCTTCGCCTTGTCCGCGGCATCCGGGATCTCCGTGCTCAGCATGCGGCTCCGACCGTCCGCGGTGACCATGACATTGCGCTTCGCCATCACCTGCAGAAAGGCGCCGATGACGCTGTAGTGCGTGGCCGAAGCGTCTCCCGGCGGAAGCGGGACGACCTTGCCGCCCTCCATCCGGGCGCAGATGACCTGCTTGCCGGCTTCATCGCGGCCTTTCACCCACCGTTCGCCGTCGCCGATGATCTCGCGAACCTCCTCGGTCAACTTGATCTTGAACTCCGTGGACAGCGAGGCGACCTGCTCCTCCTCGGGCGGCGCCAAGGCGAAATCGGAAGGCGGCGGATCGGCCGTGTCCGGCGCCTCCTCCACTTCCGCCACCGCCGGGGCCGCGGGTTTCGCAGGGGCGGACTTGGCGGGAGCCGGAGACGGCTTGGGCTTTTCCGGCGTTTCGGCAGGCTTTTTCACTTCCTTCTCGACCGCGACCGGCGCCGGCACCTTGATCTTGCTGGAGCAATGCGGGCAATCGATCTCCAGGCCGATATGCTCGGTTTCGGCGGCCATGCGGACGTCGCAGGACGGACAGTTGAACTTGAATGCGCTCATGACAACGTGGGAACTACGGTTTCAGTTTTGAGTTGAAAGAACTATTCGAGGGCATCGGCGGCTTGGGACAAACAGGAGGTCAGAAACGGGAGCAATTGCTTCTTCCGCGAAACGATGCCATGAAAATCGTAGATGCCCGGCTCCAATTCGGGATACTTGATCTGGTTGATCAGCCCCGGGTCGCCCACGATGACGAGCAATGAGTTCTGCTTGGTCACATCCGTCACCAGCAGCGCCGAGAAGAAATAGCTGTTGGCGGAACGATATCGCTCCAAGGCCTCGACCACCTCGGTCTTGCGCTGCTTGAAATGATCGAACCCGATCTCCTCGATCTGCGCCACGCTGAACCTTGTGCCCGCTTCCTCGTAGGGCTTGCAGTCCGTGGTGATCGCTTCGTCGGCCGGCTTGGAAATCAACACGGACCCCGACGCGAACAACT
>Ga0181594_10002075_pt1 | contig 18571 bp, 17 predicted proteins | sample 071ome_18_FD_145603 | JGI IMG/M metagenome (GOLD analysis project Ga0181594, IMG submission 145603) | Coastal salt marsh microbial communities from the Groves Creek Marsh, Skidaway Island, Georgia - 071413BT metaG (spades assembly) | ecosystem: Environmental > Aquatic > Marine > Intertidal zone... | reverse complement strand
GAGATTTTGCTGCTTTAACGGCCGCCGGATCGGGGAGGGTGGTGGAGTTCTAGGTCAGGGCATCGGGGCGAACGATCGCCGAGGCGATAGCCCTTTCGCGAGCATTGAACTCCTCGGCTGCTGAAGCTGGATCAATGCGCGTGAAGACGACCTGCTGGGCGGGTTCGAGGTCGGCCATGTGGTCTAGGTGCGCGCTGGCGACGACGCCGACGATGGGATAACCGCCGGTCAGGCCGCCGTCGGGACCGAGCACGATCGCGGTGCCATCTGGAGTCAGTTGGATTGCACCGGGTACAACGGGCATGCTCGGAATCGGCTGCGGCATGGGGAGTTCCGGACCGCTCAGCCGCACACCGGAACGGGCGGTGGCATTAACGTGCCATGGCTCTTCACACAAGGCTGCTGCGAGCCCATCGTCGTGGGCGATGACCGACATGCCGTTCATCGAGTGTTGCGGTGCCCGCACGAAAGAACCAACGTGGCGCGTCTCGACATCAGGGTGCCCGAGCAGGTCTTGTCCGCGCTTGATGGGTGCTCCGTCCCCACAGGGCCCGCCAAGGCGGGAGAAGGAATCGGTAGCGGCGGACCGCAGTATTCGCTCAGGCTGCCAACCAGACAGCGCAAGGTAGACCGGACCTGGTCCAAGATGGTCGATCTCGAGCACCGAGTCCGCTGAGATGTGCATTGCGACGCCGGTTACTGCAGGCCTTCCATCAATGCGCACATCCGCCGATCCGACAACTGCAATGACCTGCGGCTCGTGGAGAGCAAGGGACAGACCGACATTGAGGATCTCGAATGTGGGATAAGGCAGATACATATCCTCGATGTGGTCATGCACGAGTGTGACAGCCAAACGATGCCGAGCTTGGTGCCAGGCACCTGAACCAGGCACACCGATATCCGCGAATCCGATTCGACCGATGTCCTGCGTGGTTACCAAACCGGCGCGTTGAACCGTGGCGATGGGAATTCCGCTGGTGGACTTGCTCATGACGCACGTCCGTCCGCATCGTCAATGAAACGCACCGTGAGACCCGGGCGCAAGAGTGTGGGATTCGCGTCATCGGTGGGGTCGAAGAGTTTCGTCGTCGTAGTTCCCAAGAGATGCCAACCCCCGGGTGAGGAACTCGGGTACACCGCACTCATGCCAGCCGCCAAAGCCACGCTTCCTCTTGGGACTTGTTCGCGAGGGTTGTCGCGACGCGGGAGGGTTGCCCACGGCAGTAGCGGATCGTCGAGTGGTTCGAGGTAACCGAAGCCGGGCGCAAAGCCCATCATTGCCACGAGCCAGATTTGGCTGGTGTGAGCACGGATGAGTTGGCTAGGTGTGACGCGGAAGAAGGCCGCCGTGTCGGCAAGATCTGCGCCGCTGTAACTAGTGACGATGAGTACCTGTTCTCCCTCGACAAGCCCGGTTGCTGCCTGATCGAGGGCCGATAGGTGATGCTCGACCGTTGCGAGCAGCTGCGGATCTGGGGCGGGCATTTCGACGAGTACTGATGCCATTCCGCGGCGGATGAGTGCGTCGGGCATCCGAAGGGCCAACCATGAAGTTATCGATTCGCGTTCGGCGGTGGAATTCAGCTGGACCAAGACCGCGCGGTCACCGAACCATGCTGCGTGCTGCACGATGCCGCTCACGATCTAGTTGATGACGCGAGTGACGGGGGAAATTGTCACGCCGTGCTCCGTGAGCTGCTGGTGCACGGCTCGAGCTATCGCAACGGCATCGGGGGAATCTCCGTGCACGCACAGCGTCTGTGCGGTCAGATCGATCACGGTTCCATCGCTCGTCTGGACGCAACCCTTGAGCGCAATGCTGGTTGCCTGCGTCAGGGCCGTCTGGGGATCGGCGTGGACAGCGTTTGGTTGTGAGCGCGATACCAGTGTTCCGTCCGGATGGTAGAGACGATCGATGAACGCTTCGGCGACGAACGCGACATCGTGAGCCTGCGCTGCTGAATGCAGGCTCGAGTTCGGCGAACCCGTCACGTAGAGGTCTGCATCAAGGTCCTTCGCCGAGTCCCGCACCGCTGCGAGAAAGGCGTCTGCGGCTTCGGATTCGCGCGCGATGTCGTGGTAGAGCGCGCCGTGCGCTTTCACGTGCGTCAGCGTTGTGCCCGATGCGGCGCATGCGGCAGCGACATCGAGTATCTGAGTTCGGATTAGTTCAGTCAGCGTCTTCGAGTCGTACTCGCCGTGCCTGGATAGGCGACCGAAGTTCTCGCGGTCAGGGTAGGAGGGGTGTGCTCCAACGGCGACGTTGCGCGCCACACAACTCTCGACCGTCTCAACAAGGACGGCCCCTCCGCCTGCATGACCTCCCGCGGCCACGTTGGCCGTGGTGACAATGTCGAACAGTGCGTCGTCGTCCCCGCATTCCTCGCCGACATCGGCGTTGAGGTCGATGCTCGCCATACCGGCGAGCCTAGGCGAAATCGTGGTTGTGCCGCCTCCACTCACCCCCGACGCCTGACGCCGCATCGGAAAAACTAGGGGAGGAGATCGTCGATGAGTGCTTCTATGCGCAGCTTGATCTCGTCGCGGATAGGGCGCACGGAGTCGACGCCCTTGCCCGCGGGATCCTCGAGCACCCAATCCTCGTAGCGCTTTCCCGGGAAGACCGGACAGGTGTCGCCGCAGCCCATGGTGATCACTACGTCGGACTCCTGCACCGCCTCGGTGGTGAGCACCTTCGGGATCTCGGCGCTGATATCGATGCCCTCCTCGGCCATCGCCTCGACGGCAGCCGGGTTCACGGAGTCGCCCGGCGCCGATCCGGCTGAGCGCACTTCGATGCGGCCGCCGGACAGGGAAGCGAGGTAGGCCGCGGCCATTTGGGATCGGCCGGCGTTGTGGACGCAGACGAACAGCACGGAGGGCTTTTCGGACATGTCAGCCTCTTTCATGGACTGGGTCGGGAAGGTCGAGCGGTTCGGGGTGCTTGCGCGGATAAAGGATTTCGGTCAGGAGTGCACCGACGGCAGCACCGATGAGCTGGAAAGCGATGAAGGGCAGGACATCGCTGGGCGCGATGCCGGTGAAGGTATCGGTCATCGATCGTCCGATGGTGACGGCTGGGTTCGCGAAGGACGTGGACGACGTGAAGAAGTAGGCGGCGCCGATCCACGCGGGAACCAGCAGCGGCCCGAGGTGTCCCCGTCCGGTGCGGGTGAGCGCGCCGATGATCAGGATCAAGCCGGCCGTCGCGACGATCTCCCCGAGCCAGATGGGGAAGCCGTTGCGAGCGTTGGACGACGGGTCGAAGGCGGGTAGATCGAACATGACGTTGGCGAGCGCGACGCCGGAGAGTCCGCCGAGGATCTGGCACGCGAGGTAGGCGAGACCTTCGGGTACGTGGATCTCGCGTTTGACCAAAGTCACGGCGGTGACCGCCGGGTTGAAATGGGCACCCGAGATCGGGCCCAGCATCCAGATGAGAACGCCCAGGGCGAGGATCGTGCTCATCATGTTCAGGATCAAGACGACAGCGGCATCGCTGCTCAGGAGGGTCCCCATGATGCCGCTGCCGACGACGGCAGCCACGAGCATTCCGGTCCCGAGGTACTCCGCGAAGAGACGGCGCGCCACGGAAGGACCTTGGCATCCATATAGACATATGTCAATATGGACGGGTGCCAGTCGCGAGCAGTTCGGCCAGTGTCCAGCGCGGTGCCTGTCGCCCGATCGTTCGGGACGCTCCCGTGGTCGGGGGTCCCGCCTGTTGCCCCTCCGGCCTCGGTGCACCGATAGCCCGAGCGACGGCTGAGGAACTGGCGGGTTTGTTGAAGGCGGTCGCCGATCCAGCGAGATTGCAGATCCTCGCGCTGCTTCGATCTATGCCCAACTGTGAAGCGTGCGTGTGCGACCTCACCGAGCCGTTGGCCTTGGCGCAGCCGACCGTGAGCCATCACCTGAAGGTGCTCGCCGGTGCCGGGCTGGTGATGGCCGAGAAGCGCGGCTACTGGACCTGGTACCGCGTTCTCCCCTCGCGGCTCGGAGAGTTGTCCGCCGTCCTCGCCTGAGACCCAGCCGGCCCTAGGTCGCCGGCCAGGCGGTGGGTGTCGGGGGCGTCGCGCAGAATAGGCAAATGGACGCACCCGTGGGCGACCCCTCCTTGGTCGAAAGTGGACCTGGCGCGGCCTACCCGGGGTGTCCTGTCACCGTCGCCGAGGCCGAAGAGCGCGGTGAAGAACTTCGTACCCCCACCTGGGGGATCGGATCGGCGATCATCACCATCGCGGCCGCGATCGTCCTGGGTTTAGGAGCAGCCGTACCGCTGCTCTTGCTGGACGCTCCGCTCGCCATCACCGCAGTTGTCGGCACCCTGGTGCCGTGGCTGGCGTTAGCGGGCTGGCCGCTTCTGGTGACGCGGTGGAAGGGCAATGGCCCGCGCATTGATCTGGGTTTTCGACTGACATGGAGCGACGTCGGCTGGGGTGTCTCGGCTGGAGTCGTGGGTCTCATGCTCGCCGCCGTCGTAGCGCTGATCACACAGTCCATCGCCGGGGACTTCTCGTCCGCCGCAGGGGATGTCGCACTGGAGCTTCGCGACGAGGGCCCCTTCCTGGCGCTGTTGGTTTTTGCGATCTTGGTCATGGTCGGAGCACCGATAGTCGAGGAGATCGCTTTCCGTGGAATGCTCTACAACTCGTTGCGAAAGAAGGGCCTGGGAGCCTTCTGGACCATCGCCATTACGGCCGTTGCTTTCTCCGTCTTCCACTTCGAACCCATCCGGTTCTTTCTGCTCCTGCCCATCGGTGTGATGTACGGGCTGGTGCGATGGAAGACCGGATCCCTGGGGGCATCCATGGTCGCCCACGGGGTGAATAACACCCCGGCTGCACTCGTTGTACTCCTCGGAGTACCCGAAGTGACACCATAGGCTCATGAGCACCAATTCCTCGGCCCCTCGGGTTCGTGGGCGCGTTCTGGTCGTCGACGACGACGCGGCCCTTTCAGAGATGCTCGGAATCGTGTTGCGTGGCGAGGGATTCGACCCGGTCTTCTGCGCGGATGGCAACTCGGCGGTCGATGCATTTCGTGCGTCCAAGCCGGACGTGGTCTTGCTCGACCTGATGTTGCCCGGTCGCGACGGCATCGACGTATGTCGCTCAATTCGAGCTGAGTCCGGAACGCCCATCGTGATGCTGACCGCTAAGTCCGACACCATCGATGTAGTCGTAGGGCTCGAGTCCGGCGCCGACGACTACATCGTCAAGCCCTTCAAGCCCAAGGAACTCGTCGCACGGATTCGCGCCAGAATCCGCCGCACCGACGACATCGGCTCGCAGGTTCTCTCGATTCACGATCTGTCGATCGACGTGAACGGGCACACAGTTCGAAGGGGAAGTGAAGTGATATCGCTCACGCCTCTCGAATTCGACCTCCTGGCCTGCCTGGCTAAACGTCCGGGGCAGGTGTTCACCCGCGAGGCGCTGCTGCAGGAGGTGTGGGGATACCGCCACGCAGCCGATACCCGCTTGGTCAACGTTCACGTCCAACGTCTAAGGGCCAAGATCGAGCGCGACCCCGAGGCTCCGGAAATCGTTCTTACCGTTCGAGGAGTTGGGTACAAGGCCGGTCCCGCCTGATGTGATCATGGGACGGATCCTGCTTTTCTTCCCCCGCGCCATCCGGCGCCTGTGGCGTCGTTCGTTGTTCATCCGTGTCACGAGCACAACGCTCGTTTTATCGATCGTTGTCGTGGGAGCGCTGGGCTTGCTTCTCCTTTCGCGCGTGACTACCGGTTTGCTCGAAGCGAAGGAACGCAGCGCCGTTGGTGAAGCTTCCGCAGGCCTCGGCGAAGCCCAACGACTTCTCGATGCCGCGGACACCGGACCATCCACTCCTTCACCATCGAGACTCGTCGACACCGTGGTGACGTCACTCGCGACGCGCGCCGGCTCACCCGCGACGTTCGACGTGCTGTTGCTATCGAGTCTTCCGAACATCGGGGCGCCCGAACGTGGCACCAACCTCGTGGCGGTATCGAGTATCCCGCCGGACCTACGTCAGGCCGTCACCGAGACTCAACGACAATCGTGGACGTTCACCGAGATCAGATTCCTCGACGGGCGCGCGGTCCCGGGATTTGTTGTTGGAGCCCCGCTGAGCATTCCGACCGTGGGCGCCTACGAGCTCTACTACCTATTCCCCTTAAGTCAGGAGCAGGTAACGCTCGACCTGGTGCGAAGTTCCATCCTCGCCGCAGGATTAGTACTCGTCGGACTCCTCGGGGTCGTCGCATGGGTGGTCACCCGACAGGTAGTAGTTCCCGTGCGTGCTGCCGCGCGCACGGCCGAACGTCTATCGTCGGGGAACCTCGACGAGCGCGTACCGATCAAGCGCGATGACGATTTGGCGCAGTTGGCTCGATCGTTCAACGAGATGGCCGAGAGCATCGATGGCCAAATCACCCAACTCGAGGAGTTATCGAGAGTCCAGCAACGATTTGTATCCGATGTGTCTCACGAACTTCGAACGCCCCTTACGACTATTCGCATGGCGGCGGATGTCCTATTCGAGTCGCGCGAATCGCTGACTCCCGAAGTTGCCCGATCCGCGGAACTTCTGCAGAACCAACTCGATCGGTTCGAGGCATTGCTGAGCGATCTGCTGGAGATATCGCGTTTCGACGCTGGTGCGGCGAAGTTGGACAGCGATTCCGTCGACCTCGCCACCCTCGTCCAGCGGGTAATCGACGGGAGTGTTCCGCTGGCGGACAGTCAGAACCTGCGAGTGCGGTTCGCATCGTACGAGCGACCATGCAACGTCGTGTGCGATGCCAGGCGTATAGATCGGATCGTCCGAAATCTCGTCGACAACGCGATCGAACATGGCGACGAAACGGGAGTCCTCGTCGAACTTGCAGGTGACCCGGATGTTGTCACGCTGACCGTGCGCGATTTCGGCGTGGGGCTTCGACCCGGAGAGGCTGCGCTTGTCTTCAATCGGTTCTGGCGAGCGGATCCGGCTCGAGCGCGCACAACGGGCGGCACGGGGCTGGGCTTGGCTATCGCCATGGAAGATGCCCGCCTGCACGGGGGATGGCTCGAAGCTTGGGGTGAGCCGGGCGTGGGAGCGTGTTTCCGCTTGACGCTTCCTCGTTCTGCGGGTGGACCCGTCACCCACGCGGTGCTGCCGTTGTCGGAAGAAATTGCCGACATCGACCCGGGCGAAGATCGCAGCGATTCCGACGGTGCCTTCAGTCGAGACCGCCCCAGTGTGCGTCAAGACGAGCGGCTGCCCCAGAGCGTGGTTACGGATCCGGATTCGATCGTTGTCACGGTGGCCTTGGATAACGACGGCGGTGAGAGACAGTGAAGCAACTCGTGCTCGTTGTTGTTGCGTCTTTGGCCGTGGCAGGTTGCGGGAACGTGCCTCAGGCGTTCACCGCGCAGGTCCCCACCAGCGGGCCGATTCAGCAGGGGGAGCAGGTCTCGGGGAACAACGTCGATCAGTTCATCCGAGTTATTGCTCGACCGCCCCGACCCGATATGACTGCTACGGAGATCGTTCAGGGTTTCCTGGACGCCAGCGCCTCCTTCGACGGAGATCACGCGGTGGCCCGGCAATACCTCACGACCGAGGCGAGTGATCGGTGGGACTCTTCATCGGGAGTCGTTGTTTACGAGGGTGCCCCCTCACTCGCAGAGTCGGGACCGAACATCCGTTTTTCCGCGGCCCAAGCGGGTGTCATCGGGCCCAGCGGTCGCTATCAGGTCGAGGCACCCGGTACTGAAGCCACGACAACGTTCGGGCTGATCGAGACCGAGGAGGGTCTGCGAATCGATCGGCTACCGAACGGGCTGTTGCTCTCGCAAAACGATGTCGATCGGGCCTTTCGGTCCTACGCCCTTTACTTCTTCAATCCAACCTTCGAGATCTTGGTCCCGGACTCTCGGATGATTCCGGTGATCGGTCCCGGGCTCGCTACGACCCTGGTCAGACGGCTTTTGGACGGGCCGAACGAGTGGTTACGGCCGGCAGTCCGCACCGGGTTCCCCGATGGCGTCGACCTGAACATCGACGCGGTGATCATCGACGCGGGAATCGCGCAGGTCGACCTCGACGCATCTGCCCAGCTAGCCGATGATGCCTCTCGCGAGGCGCTGTCCCAGCAATTGGTGTGGACGCTTCGACAACTCCCAGACGTCCAGGCGGTGAATATCACCTCCGCTGGACAGCCCCTCTTTGTTCCCGGTGTCGTGAACCCGCAGCCGAGAGACGCATGGCCCAGTGTCGACCCGTCGGGCGTGGGTGTTGGCACAGCCGCCTACGTCGCTTCCACTATCGGAGTTCGAGAGATCATCGACGACGGGACCATTCCGATACCGGGACAGGCCGGAACCCGTGAGCCGTTGCTCGTGGATATCGCGATCTCCGAGGGCTCGATCCGGATTGCCGGAGTGGATGTGGACGGTGGCATGTGGTCCGGTCCGATCCTGCCTGGGGCAAGTCTTTTTGAATTGTCATCGATCAACGAGCCGGTCGCCTTGGCCTTCGACGGTCCGGACAACCTCTGGATGGTCGATTCAGACGGTGAATTGCTGCTGTATTCACCCACCGGCCGCTCGTTCCCCATCGATGTCGAGGGTCTGCGCGCCGGGGAACTTCTTCGTGCCGCGGTGCCGTCACGAGACGGAACCCGGGTGGCTTTGTTGGTCCAGGCGGGACCTCGCACCAATGTGTTGCTCGCTCGGGTTGTTCGCACATCACCGACCGGAAGAGTGGGCATAGCGATTCAAGATCCCATCCGGGTGGAGTCCAAACTGGTCGAGGTGGTGGACGTTGCATGGTCGAGTGCCGATTCACTCGCGGTCTTGGGAAGTGAGAGCGCAGGCGCCCTGCAGGTCATCGAGGTGAGCATCGGACGCGGATCGGTGTTCTTGCAAGGTGCCCCGGAGGGACCGGTGTCCCTTGCCGCTGCTCCCGGGCTACCGACATTGGTAGCTGCGGCTGATGGTGTCGTGTACGACAACACCACCGGCAGTTGGTCGGGTCGAGTGAACGCTGCTTCACCGACCTACCCCGGGTAATCGTTTCTCAGGGTGTCCCTGCGACGGTCGCGACACCGGCCACGTGCACGCCAGCCAAAAGCAAGGTGGCGACGGCTTCGCGGGCAGTTGCCCCCGTTGTCACGATGTCGTCGACAACAAACACCGATCTTTGTGGTGATGGCAGACCCGACGTGGTCGTAAAGGCTCCACTTGCAAGCACCTCACGGTCAGCGGCCCCGAGTCTCTTGCTCCCTTGATCAGATCGTGTGTCGCGCAAAATCGACGAAACCTTCAGGCCGCGGGACCTAATAGTCGATGTCTTGGCGAGGAGTCGGATGTGATCGAACCCGCGCCGACGACGATTCACGCGCCGGGTGGGTATAGGAACGAGAATCGGGTCGCTGTTCAGTGGTGGGTGGCTAGCGCTGAGGTATTCAATGGAAGCACCGAGTGCAGGTGCAAGGGCGTTTGCGAGACCTCGTATGCCGTGATCTTTGTATCGAAAAAGCACGTTGCGCACGGAGCCGCGATAGTCCAAAGCGCAGGCGACGGGAATCCGAAGGCCGGCCACCAGGTCGGTCAGATCAAGGTCGCGTCGCCAACGTGGACGGGGCCTGAGGTCGGCCTCGCAGGAAAGACACAGGATCGATCCTGGCTCCTCGCATCCTGCACATACTCGACCCAAGACGAGATCGACCAGGCCCGTGGTCAGTGAGTGCATGGTGCGAGCCTGCAGCCGACGTGGGCAGGGCAGGTGCTCGCATTGATCTGTTGTGGATTTTCGTTCCTTGGCCTGTGGATGATCGATGCCCCTTGGGGCAAGGTGTCACCCCTGTGGCGTGAAACCGACGAGTCCACTTTGCAGGGCGAGTACTACAGCCGCGGTTCTGGACGTGGCGCGCAGGGCGTCCAAGATGGCTCGGACGTGGTTTTTGACGGTGTTCTCCGAGATCCCTAGGGCCTGGGCGATGCGTTGATTGGAAAGCCCCTGGGCCATCAGGGCCAGAACCTGGTGCTCGCGCGCAGTCAGGGGGCGTACTCCGATGGGTTCGGCGTCGTGCGGAAGGAGATCTGCGAACCAGGCGTCCTGCACGCCGCCTTCGGAGTCCCAACTTCGTCTCTGGGGGAGTGGATGGACGTGGAAACCGGCAGTGTGCAGGATCGCCCGAAGCGCGGGGATCGTGGGGCCACGCCAGGCGATTACCGAGAGTCCTAAGGCAGCGAATGCCCATTGGGAGACCAGTCGAACCGCCTGCGCCAGGGAGTTGATCCGCGCGGAATCGGCATTGGCGGGCACATCGACGTCCAGCCAGGCCCGGGTCCATGCGGAACCCTGGATTTGGGGAGATTGTTGATCGCGCAGTGTCAGGTTCCCCAGTGTCGAAGATCCACCCACGCGCTCGACACTCCAGCACAGAGCACCCTCGGGAGCCGGCTGCGGGCGGAGCTGGACGGAGCCGTCGCTGAGCGTGACGGGGTCCGTGGATGCCATGCGGCCCAGTCTTCCAGCGGGAACTACGATGACGGGGCTAGGTCGCTGGAATGACGGAAATTCCGGCGAAGTCATGGCAGGCGCCCGGCGCCTGCGATCCGGGCCGCGTGTGCGCGGCAGCGTCGAAAGGTCGCAACGTGGGAGTGCTCGACAAGATCCTGCGCGCGGGAGAAGGCAAAACCCTTCGTAAGCTCGAATCGGTCGCGAAGGCCGTCAATGCCATCGAAGACGACTACACCTCGCTCACCGATGAAGAATTGCGTGCATTGACCGACGAGTTCAAGGCCCGGTATGCAGATGGCGAGAGTCTCGATGACCTCATGCCCGAAGCTTTCGCCACCGTTCGTGAAGCAGCCAGGCGCACGCTCGGCCAGCGTCATTACGACGTCCAGATCATGGGTGGCGCGGCGCTTCACCTCGGGAACATTGCTGAGATGCGAACCGGTGAAGGAAAGACGCTGGTTGCGACACTTCCCTCTTACTTGAACGCTCTGTCCGGTGATGGCGTCCACGTTGTCACGGTCAACGACTATCTCGCCGAGCGCGACTCCGAGTGGATGGGTCGAATCCACCGCTTCCTCGGCCTCGAGGTCGGCGTCATCGTCAGTCAAATGACTCCCGCTCAGCGACGGGTTGCCTACGCGGCGGATATCACCTACGGCACGAACAATGAGTTCGGCTTTGACTACCTGCGCGACAACATGGCGTGGTCCAAGTCCGAGATGGTCCAGCGCGGACACAACTTCGCCGTCGTCGACGAGGTCGACTCAATTCTGATCGACGAGGCCCGAACACCGCTGATCATTAGCGGACCGGCCGACCAACCCACCGCTTGGTACTCCGAATTCGCACGGATCGTGCAGATCCTCCAAAAGGACACTGATTACGAAGTCGATGAGAAGAAGCGCACCATCGGAGTTTTGGAATCAGCAATCGACAAAGTCGAGGACCAACTCGGCATCGACAACCTGTACGACACCGTCAATACTCCTCTTGTCGGATTCTTGAACAACGCGATTCGCGCGAAGGAATTGTTCAAGAAGGATCGTGATTACGTCATCCTCGACGGCGGCGTAGTCATCGTCGACGAGCACACCGGCCGCATTTTGAAGGGTCGTCGCTACAACGAAGGCCTGCACCAGGCGATCGAGGCGAAAGAGGGCGTCGAGATCAAGGCGGAGAATCAGACCCTCGCCACTGTCACGTTGCAGAACTTCTTCCGGCTTTACAACAAGCTCTCGGGCATGACCGGTACGGCAATGACCGAAGCCGCGGAGTTCAACCAGATCTACAACCTCGGCGTGGTGCCGATTCCCACCAACCGCCCGATGGTTCGTATCGATCAGCCTGATCTCGTCTATCGCACGGCGTCGGCCAAATTCGATTCTGTGGTCGAGGATGTGGTCGAGCGGCACCAGAAGGGTCAGCCGGTTCTCATCGGCACCACGAGTGTCGAGAAGTCCGAGCACCTGTCGGCCGAACTGAAGAAGAACGGTGTTCCGCACGAGGTCCTCAACGCGAAGAACCACGAGCGTGAGGCGGCCATCGTTGCCCAAGCGGGGCGTCGAGGCGCCGTCACAGTCGCGACGAACATGGCGGGCCGTGGAACCGACATCATGCTCGGTGGCAACCCGGAGTTCATGGCAGCTGCGGCTCTCACGCAGCGCGGACTTTCCCCGATCGAAGACCCCGAGGCCTACGAGGCTGCGTGGCCTGATGCCCTGACCCAAGCTCAAGATGCGGTCAAAGCCGAGCACGACGAAGTCATCAATCTCGGTGGCTTGTACGTCTTGGCCACTGAACGCCACGAGTCACGCCGAATCGACAACCAGTTGCGAGGCCGCTCCGGTCGTCAGGGTGATCCAGGTGAGTCCCAGTTCTACCTCTCGCTCGAGGACGACCTCATGCGGTTGTTCAAGGCGGACATGGTCGATTCCTTCCTACGGCGTTTCAACGTTCCAGACGATGTCCCGATCGAGGCCAAGATGGTCACGAACGCGATTCGATCGGCTCAGACGCAGGTCGAGGCCCAGAACTTCGAGATTCGCAAGGACGTCTTGAAGTACGACGATGTTCTCAACCGGCAGCGGCTGGTCATCTACGGCGAGCGCAGGCGCGTGCTCCACGGAGAGGACGTCGAGGATCAGATCCGCTCGTTCATCGACGACACCATCAATAGCTACGTCTCACAGGCCACGGCTGACGGGTATCCCGAAGATTGGGATCTCGAGCAGTTGTGGACGGCCCTGGAGCAGTTGTATCCGGTGTCGGTGACCGTTGAACAGGTCGAGGAAGAATCCGGTGGCGGACGCGCTGGAGTGAGTGCTGACTTCCTTGCCGAGACGCTTGTCGACGACGCGCAAGCCGCCTACGGTCGCCGGGAAGGCGAGTTGGGCGAAGACGTCACCCGAGAGCTTGAGCGCAAGGTCATATTGACGGTCCTGGATCGCAAGTGGCGTGAGCATCTGTACGAAATGGATTACCTCCGCGACGGCATCGGCCTTCGGGCGATGGCCCAACGAGACCCGCTCGTGGAGTACCAGCGTGAGGGATACGACCTCTTCATGGCCATGATGGATGCGATCAAGGAAGAGACCGTCGGATACGCATTCAACGTTGAAGTCGAGGTCAAAAAGCAGGTAGCCCCCGAAGTCGCCGAGCAGATCGACGTGCTCTCGGATGCCAGCGACAGCGATGCGGGAGCAGCGATCGCTGCTGCGGTCGCAGCGGGAGCTGATTCGGCGGGTGAGCAGGAGGCGTCGCCGACCATCGAAGCACCAGGCCTGGGCCCATCACGCCCCGATCACATGGAGTACTCGGCCCCCGACGAATCAGGCGGCGTGCTCCACGGGGAGATGGAAGCCGAAGCGGACGGCATCGTCGAGGTCGACCCGAACGCCTCGCGTGCCGAGCGACGACGAGCTGAGCGAAGCAACCGCAAGAGTTCTTCCAAAAAGAAGCGGCGCTGACTCGCGTTCTACCTGAACTCGATAGCCGTCACCAACCACGCCTGCGGTCTGGACTCCATTCGCATCGCTACGGCATGGGACCGCGGCCCGTGACGTCAAGGGGAGGCGAGGACAACAACGCGGTCGCCGATCTTCGACCACTCGTACAAGGCTTCAGCGTCGTCCTCATGCATGCGCACACAGCCACCGGTGGCGATCGGCAAACCGAGCTGGTCGATGCCGTGCATCATCCGTCCGTCGTAGTAGATCGGGATGCTGTGGAATCCGATGGGCGTCTTGCCGTCGTTTCCACGGGCGAAGCGGGTCATGTGGTCGAAGGTCACCTTCGAGTTCGGGTTACCGCTTCGCTCGGACTTCGAGTAGACCTCGTACTCACCCGCGACCGGGCGATCCCAACGGCCGACGATCGGGAACCGGTACACGACTTCGTTCTTGCCGTTCATCGCCCACACGGTCATCAACGACTTGTCGTAGATGATCCGCCGACCCGTACCACCGTCCATCGGGCGTTCGGGCACGTTGCGAGCTTTGGTCGATCGGCTGGCGGGGCGGGGCTTCTTGACCTTGCGGGGTGGGACGGGAACCGCGGTCTTGGGGACGTCGGCGGCACTGCTGGAAGCCGGGTTATTGACCGCACGCTGGGAGGGGACGTCGCCGTAAGCCGAGGAGGGCGCTGCCGTGAGGCCGAAGGCGAGCCCGGCCGAGGCAAGGACTGCTACGACGCGGGGGAAGGACACATAGGGAGTGTACGAGAGCGGGGAGTTTCTCGTGGTACCGCCGTGCGGTGGGGCGGCATGTAAGACTTGTGGGTACTCGGGAGGGGGTCAGGATGGATCGACTCGACGCGGTCGACACCGCCTTGTGGTTCGCTGAGGACACCTCGACGCCGCGAAACGTCGGTGGTTTAGCGATCTTTCAGCCTCCCGAGGGCGGGTTCGATCACGAGCGACTCGTGCGACTCATCCGTAATCGAATCGCCCACGTTCCCCGCTACCGCCAACGCATCCGTGAGGTTCCGTGGGGACTCTCACGGCCGGTGTGGGTCGACGACGCGAACTTTGATGTCGCCTATCACGTGCGCCGCTCAGCACTGCCGAATCCGGGGACTCGAGCACAACTCGACGAGCTCGTGGCCCGACTCATGGCTCGCCCGCTCGACCGTTCCCGGCCCCTGTGGGAGATGTATTTGATCGAGGGACTCGAGGACGGTTGCTTCGCGGTTGTGACCAAGAGCCATCAGGTTCTGGTCGATGGCACGGCAGCGATCGACATCGCGCAGGTCATGCTGGATTCGAGTTCTGAGATTCCCGACGACACTCCCGATGCATGGACTCCCCGCCCTGAGCCCTCCGATCCCGAACTGATCGGTTCGGCGTTGTCGAGTGTTCTGACGCGGCCCACCGTCGCCTGGGATGTCGTCAACAGCGGGGTGCGTGATGTGGGCGCCGCCGCCGAGACGATCGCCACCTGGGCACGGGACACGAGCATGGGAGTCGTTCGAACGCTCGCATCGCTGATCCGCACACCCATGGACAGTCCGTTGAACACGCGCATCGGTGCGCAACGACGATTCGCCACGACGGAGTTATCACTGGACGCCCTCCGGGAAGTCCACGGCACCAGCGTGGGAACGGTGAATGACGTCGTACTGACCGTCGTGACTGGTGCGCTGCGCGATTGGCTGATGAATCGAGGCCGCGTCCTGGACTCTGCGGCGACCCTGCGCGCCCTTGTTCCGGTCAGTATCCAGTCCGACAATCCCTCGCGGCGTGACCCGAATGTTGCCGGTCAGGTTGGGGCCTTCCTCATTGATCTGCCGGTAGGAGAAGCCGATCCGATTGTTCGCCTGCACCAGATCGCTTTCCATATGCGCGACCTACGCAACACCGAACGTTTTGTTGCCGCGGAAGCGCTCGCGGGTATCGCCGGCTTCGGTCCACCGACCCTCCACGCGCTCGGTGCTCGCGTCGGCTCCACGCTTTCTAACCGGACATACAACGTCGCGGTGACCAACGTGCCGGGCCCACAACGTCCCTTGTACGCCGCAGGGAGTGAGATGGTCGCCGCGTATCCGTTCTCACCACTGGTTCAAGGGCAGGCGTTGGGCATCGGCCTGACGTCCTATCGAGGTTCGATGTTCGTCGGTTTAACGGCCGACCGGGATGCCCTCGCGGACGTCAGCGTGATCATCGATGGGCTCGCGCAGGCGCTCGAGGAATTGAAGGATGCGGCATCGAAGGAGACGGGTCTGCGGGTGATTCCGGGTCGGGCGGACGCAGGATGAGCCCGAACCCCCAATCGGCTGAACGTCCGCTGCGCCGCGCGCTTGTTTTCGGTGGCGGTGGTGTTCTCGGAGGGACGTGGGCCGTCGGCGCACTTTCCGCCTGGGAGCAGGCCACGGGGCTGCAGGCCAAGGACGTCGACATCATGGTCGGCACGAGCGCGGGTTCGGTGCTCGCGTCGCTCGTGGCCTGTGGCGTGAGCACCGATGAACTCATCACCCACTACCGAGACGAACACGTTCAGACGGGACCGCTGGCCGGGTACGAGTGGGATCCCGACCGCGCCACCGGAGGGCACCGACCGGGAATACCGAAGTTGCGTGGCCCGGGATCACCGGCGCTGATCCGCTCCAGTCTTCGGCAGCTCGGTCAATTACCCGCCACCACCGTTCTCTCTGCGTTCCTGCCCGAAGGAGGGCGCTCGCTGGATCGCGTGGGTCACTTGATCGACGCGGTCACACCGTTCGGGGAATGGTCAAACCACGGCAATCTCTGGGTCGTGGCCATGGATTACGCAGATGGTCATCGTGTTGTATTCGGGCGACCGGGCGCACCCGTCGCGCCTCTCGCCAGCGCCGTCATGGCCTCATGTGCGATTCCCGGATGGTTCGCGCCGGTGGATATCGACGGGCGTTCCTACGTGGATGGGGGAGCGGTGTCGGCCACATCGGTCGATGTCGTGGCCCACTCGGGTCTTGACGAGGTTTACGTCATCGCCCCAATGATCTCGTTCGACATGGATTCACCGACGGGAATCCAGGCGCGGCTGGAACGTCGTTGGCGATCTCAAGTCACGAAAGTTTGCCGAGATGAGATGGCACTCGTGCGCGCGGCGGGAGCCCGGGTCTACGCCTTGGGTCCTGGGCGAGAGGATCTCGAGGCGATCGGAGCCAATCTCATGGATTCCAGTCGCCGCAGACTGGTTCTCGATACCTCCCTGCGAACGAGTACCAACGCCTGGAAGGCCGAGTTCGCCGAGCAACTCGCGGGCTAGTCGCGCATTCCCGGGCTCCTTTCAGCGCCGCCAATCCGCCGCTACCCGCTCCTCCGCTCGCAGATACTTCTCGGTTTGTTCGGCGGCCACCGACTCGATCGTTCCACCCACGAATGGGACCGACGCCTTGAAGGTCCCCGACGTCACCACCTGTGAACTGCTTCCGTCGGGGGAGAGCGTGAGTGACCCGGTGAACGCGAGCGGTCCACTGAATTCCACCGTTACGTCCGCCGTTCGAGAACCGTCGGTTCCGGCCGGTGACCAGACTTGAGTCTCCGTTGCCGAGATTGTCTCGCCGACGAACTTCTTCGCGGGAGCGGGAACATCGGCGGGCAGGACGCGGGTCGAGGTGATCGTCGTCGAGCCGTCGGCAGACTCATCGATTTCGACCGTCGTTTCCATTGAACCGGTTGCCTCGCATTTGATCTGAACGTATTCGGGGTTGGCCAGCATGGCGAACACGGTGACTGGGTCGGCATCGAACGATTGCCGGTAGGTGAATTCCTTGCCCATGATGCTCCCAACTCCAGATTCCTACCGTTCGGACCTGCTGCAGGTCTACCGTAGGTGATAGCGAGCGCCGCGGAACCAGGGTCGACGAGGGGCGATAGTCGTGACCGACATCGAGTCACCGTCCTGGCGTCGTCTGCTGGAGGATCTTCCCGACCCGGGCGACCGGGTCTTCGCGGCGCGGTTCTATCGGTACTTATCCGATGAGGAGATGTCCGGTCACGACGTTCTGACGATGGCTCGCGACGTTGTCGCGATGCGAGAGTGGGCGCATTGTCGTCCGTCAAACACTGCTCTCGTTCGAGGATGGACTCCGCCGATTCAGGGTGTGAGTTACTCGGTGATCGAAGTCGTGACCGATGACATGCCGTTCCTCGTCGACTCGGTGACGGCCAACTTGGTCCACGGGGGCCGCAATGTGCACCTGATCGTGCATCCGCAGTTGGCGGTGCGTCGGGATGCGGACGGCAATCTTCTCGAGATTCTCGACGTAGATGTGGACGAGGCTCCAAGTGACGCGATCCTTGAATCGTGGATGCGAATCGAAGTCGAGCGGGATTTCGTTTCCGATGACCTTGATCCGGTGGTGGCTTCCACCAGGCGGGTGCTCTCCGATGTCCGCAAGGCAGTCACTGATTGGCATGCGATGCGCAGCCAGGCTGAACACCTGGCGCAGGAACTGCTACGACATCCACCAGCGGGAATCGATTCCCATGAGGTGCACGAGGTGCGGGCACTGCTGGAGTGGTTGGCGGATGACAACCTGACCTTCCTCGGGTACCGGGAATACGAACTCGCGACGGTCGAGGGTGAAGACGCTCTTCGCCCGGTCCCCGAAAGCGGACTGGGCATTCTGAGGCAGGACGCCAAGGATGACGATGCGGTCTCGTTGAGTTTTGCGATCCTGCCGACGGCCGTTCGAAACCGGGCCCGTGAACCCCATGTGCTTGTCATGAGTAAGGCGAACTCACGGTCGACGGTCCATCGGGCCGTCTACATGGATTACATCGGCATCAAGCGATTCGATGCTCAGGGAAGGGTCGTAGGAGAGCGCAGGTTCTTGGGGCTCTACGCCGCATCCGCCTACACGCACAGCGTCGCGGACATCCCGGTACTACGGGACAAGCTCGACTACGTCATGCGGGAACTCGACTTTGTTCCAGGCTCGCACAGTGCCAAGGACCTGCTGCAATTCATGGAGACCTATCCGCGCGATGAGTTATTCCAGATCGACGTCCATCTGCTAGCTCGGTTCGCCGAATCGGTGATGCACCTGCAGGAACGCAGGCAGACCCGTCTCTACACGCGGGCAGATGAGT